>Ga0164313_10000711_pt1 | contig 27779 bp, 22 predicted proteins | sample GuaBasSedimGuay4_FD_113735 | JGI IMG/M metagenome (GOLD analysis project Ga0164313, IMG submission 113735) | Subseafloor sediment microbial communities from Guaymas Basin, Gulf of California, Mexico - Guay4, Core 4569-4, 0-3 cm | ecosystem: Environmental > Aquatic > Marine > Hydrothermal vents... | reverse complement strand
GGTGTAGGAGAGCTGGCTCCAATACCCATAGTCCACATATTGAAAACTCCGGCAGTACCCCCCCAAACGCCAACAATTCTTCCACCACCACCACTGGTGATGCTGTTACCCAATTGATAATAAGCATAGGGGGTTGTTGAGCCCCAGAAGTTAAGCGAGGCGAAGTATTCAGAATTAGCAAGGTTTTCACTAAAAATAGTGTTGCCCTGTAGCGAATTCATTTTGGCAACATAATATACCCAGGCCCTGGGATAATTAGAAGCACCGAAAATACCATTGGTAACCTGCAAATATTCTGAATTTGCAGTTGTGAAATCCAATGTTGGATTAAAGTTTAATTGGTCGTTTAGTAAATCAGGGCCGTTGGTTGCAACGGTAGCATTGTACCCATTACCCGATTGGTCATCCCAACCCGAAACAGGTGTTGCACCGGAAATTCCGGCATCGGCTCTTAACCATAATTTAAGGTTATTGGTAACATCGCCCGGCCCAATAAGCGCACCTGCGGTTACAGCAATGCTAAAGAAGTCTCCGTCAGAAAGGTTAACACCGGTAAACGAGAGTTGTTTATTGGCAATGGCGGCTCCTGCTGTATGGGCAACGGCATTACTAAAATCAACGCCGTCATCATCAATCAACAACGCATATTCTCCGGCAGGAAGTCCGCTTGGTAATCCAAGGTCTGTTAAATCAATTGAAAAGCTAACCGCTCCGGGAGCTCCGGTAACATTCACTTTCCAAACGCGGTTAAGCCGCTCTTCGTAAGCAGGGGTCGGCACATTCGTTGAGGTTCCATTTGGAGCATTATCATTACCCCAAACAACATATCCCATATCGGATGGGAATGCCCCTCCTTTATCTAAGGTTACATCAGATCCGGATTTAATACTTTTAGATTTTTGCTGATCAAGGACAGAAGCATCATCTCTACCGATACCTGCTATCCTGTTATGATAGGTGTTGTTAGCAGAATAATCCCAGATAACTGTAGCGTCACTGGCAAAATAATCACGTTCGTCTTCAGTTGGTGTACCTGCGTTATCAACACTTTCTTTATGAATACCATATTTAATGGCGAGGTATGTTTGAACTTTTTCCTGATCGAGTGAAGAAGGCACTCCTGTAAAAACAATTAGTTCTGCTATTTGTCCATCGAGGTAAATATCGGTAGCTCTTCCACCAATGGTAAAATCACTGTTATTCCCTAATATGGAGTTGTCATTATTGGTATTAGAAAGAAATACCAATCCGTCTTTCGCAATCGCTTTTTTAGTGCTATTTGGGGTAGCAGTATTGTTGCTGATTCCCATTGTCCACATATTGTATTCGCCAAGTGTTCCACCCCATGGTCCATTTATTCTACCACCACCTCCTGCAGTACTTGAATTACCTAGTTGGAAATAAGCATTAGCATTATCCCATGAATTAAGTGAATGAAACTGCTCGGAATTTGCAATGAATTCATAAAAGACGGTATTTTGTTGAATAGCATCAAAGCGGGTTACATAATATACCCATGCTTTTCTATATGAAGAAGTTCCAATAATACCGTTTGTAATCTTCAGATATTCTGAGTTTGCACTGGTAAAATCAAGCGTAGGATTAGAGTTAAGTTGATTGTTTACAAGGTCAGGGCCATTGGTAGGAACGGTTGCATTGTAACCATTACCCGATTGGTCATCCCAACCCGAAACGGGGGTTGCCCCGGAAATACCGGCATCGGCCCTTAACCAGAGTTTAAGACTTGCTGTAACGTTACCCGGGCCGGTAACAGCTCCGGAAACCATGCCTAAAGAAAAATAATCTCCATCAGAAAAATTTATACCTGTAAATGAAAGCACATCATTATTTATAGCAGCTCCAGTGGTATGAGGTACAGCATTAGCGAAAACACCATCATCATCAATCAAGAGAGCAAAATCGGCAGGTGTTAATCCAAGCGGCAAACTCAGGGTGGTCAGGTCAATGGAGATACTTACCGGTCCGGGTGTGCCATCTAATTCAATTTTCCAAATACGGTTAATTCTATTTCCGTAACCGGGAGGCACATCAATTGTAACGCCATTCGAGGCACCATCATTACCCCAGAAAATAAAATCGAGATCGTTAGCTAAAGCTCCACCATTGTCAAGGGTTACAGCACCAGTTGAGGAAATACTTTTAGATTTTTGCTGATCAAGCGCAGAAGCATCATCCCTTCCGATCCCGGCAATATCATTCAAGTATCCGGCATTTGCAGCCGCATCCCAAATGGTTGTTCCGGCAGAATTTACATAATCTCCGGTTTTGTTTATACCATATTTAATAGCAAGGTAAGATTCAACTTTATCAATATCCCCTGCACTTAAAGGTGCATCGTAAATTATCATTTCACCAACACGAGAATCTGATTGTTGTGAAGAAACAGCTCCTTGATTAATATCAATTCGAATCCCATTGGCTGTGTTGGTGCCGTTCCATGTTTTAATAAAATTTCCGTCAGCTCGATCCGTAATTGACCCGGTTGCATTATCCCGTGTAAAATCTACCATGTGTAAATCGGTGGTTCCCGATGTGGTAGCAATTCCGGAATTGTACTCACTTGGATTCCCATTCAAATAAATACCTCTCCAATGTGTATCATGATAATTCCATAAAAAATTTCCGGTATGCCCGTCAAATAATCGGCCATCGATATCGGAGGCTAATTTGTGTGATACGAAAAACACAGTCCAGTTACTTGTTAATTCTGCACCAGCGGGTGCATTAAATCCACCCGAAAGTATTTCTATAGAAGGGTTAAAGTTAAGCGTGTTGTCTTGCAAAGTAGGTCCGGCAATAGCCATGTAGTCTGTTGCCGATGCAGTTTTACTTAGCCATGTTGTAATGGCATCACCATCTGTAGCTGGTACGCCAGCAGCTTTCTCAGTTCCGTTGTCTGCTTTAAGCCATAGGTTAATATTTGCAAATACCCCTCCTGGGCTAACCGATGACATTGCACCGAACGATATAAATCCAGGGGTATTAAACTGGTTATTATAATTTGCTTTTAACCAGGCTGCACTTCTTTGTGTAGAGGATAACCGCACCTCATCGATGACGCCATTATACCATTGGCTATCAGGACGTCTGGCGCCAATTACAGCGCTTACGCCATTGTTTTGTATGCCACCATTGAAAACGTCGGTATCTGTTTGTACAGAACCATTTAAATAAATCTTCAGTCCGCCTGTACCAAATACACCAGCCTGGTGGTACCAAACCGTACCATTATCCGTCAATGCCGCATTTGTTTCAGCAGAAAAAGAGGTGATAGCAGAACTATTATTTGTCTCCCCTTTCTCACTAACTTTATGGATCCTAAAAGAGAGATCACCATTATTTATCCCTGGGGCATTCTGAGCGAAGAGATTTCTGTGAACTCCTCCCACCTCATTTGGCTTATGACATACCTCAATAGACCCGCCACTTGTAGTTATGACATAAATAGTATTTAGATCAATAGCATCATCCGTTCCGTCGAAATCAAGTCCATTACCAAGCTTTCCAGTCACTAAATTTGCTGCGTTCATAGCTCCTGAGGGAGTGCCACTATTTGTGTTGCTGGTTCTATCCAGGATACTTCCTGCCCCGCCAGTTGGGTTTTGTCCAAGGTCCCATACGCCCTCATAATTACCATCATAGGCATTGTATTGTCCAAAGGGATCGGTAGGTAACGGAGTAGTAGCACTGCCATTTCCCCACCACATATAAATAGTAGTTACAGAAGCAGAATTAACCACTGGTATTTTTACAGCCAATTCGCAACTCGCTAACAAAGGATCATTGTTGGTAATCCATTTTCGAACATCAACCGCCAATTCATTAAGTCCTAATTTGTCAGAACTAAATCGAATATCTAATCCTCCATTCAAAGAAGGGTATGCTCCATCTGCATCCAATGGTCCGTCTACTTGTGTTAAAAAGGCAGCAAACGATTGGTCAAAAACCAAAGTCCAATCGCTAAGATCATTATCAACGAAGCTATTATCGATGACTATTGGAACTTTATAAAACCAATCATCGGTAATTTGTGCAGTAATATTTGCAATTGAGAATAAAGCAATAAATGCTGTTACGAACCATTGCTTTGTTGAGTATATGTAATAGGAAAAATTGAAATCGTAAAGACTATTCATCAAAACTGGATTTATGTTTAACTAAAATAATGTTATCACATTAATACACGTAATAACACCTTATCAGTTGCCTAAAATTCAAATATAATGCGTTTGGCAATACATTATACCTATCAACCGTAAAAATGTTTATAAACAAACGATTTTATTAGAAAGTCCAATTCCAGTTATTCACTTATAAATGTGCATAAAGTTACTATTTGCTTTTCTTTTTTTGAGTATGTAAATTCATTTGAATAATCAAAGGTTATTTTTTAAAACTATCGGTTAGTTGAATGCAATAATCGGGGGTTTTTGTAAAGAAAAGGTCAAACTGTAGATTAATTTAATTAATATGCCAATCCGTAGTGAATACCCTAATCCACTACATTGTAAAGAAACTGATAGCGATATAAATTAGTATTTAAAAATTGTCAATTGGTAGGCATTGTTCAAAAACAACTATTTTCATCTATCTGCATACATATCGTTAACTCAGGTATTTCGCAACAATTGGCATCCTGCGGCCCATACCAAATGCTTTTTTAGAAACCCTTAAAATAGGTGGAGCCTGGTGTCTTTTATATTCATTAATATTCACCATTTTTAGGACTTGTCCTACAAGATCGGCATCGAATCCCATATTTATAATATCCTCCCGGCCTTGCGTTTTTTCAATATATAATTCAAGTATTTTATCAAGCAATTCATATTCGGGTAACGAATCGCTATCTTTTTGATCGGGCCGTAATTCAGCAGAAGGAGGTTTTGAAATTGTATTTAAGGGAATGAGAACCTTACCCTTATTAATATGCCTTGCAAGGTCAAATACATGCGTTTTGTAAACATCTCCCAAAACAGAAAGCCCACCGTTCATATCTCCATAAAGAGTGCCGTAACCCACTGCTGCTTCGCTTTTATTGGAAGTGTTTAAAACAATACCACCTAATTTGTTTGAAAGGGCCATCAGTAATAATCCCCGAACCCTGGCCTGTATGTTTTCTTCGGCCAACCCGAAAGGCGTGTTTTCAAAAACTGAAGATAGGATTTCCATGATGGAATTGTAGTTGTCTTGAATTTTGAACGTGTGGGTTTTTATACCTAGGTTTTTTGCGAGATCGAGGCTGTCTTTGATGCTGTGATTCGAAGAGAATTCTGATGGCATCAAAACACCCAACACGTTTTCCGGGCCAAGTGCTTCTACTGCAAGTGTTGCGGTTAAGGCTGAGTCAATTCCGCCGGACAAACCTAAAATAGCTTTTTTAAAGCCTAACTTACCAAAGTAATCTTTGATTCCTAAGGTTAAGGCCTGGTGAATCCGCTCTATCTTTTCAGGTGCGAGATCCGGTTTTGTTTTGTCAAATAAATCCGTGTCAAAAACCTTCAAATCCTCATCGAAAAAATCCAATTGTTCAACGATTTGACCCGCTTTATTCATTACCATCGACCCACCATCAAAAATTAATTCGGTTTGGGCACCCACATGGTTTACATATATAATAGGTATATTATATTTTAATACATTGTTATATAGGATGCTTAATCGGTCTTCGTGATGGTCAACATCGAAGGGAGAGGCCGCAATATTTATCATTAAATCAGGGGCATTCTGTTTTAATTGATCCATCGGACAGGCTTGGTAGATTGGCTGGTCGGTTAGGTTCCAGATGTCTTCGCAAATAGTTAATGCAATGAGATGTTCTTTAAACTTAATGATTGAAAAGGAATTGCCGGGTTCGAAATAGCGGTATTCATCGAAAATATCGTAGTTGGGCAACAATGCTTTATAGTGAACCGATTTTATAGATTTATTATGGATAAAATAGGCAGCATTGTGCAACGGTTTACCTTTTGTGTTTTTGTTTTTAACGGGAACTCCAATTATAACTCCAATTTCAGCAGTATGTTCAGTAATTTGCTGAATGGCTTTTTCACATGAATAAATAAACTCATCAAACTCCAGGAAATCGCGGGGTGGATAGCCGGTAATGGTCAGTTCCGCGAAAACCACCAATTCGGCACCTGAATTTCGAGCCTTGTTAATGGCTTCGATTATTTTATTGGTATTTGTCTCGAAATCACCGATGTGATAATTTAATTGGGCTAGCGCTATTTTCATATGTTTTTATGGCTTATAGCCTTTAGCTGTTAGCTTTTGGCTGATTATATTTTCATTTTATTAATTAGGTCAGTCTTGCAAAGTCAAAAAAAAGCGGAGTACGCCTAAGGCTTATAAGCAATTTTTTTAACAAGCGTAACGTAGACAATGGGCATTAGGGATAATTATTGACTAAAAAACGACCCTAAAATTAAGATATAATCCCTTTAAATAATAGGTTAGTTTTTCTCCGGACGGAACACCGCCATTGTTTATTTCATCGTCGGTAACATTTCCATTCCCATCTGTTTTATAAGCTTTGCCGTTTGAAAGCGAACTTATCCCATTTAAAAACTGTAATGAAAGTTGGGCTTTTGTATTTCCGCTTATTGGGATTTCGATACCGGCGCCCAGGTAAAGATTTACCGAAGCGAAAGGGGTATTGTCAAAAATGCTTTCTGTTCCACGGTCAGTTGATGTGCCGTCCTGGTATGTTGAAGTTGTACTTATTGAGGTTTTAAAAGGAAAAAGGAATGAAAATCCAAATTCCACGAAGTATGAATTATAGCCAATAGGATTGGTTTTTAGTTTTAAGTATAAAGGAACGTTTATAGCTGAATATCTGTATTCGGATAAACTTCGGACTTGTGCCAACTCAGTGGATGCACCTTGAGGGAATAGATCAGGATAACTTACTTTGCCACCCCAGTTCATAACCTGAAGTCCCGAAGACAATGCATAGTTCTCACTAAAGTAGTAATCGAAATTTAATCCATAGCTAAAAGAAAATACAGCTCCTTCACTATTGAAATGGCTATTCTCGGGTTGTAGCCACGAAACTCCAGGATTAATTGCTGCGCCAATCACGAATTTTTTATCCTGGGCTTTGGAATTGAATGTGGCTACCAACCCCAAAAATATAACAATCCACTTTTTCATATTGATATATCTTATTAATTATACAAATTTGATAAAATTAGATTATCATATACCGCACGTTTAATCTAAATACTAAATTTGCGTTGTTAATATTGTCAAGATTTGAATAAAGTAGCATACTTACTCCTTAAAAGCATCATCATTTTCTTGTTTTTTACCGGGTGTACCCACGACCCGTTAAAAGTAGATGTGTCCAATATTCACCTCAACCTCGAATCGATCCGGCTGGATGAAGAGATTTTTAATGCGGATTGGAATTCCCCACAGGAAACTAATCGGAAACTTTATGCACAATATGGCGAGTATTATAAGTTTTATGCACAGTTTATCCTGAACAATCAGTTAAGTATTGAAAGCCCTGATATGGGAAAGTATATTGCTGGATTTGCCACCGACAATACCATGCGAGGGTTTTATAATGCAATTGACAGCCGGTATGGCAACGAGAAATTTATTCCGTATTTAAAGGAACTCGAAAAAGCCTTTAAACATTTTAAGCATTATTATCCCGGTGAACCCATTCCGGTTGTTTTTACTTTCCAGTCGGGATTTAATTATAAGGTAGTGCCAAACGACACCTTGTTGGGCCTTGGGTTGGAATGGTACATCGGAAGTGAAAATGAATTGGTTAAACGTTTAAGTGGTCAAGTCTTTCCAGCTTATGAAAAAAGTAAAATGTTACCTGAATACCTGGTTGTAGATGGGATAAAGGGTTTTTTGAAAGTTAAGTATCAGGATAAATTAACGATGGAAAACCTGTTAAACGTTATGGTTTTTTATGGAAAAATTATGTACTTCACCGATGCGATGTTGCATGACAAGCCTGATGCCGTAAAAATGAATTATACAGTTGAACAATGGAAATGGTGTGAAGAAAATCAAAAATTAATCTGGATTTACCTGGCCGAGAATAATTTACTGTTCGATTCATCCATGCGGGAAATTTCGAAATGGGTGAACGATGGACCATTTACAAGTGGTTTGCCGCAGGAATCGCCTTCGAGGGTTGGTATTTGGATGGGTTGGCAAATGGTGCGGCAATACATGGATAAACATCCTGAAACAACCCTTGTTCAAATGCTTGAAATCGAAGACGATAGCAAGTTTTTAAATAGTTATAAACCAAGCGGTTGAATGAATAATTAACAGAGAACAATTTATAATGAGCAATAAAAAACTAAAATACAACGATGTATTGGTTCGGGTTGGTTTGGATGAAAACCAACTCCCGGAAACCATACAATGGAGTGCAACAGATGCCAATAAAGAAAGCAATGCCAAAGCAACATTTATTAGCTTTTGGGATGATGATTTACAACAAACCTTATCATTACAATTATGGGTTAAGGATTTTAACGTAGATGAGATGAAGCAATTTGTACATCAGTCGATCGTATTATTGACCGATACCCTTGAAAAAGCATCTGGCAAAGACAACTTGATTAGAGACATGCGTGACTTCACCGATTATTTTGCAGAGAAGTCAGGGATCAGACCACCATCTGGTGATTTTAAAATGGAAGGGGAGAATAAGGAGTAGGAAGAAAAGAGTCCGAAAACAGTCCGCTTTGCGGACGGCATTATGGTAAAATCAGATATAAGACATTCCGGAAAAAGTCCACTTTGCGGACGAAGTTACAGCACACGTTCAAACCTCAAACCCTAAATTCACCTCATCAACAAATTCCAATATTTCGTCTTTTGCGACTTTGGTTTCCGAAGAACTTACAAACTCCTGTGGTAGGGTTTCCCAAGATTTCAGGATTTCGTCTCGTATTAATTTTAAACTCGGGGCTAATTTTTTCACACTTAATTTGTCGGTTTTTGTATAAACAATTACAAAAGGAAGCTGATGGGTAGCCAGCCAGGTCATAAACTCCAGATCGTTTTTTTGAAGTGGAATACGGCTGTCTATTAGCAAAAAGGTACACATTAGGTTACGACGGGTCAGCAGGTAGCTATCTATCATCTTTTTCCATGCCCTGCGTTCCGATTTCGAACTTCGGGCATAGCCGTAACCCGGAAGGTCAACTAAATACCATTCGTCGTTGATTATAAAATGGTTAATCAATTGGGTTTTACCAGGTGTTGAAGAGGTTTTAGCCAGTTTTTTGTGGTTGGTCAGCATGTTGATCAGCGACGATTTCCCCACATTGCTTCGACCGATAAAAGCGTACTCCGGTAAAGTCGGTGCCGGACATTTTTTAATATCCGAATTGCTGATAACGAATTTTGCTGTTTTTATTTGCATGAGTGTTTGTACAAGGAAGTATTAAACCCCATACTGTCTTTTCAACCAATCCGTAACAATAGCATTAAACTGTTTTGGCCGTTCCATCATCGCTGCATGCCCACATTGGTCGATCCAGTATAACTCAGAATTAGGAAATAATACGTGGAATTCTTCCGCGACGTGGGGTGGGGTTATGGAATCATTTTTCCCCCAAATCAATAAAGTGGGCAACTTCATTTTAGGAATATCCTTTGTCATATTATGGCGAATGGCCGATTTGGCTATAGCCAGAATTCGGATTAACTGTCCGCGGTCATTTACAATGTTGTAACATTCATCGACCAAATCAGGCGTTGCATGTTTGGGGTCGTAGAAAGTTTCGGCCACTTTATTCTTAATAAAAACCTTGTCTTCACGTCTCGGAAACGAAGACCCCATGGTGTTTTCATACAATCCGGAACTTCCGGTAAGAATAAGGCTTTTTACCTTTTCGGGATGTTTGTTTACATAATACAGTGCTACATGTCCGCCTAAAGAATTTCCCAATAACGTGTAATCTTCCAGTTTTTTAAACTTAATAAAATGATAAAGAAATTTCGCCAGGTTTTTAACATTGGTATTGAGAATCGGCAATGAATAAATTGGCAAAAGTGGAATTATTACACGGTATCGGTCGCAAAATGTATCGAATACATCTTTATAATTACTCAGCGCCCCAAATAATCCGTGTAACAAAATAAGTACCGGCCCTTCGCCTTGTTCAACATACTTGTATTTGCCCTGGGATTTAAACGATTCATCCATATATAAAATTTTACCGTGTAAAAATACAATTCATTTTTTGAATAACGAATGCTTAATGGACCAATCATAAACAATTCGCACTATAAGGCATATCTATAAGGATATCAGAGTCTTACATTTATTGTATCAAGAATGTCCTTTTTAGACTTATCAAAAGTTTTCAACAAAGTGGGAGAAAATGGTTTAATGTGGAGAAAAGTGGGAAAATATTTTTACATTCGCCTTTGTATTTACTGATTACCATGATAAACTTATTAGGGGAATATGATTGTAAAGTTGATGCGAAAGGCAGATTGATGTTGCCTTCCGGATTAAAAAAGCAGTTGGTCGATATAGCCCACGAAGGATTTGTTGTGAACCGGAACATTTTCGAGCCGTGCCTGGATGTTTACCCCATGTCTGAATGGAAAAAAGTATCTGAAAGGCTGTCATCGTTAAATCGGTTTGTGCGAAAGGAAGCTCTATTTATTCGAAAGTTTTTAAATGGGGCAACGCCGCTTAACCTGGATGGAAATTCGCGGGTAAACCTTCCTGCCAGCTTGATGGATTATGCAGGAATAACCAAGCAGGTTATCGTATTGGGAAACAACGATAGAGTTGAAATTTGGGATAAGGAGCAATACGGAAAAATGTTGAGTGAAGATATTGATTTCGCATCGCTTGCAGAAGAGGTGATGGGAAACAAGGACGATAAGGGTGAATAGCCCGTATCACATACCCGTTCTTTTAAATAATTGTATTGATGGCTTAAAAATAAATCCGGATGGGGTTTATGTTGATGTGACTTTCGGTGGTGGTGGTCATTCCAAAGCGATTCTCGAGAAACTTGGGAAAGAGGGATTGTTAATCGCACTTGACCAAGACCCTGAAGCAATGCGAAATGCACCCAATGACAACCGGTTCGAATTGATTGAAGGAAACTTTGAATTTATAAAAAATTTCCTTCGCGAAAGAGGCATAAAAAAAGTGGATGGTGTTTTGGCTGACCTTGGGGTTTCTTCCCATCAGTTTAATACGGCCGAGCGCGGATTCTCTATTCGGTTTGATGCGCCACTGGATATGCGCATGAGTAAACAAGGCGGGTTAACTGCGAAAAAGATTGCCAATCATTATTCAGAAGATGAGTTGAAATGGATGCTCCGGAATTTTGGAGAGTTGAGAAATGCTTCTGCTGTAGCCAGAAGAATTGTGCAGAAAAGGGATGAAACAAAAATATCAACGGTTTTTGACCTAAAGGAAGCGGTAAGAAAATCAGCGCCCAGAGGAAAAGAAAACCAGTTTTATGCACGTGTTTTTCAGGCTTTTAGAATCGAAGTAAATGAAGAGCTAAAAGTATTGGAAAATTTTTTACAACGCATTGCAGATGTGATTAAGCCCGGTGGACGGTTGGTTGTATTGAGTTACCATTCACTTGAAGACCGGTTGGTAAAGAATTATTTGAGAGCAGGAAAGAGTACTGGAGTCGTTGAAAAGGATTTTTTCGGGAATATGATTCGCCCTTTTAACCCGATATCGGCGAAGGCAATTAAGCCTGAACAAGAAGAAATAATTAAAAACAGCAGGGCGCGTAGTGCCCGATTGAGAATTGCAGAAAAAACATGAGTAACTCGATAAAAATAGAAACACCCCAAAAAGCTAAATCGGGATTCGCACCTGCAAGGTTTATGCTGAGTGTGCTCAATGGCGATGCTTTAAAAGGTGAAGGGGTTTTTCGCAACATATCGTTCATGGCATTTTTGGTGGCCATCGTGATAATTTATCTAGGCTACGGTTACTATAGCGAACGCTCGTTGCGTGAGTTAATGGAAACCGATGCCCGTTTAAAGGAAAAAAAGGCTGAATACGTAACCAACAAATCCTTGCTGGAACAAAAAAAACTACAGTCGAAAATTGCCATTTCGGTACGCGAAAATGGATTGATGGAATCCCGTGTATCTCCCTATAAAATACGAACAGATAAGTCCTACTTCGAAAAAGAAAATTGAGTTGAAAGAGAAACCTGACTATATATGGAAAATTTACCTCTTGTACTTCTCCCTGCTCATCTTCGCCCTATCGATAATTTATAAACTTGCTGATATACAGATTGTTAATGCTTCTAAATGGGAAAAACGCACTTCCGAACTTACAACAGTCTGGCGCAATGTTGAAGGTAACCGCGGAAATATATTTTCAGAAGATGGCGACCTTTTGGCAACTTCGGTTCCGGTTTACGAAGTGCGATTGGATATGAAGATCGCTTCCGAAGATCTTTTTCGGAATAGTTTTCAGGCATTGGCTGATTCATTGTCGCGATTATTTAACCGACATCCTGCTTCATATTACGAAGCACGAATGAAACGCGGAAGGTCAGAAGGGAATAGATATCTGCTTATAGAAAAGAAGGTTAACTACAATCAGATGATTCGCCTTAAATCATTTCCGATCCTAAACAGGGGAAGATATTCAGGTGGGGTAATTTTTCAACGAAAAATGGTGCGAAAAAAACCCTATCAAATGCTTGCATCAAGAACCATCGGTTACCTGAATGAAGATATGAAAGTGGGTTTGGAAGCAGGTTTTAATGAATACCTCGAAGGAGCACATGGAAAACGCCTCGAAACACGGTTGGCCGGTGGGGTTTGGAAACCCGTTGATGAGGAAAGCGAATTCGACCCCGAAGATGGGGGTGATGTGGTTACAACTATCGATATCAACCTTCAGGATGTAGCCGAAACTGCACTCTATAACCAAATGAAGGCCTACCATGCGCATCATGGAACTGTGGTGGTTATGGAGGTGAAAACCGGGTATATTAAAGCTATCTCGAACCTGACACGGCTTAAAAGCGGAGAGTATTCTGAGCAGTTTAACTACGCCATTGGCGAAGCGACTGAGCCGGGGTCAACTTTTAAGCTCCAGGTTATAATGGCCGCTTTAGAAGACAAGTTGATTTCCATTCACGATTCGGTCGACACCTTTGATGGGAAAGTAAAATACTACGATCGAACGATGAAGGATTCGAAGAATGGCGGTTATGGAAAAATAACTGTTCAACGTGCCTTCGAGGTTTCATCCAATGTTGGTGTTTCACAGATTATTACCCAAGCTTATGATAAAGACCCGCAAAAGATGATAAACCGGATAAAAATGATGGGGACTGGCACCACGTTAGGCATTGAAATACCGGGGGAGGCCAAATTACGCATTAAAAATGTGGCGGATAAGGATTGGTCAGGCGTTTCCTTGCCCTGGCTTTCGATTGGTTATGAAGTACTTCAAACACCACTTCAAACACTTACATTTTATAATGCCGTTGCCAACGATGGTAAAATGATGAAGCCCCAGTTTGCGAAGGAAATACGAAAGAACGGTAAGGTTTTTAAAACTTTCAGACCCATTGTCCTTAACGAAAGAATTGCTTCTAAATTGACCATTGATGAGGCACAAAATCTATTAGAAGGTGTTGTAGAACGGAAGGGAACCGCCCAAAACCTGAACAACCATGAGTTGCGCATTGCCGGAAAAACAGGTACAGCTCAAATTGCGATGGGAGTAGGCGGATACAAGAAAGAGCGAAAATACCTTGCATCATTTGCCGGCTATTTTCCGGCCGAGAATCCGCAATACTCTTGTATAGTTGTTATTTACGCCCCATCCGGGGGGATTTATGGAAACATTGTTGCAGGTCCGATTTTCAGGGAAATCGCCGATAAAATATACGCTACAAACTTCGAATTACAAAGCGATAATTACCCGGAACATTTAGCCGAATACAGGGTGCCGGTTTCAAGGGAGGGTCATTTAGCAGATTCCAGAATAGTCTTTGAATTTATGGACGTACCGATTAGAATCAGCAATCCTGAAGCGGTATGGATTAGCACAACTACCACACCCGATACGGTTGAAATAAAAGAACTTGGAATAATTGAAAACCTGGTTCCGAATGTGAAAGGAATGGGAGCAATGGATGCTATTTATCTGATAGAAAGTACCGGAATGAGTGCCCGTATAGAGGGAAACGGCGTGGTAAAACAAATGTCGGTTTTGCCGGGCAGTCGCGTGGTTAAAGGTGCAACAGTAGTATTAACATTAGGAAACGTTTGAAGGTTTTAAAAGACATATTGTATAAGGTAGGCCTGAAAGAAATTTCTGGCGATACGCATATTATTATTGATAAGGTGCAGTTCGATTCCCGAAAAGTCGGGAAAGGGGATGTGTTTGTGGCTGTAAAAGGAACGTTGTCCGATGGGCACCGGTTTATAGATAAGGCCATCGAAAGTGGGGCAATTGCAATTGTTGCCGAAGCTTTGCCCGATGAAAGAACCCAGGACATTACATATATAAAAGTCAATGATTCCGCCAATGCCCTGGGAATCATAGCAGCCAATTATTATGATAATCCTTCCGAAAAATTGCAATTGGTAGGCGTTACCGGAACCAATGGAAAATCTACAGTGGTTACTTTGCTTTATCGTTTATTCACCCGGTTGGGATATAAAACCGGGCTTTTATCTACAATCGGTAACATTATTGGCAATAACAATATACCTGCGACCCATACAACCCCGGATCCAATTGCTTTGAACCAATTGTTGGACAATATGGTACTGGAAGGCTGCACCCATGCATTTATGGAAGTGAGTTCGCATGCCATTCATCAACAACGCATCGCCGGAATAGATTTTAAAGGCGGTGTTTTCACTAACATCACTCACGATCACCTCGATTATCATAAAACCTTTTCGGATTACATAAAAGCAAAGAAGAAGTTTTTTGATGATTTACCTGAATCAGCCTTTGCATTAATAAATAAGGACGATGTGAATGGACAAGTGATGGTTCAGAATTGTAAAGCCAGGTCTTATACCTATTCGCTAAAATCAATGGCCGATTTTAAGGCGAGGATAATGGAAAATACCATCGCTGGAATTCAGATGGAAATTGATGGTAACCAGGTTTTCACTCGGTTAGTGGGCCGTTTTAATGCCTACAACATATTGATGGTTTATGGTACAGCTCATTTAATGGGTTTCGATGACCTTGAAATACTTACGGTTTTGAGCGGTTTAAAAACCGCCGAAGGAAGGTTTGAGTTGGTGCATTCCAAAGGAAGCATTACTTCTATTATCGATTATGCGCATACACCCGATGCATTGGAAAATGTACTCACGACCATACAACAAATCCGCAATGGAAACGAACGGATTATCACAGTGGTAGGCTGTGGTGGAGACCGTGATAAAGATAAAAGGCCGGTAATGGCAAAAATTGCCTGCGACTTGAGCGATCAGGTGGTTTTTACTTCCGATAATCCGCGAAGCGAGGATCCCCTGAACATCATTGAAGAAATGAAGGCGGGCCTGGATCCGAACCATTTTAAAAAATATCTCGTGATGGTAAACCGCGAAGAGGCAATAAAAACAGCCTGTTCGATGGCATCTTCCGGGGATATCATTTTGGTTGCCGGAAAAGGACATGAAAAATACCAGGAAATAAAAGGAGAGCGCTTTCCTTTCGATGATAAAGAAAAAGTAGAAAACATTTTAAAAATGATGGAGAAATAATGTTGTATCAACTATTTGAACAAATGAACGAATGGGGCGTTCCCGGAGCAGGTGTATTTCAATACATCAGTTTCAGGGCGGCAATGGCTGTTATTTTCTCTCTGCTTATTTCGCTTTTATTTGGTAAAAAGCTGATAAATATATTGCAGCGAAAGCAAGTGGGTGAAACCGTTCGCGATCTTGGCCTTGCAGGGCAAACAGAAAAATCGGGTACGCCTACTATGGGTGGCTTGATTATTTTGCTTGCCATTCTGGTACCAACACTGCTATTCGCCCGGCTCGACAATATTTATATCCAGATTTTATTATTGGTAACTATTTTACTTGGATTTATCGGATTTATAGATGATTACATCAAAGTATTTAAAAAGAATAAAGATGGTTTGGCTGGCAAGTTTAAGATTGTTGGGCAGGTTGGCGTTGGTTTACTGGTTGGGAGTATGCTTTATTTCAACGATAACGTAGTGATAAAAGAAAAAGTAGCAGTTGGTGTAATTGAGGTAGATGGAAAAATGGTTACCCAATATGAATGGCATGAGACGCACAACCAGGTAACAACTATACCTTTTGTTAAAAACCAGGAGTTCGATTATGCTGATTTGTTGTGGTTTTTAGGTGATAAGGCACGCGATTATGCCTGGTTGGTTTTTATTCCTATCGTGATTTTTATTGTTACTGCGGTTTCAAATGGTGCAAACATGACCGATGGGCTGGATGGCCTGGCAACCGGGACTTCAGCAATTATTGGGAGCACTCTCGCCGTACTTGCTTTTTTATCTGGTAATTACATTTTTGCCGATTACCTGAACATCATGTATATCCCCTCTGCCGGCGAAATGGTAATCTTTATTTCGGCTTTTGTAGGGGCGGCCATTGGCTTTTTATGGTACAACACCAATCCGGCCCAGGTTTTTATGGGCGATACGGGTTCATTGGCCTTGGGCGGAATTATCGCGGTTTTCGCTATCGCCATCCGAAAAGAATTTTTAATCCCCATCCTGTGTGGTGTATTCCTGGCAGAAAACCTGTCGGTAATTATCCAGGTAGGTTGGTTTAAATATACCAAACGAAAGTATGGGGCAGGTCGCAGGGTTTTCCTGATGGCCCCGTTGCACCATCATTACCAAAAGAAAGGTTATTCGGAGCAAAAAATTGTTACACGAATGTGGATTGTGGGAATTATGCTCGCCGTGTTAACAATTGTAACCTTAAAACTTCGGTAAAATGAAGCGTATTGTGGTATTGGGAGCAGGGGAAAGTGGGGTTGGAGCCGCACGATTGGCAAAAACTAAAGGGTATCAGGTTTTTGTCAGCGATAAAGGAAGGATTAAAAAAGATGCCCAAAGCGTTCTTATAAATAATGAAATTGAGTGGGAAGAAGGGAAGCACAGCGAACCGCTTATCCTGAATGCTGATGAAATTATCAAGAGCCCCGGGATTCCGGATAATGTGCCCTTGTTAGTTAAGGCGAGGGAAAAAGGAATTCCTGTGATTTCGGAGATTGAATTTGCCTACAGGTTTACCAATGCCAAAATAATTGCGATAACCGGTAGCAACGGTAAAACAACTACCACCATGTTGACCTATCACATTTTTAAAAATGCAGGAAAAGATGTGGGAATGGCCGGAAATATCGGAAAAAGCATGGCGGGTTTACTTGTGGACATCGACCCGGAATACCTGGTGTTGGAGTTAAGCAGTTTTCAGTTGGATGGTACGATCGATTTTAAACCCGACATCGCCATTTTACTGAATATCACTCCCGACCATTTAGACCGGTACGATTACAAGTTCGGGAATTATATCGATTCTAAAATGAAGTTAATTCAAAATCAGGGTGCGGAAGATGTCCTGATTTATAATGCTGATGATGATGTAATCCGGGAAGCCATGGAGAAGTTGGATGTCCGCTCAAAAAAATATCCTTTTTCACTGACCAAAAAGATTGATAAGGGAGCTTATACCAAAAACGAAACAGTCATTTTTAATATAAAACAACAATTTACTATGTCGCTACACAAAATTGCTTTACAAGGAAAGCACAACACTTACAACACAATGGCTTCGGGCATTGCCTCTAACCTGGCTGACATCCGCAAGGAAAACATCAGGGAGAGTTTGTCCGATTTTAAAAACATTCCTCACCGCTTGGAATTTGTTGGAAAAGTAAACGGAATTGATTTCATCAACGATTCAAAAGCCACCAACATTAATTCTACCTGGTATGCGTTGGATACTTTAAAAGGCCCGTTAGTTTGGATCGTTGGAGGGATTGATAAAGGCAATAATTATGGAATGATAGAACGGATGGTTGCCGGAAAAGTAAAAGCCATCGTTTGCCTGGGCAAAGACAATAAAAAAATTATCGATGCATTCGAAGATATTATCGAACCGATTGAAGAAGCAAGTTCTGCTGAAGAAGCAGTAACTAAAGCTTATTACCTGGCACGCCCGGGCGAGACAGTTCTTCTGTCTCCTGCTTGTGCAAGTTTCGACTTGTTCGAAAGCTACGAAGATCGTGGCGATAAGTTTAAGAATGCAGTTAAGGCAATCTAAAAATAATACGGATGGAACCACTCGGTAAAAAAACAATCTTAATAATAGAAAGCAAAACTTCTGTTGAACAGGTTATTTTACGTAACCGGGATAATATCAAGCGTTTAAAGCAGAAGAATCGGTTTGCATCAATCGTAAAATCATTTAACCATATTTTTATTAATGACTGTGATTCGACCGATATAAATGGATGTATGGCTACGATTGATCAATTGGAAGGATCGATTATCTGGATTAACTACGCACCCAGATTGGCAAGGAATTATGCGGAAATAATTCCAATGGTAAAAAGTAAGGTGAGGGCGGTTTTTAGTTTCGGCCCCGAAACCGGGTTTGTTTATTGGGCGACTGAACGGCAAGTTGAATTATTTGTAAAAACAGAATCATTGACCGAAGCTTTAATCCAGGCAAATTTATATGCAAGGGATAACGAAACTATAGTTTTTGCACCGGGTGCGGAGTACGATGGAACCAAAAATGTTGATTGGGTTGGGGAGTTTAATGAAGCCATTACAAAATTGACTGGAAAAACTTATTAATAATGCTAAATATTGAGCAAATAATTAGGAATTAAAGACATAAATATAAAGCTCCATTAGCAGCGAAGTATTGACAGGTATAACTATTTAATTAGAATAATTTCAAAAGGACAAAATGAAAAAGCTATTCTCAAATCTTTATGGCGACCGGATCATTTGGATCGTGGTAATCATCCTGATGCTTTTTTCGTTGGTAGCGGTTTATGGCTCCATATCAACATTGGCTGTAAAAAGTGGTGGGAGCGCACGCTTTTTGTTTAAGCATGGCCTTATGTTGTTGTTGGGTTTTTTTATCATGTATAAGATCCACCTGGTAAATTTTAAGTATTATTCGCGTATTGCTTACCTGTTATATTGGCCAACAGTTGTTTTGCTCATTTTAACACTGTTTATGGGGGTAAATCTCAATAACGCTTCCCGTTGGTTAAATATTCCGTTTATTAACCTGAGTTTTCAGACTTCAGATATTGCTAAAATAGTTTTAGTGGTTTTTGTGGCGCGAATGTTAAAACTAAAACATGATGAACTGGGCGATTTTTCGAAGGGATTGATGCCGGTATTGTGGCCTGCAGTAATTATTATTGTGTTGATTTTACCAGCCAATTTTTCATCAGCAGCCTTGCTAACACTTACTATTTTTGTAATGTTATTCGCTGCAGGTACTAAAATAAAACATTTGTTAAAAGTGGTGGGACTGGGCTTGGCCGGAGTAGGGCTTTTATTTGCCATCAGTACTGTAAAACCCGAGCTTTTTCCCCGGATAGAAACCTGGAAAAGCAGGATTGTGAATTTTAGCAAAGGCGATACAGGCGAAAGCTTTCAGGTAGAGCATGCCATGGCAGCTATTTATAACGGAGGTGCTTTTCCGCAAATGCCGGGAACGGGGAAAGCCCGGAATTATTTGCCCCACCCTTATTCCGATATGATTTACGCTTACATTGTTGAAGAGTATGGTTCTATACTCGGAGGATTGGGATTATTGCTGTTGTACATTATATTTCTTTCCCGGTCGATGCGGTTGGCGATTAAGACCGAAGATGAATTTGCGCGTTTAACAGTTTTAGGGCTGAGTTTTATGATTGTGATGCAAGCCTTTGTAAACATGGCAGTTGCGGTTAATTTAATCCCGGTTACAGGACAGCCTATGCCCTTGGTAAGTATGGGGGGTACATCTATATTACTTACTTCGGTTGCCATTGGGATGATTCTTGGAGTCAGCACCGCAAAACACAACCCTGAAATGATTTCGAAGCAAATGGAAAAATCCACAACTGCGGAGGAAAATGCTTATGCGGCCACTTAAATTTATCATATCGGGAGGAGGCACAGGCGGGCATATTTTTCCGGCCATTGCCATAGCTGACGAACTTCGAAACCGGCATCCGGATTGCGATATTTTATTTATCGGTGCTAGCGACCGAATGGAAATGGAGAAAGTTCCACGTGCCGGTTATCCAATAGAAGGCTTATGGATAAGTGGCATACAGAGAAGTTTATCTGTTAAAAACCTCATTTTCCCCCTTAAATTATTAACCAGTCTGGCAAAGGCCCGAAAAATCATTAAAAAATTTAAACCCGATGTGGTTATTGGGGTAGGGGGCTATGCAAGTGCTGCAGTTCTAAGGATGGCCATTGCGGCGAAAATCCCAACACTCATCCAGGAACAAAACTCATTTCCTGGAATTACCAATAAATGGTTGGCACCTAAGGTAAACACGATATGCGTAGCTTTCGAAGGTCTTGATAATTATTTTCCTAAAGAAAAAATAAGGCTCACCGGAAATCCGGTACGCCAAAAAGTGGTGAATATTGATGGGAAGCGGGAAATGGGCTTTGATTTTTTTAATCTGAAAAACGATAGGCCAACATTGTTGATTACCGGAGGGAGCTTAGGTGCCCGCTCTGTAAATCAAAATATTTTAAATGGCCTCGGCGATTTAGTGGCATCGGGCATACAAATTCTTTGGCAAACCGGTAAGCCTTTTTATAATGAAGCCGAAAAAGGCGCCAAATACCTGGAAGATGTAAAGGTCCATGAGTTTATTTATGAAATGGACTTGGCCTACGCAGTTGCGGATATATTGGTTGCTCGGGCTGGTGCAATAACAGTTTCGGAAATTTGCCTGGTACAAAAGCCTGCCATTTTGGTTCCTTTGCCCACTGCTGCCGAAGACCATCAGACTAAAAACGCTATGGCGCTGGTCAGTAAAAATGCCGCGATTATGATACCGGATAAAGATGCCGGGAATTTACTGGTAAATGAAGTAATTGCCTTAATGGGTGATCAAGAAAGGAGGAGGGCATTAAAGGATAATTTGAAGAACTTAGGACAAGAAAATGCCGTTGGCTTAATCGTTGACCAGGTATTGAAATTAGTATCGCGATGATTATACAGCCCGGAAATATTTACTTTTTGGGGATTGGAGGCATCGGAATGAGTGCCCTTGCCAGGTATTACCATTCAAAAGGCTATCGGGTAATGGGCTACGATTTGACCGAAACCCCGCTCACTAAAAAAATGGAAGCATCGGGAATAGAAGTAAATTATACAGATACAGTTAATTTTATCCCGGATGCCGTAAAATCTGATCCAAAAGTCCCGGTTATTTTCACCCCGGCCATTCCGGACAGTAACAAGCAATTAATTTTTTTTATATCGAAAGGGTACACCCTTAAAAAAAGGGCCGAAATTCTTGGTGAAATCTCTATGGATTACCGGACTATTGCTATTGCAGGTACGCATGGAAAAACCACAACATCGGCCATGGTTGCTCACATCATGAATAATTCGGCGCTTGGTTGTATGGCTTTTGTGGGTGGAATCATGACCGCTTATGAATCAAATGTAATCCTTAATCCAGATGCTGAATGGGTGGTTATAGAAGCTGACGAATTTGACCGTTCGTTCTTAAAATTAATGCCCGATTTGTTGGGGATTACTTCCATCGACCCCGACCATTTTGATATTTATACCGATGCCGCTGATCTTGAAAAGGCTTTCGAACAATTAATTGAAAACTCAAATCCTTCCAACCAGGTGATTGTAAATGATGCGGTAAGTTCTGTGATAACTTCAGGTTGTATTACCTATGGAATTAAACCCGGCTCCGATATTGTGTTGTCAAATCAAGGTTATATTAACGGATATCACCGGATTAGCGTATCAGGCCTAACAGATAAAACAGAAATATTTGATTTAGCCATGCCTGGTTTGCACAACGCCCAAAATGCAGTATTGGCCGCCGGCTTATGCAAAAATGCCGGGTGTACCATGGTTGAGATTAAGCAGGGGTTGCACTCATTTAAAGGCGTAAAACGGCGTTTCGAGTATATTATTAAATCACCGGAAACCATTTTTATAGATGATTATGCGCATCATCCCCGGGAGATAGATGCCTTGATATCGTCGGTTAGGAATTTATATCCGGAGAAAAAAATTACCGGCATATTTCAACCGCATTTGTACAGCCGAACACGTGATTTTGCAGATGAATTTGCCGAAAGTTTATCGAAATTAGACCAATTGTATCTCCTCGAAATCTACCCGGCACGAGAACAACCACTGCCCGGAATTGATGCTGATTATCTTTTTCAAAAAGTGCAATTAAATCAAAAATCCATTGTTGATAAACTAAATGTACTTGTATTGATTACAGAAAATAAACCTGAGATATTACTAACTATTGGAGCTGGTGACATTGGTCAACTTGTTCCTGCTGTAAAACAGGCACTTACGAATAATAATGGGTAAAAAGCAACATCTTAAGTTGAAGAAAATCTTAGTAACCATCGCATGGTCTGGAATTGTGTTGGGCTTAATGGTGGTTATGGGTTTTGTTAATCACACCCGAAAACAAACCAAGTGCAGTGGAATTATTATAAACATGGATTACAGCGATGGCCTGTTTTTTATCGATGAAGATGATGTGAGAAACCACATTTACAAAGTGCATGGCGATTTAATTGGGGAACCTTTGAAGACCATAAATATTGCAAATTTAGAAAGTGAACTAACAAAAATGAATGCTGTTAAAAAGGCTGATGTATTTGCCGGTTTAAAGGGGGATGTTTTTGTCGAAATAACTCAGCGAAAACCTATTGCGAGGGTTTTTATGACTGATGGAAAAGGTGGTTATATCGACGAAACCGGCGAATGGATGAACCTTTCGGGAAAATTTACTGCCAGGGTAATCGTAATTAATGGCAACCTGCCGCAGTGGAGCGAAAATATAAATGTTGCAGATAAAGCAAGTAAATGGGGACAATTGTATTTTCTAACCCAAACCATTAGAAGCGATGCGTTTTTAAATGCACAGTTTGAGCAGGTTTATGTAAAAAAGGACGGTGATATTGTATTGATTCCCCGGGTAGGAAGACACAGTATATTGTTGGGAAATACCGAAGGTTTGAATAAGAAATTTGCCAAGTTGAAACTGTTTTATAAAGAGGGGATCGCTAAAGTAGATTGGAATAAGTACAAACAAATTGACCTGCGTTATAAAGACCAGGTAGTTTGCACCAAAAGATAATGAACATGAACGAAAACGATGATATAGTTGTTGGCCTTGATATTGGTACTACCAAGGTAGTTTGCATGGTGGGGCGAAAAAATGAGTTTGGCAAAATAGAAGTACTTGGTATTGGCAAGTCCGAATCGTTGGGTGTTACGCGTGGTGTGGTTTCGAACATCGAAAAAACAGTTAATTCAATTCGCGAAGCAGTAGGGCAGGCCGAAGAAAATGCTAGTGTAGATATTCGTGTGGTTAATGTCGGAATAGCCGGACAACATATTCGAAGTTTGCAAACACGGGGACAGATTACCAGAAGGAGCAGCGAGGATGAAATAAACCAATCCGATATCGACACATTAATTGAAAATATGTACCGGTTGCCCATGCAGCCTGGCGAAGAAATTATTCATGTGCTGCCCCAGGAATATATTGTCGATCAGGAGCCAGGTATAAAAGAGCCTATTGGCATGTCAGGGATTATTCTCGAAGCAAATTTCCACATTATAACCGGTCAGTTGGCCGCGGCCAAAAATATTCATCGTTGCGTAACCAAAGCCGACCTCGAAGTTGAAGATCTGATTTTGGAACCACTGGCATCGGCCGAAGCGGTTTTAAGCCAGGAAGAAAAAGAAGCAGGTGTTGTTTTGGTTGATGTGGGTGGAGGTACAACCGATATTGCTATTTTTCATGAAGGGATTATCCGGCATACCGCCGTTATTCCATTTGGGGGAAATGTGATTTCAGAAGATATTAAAACAGGCTGCATGATTATGAAAAAGCAGGCCGAGCAATTAAAAGTAAAGTTCGGTTCGGCATTAAGTAGTGAAAGCCAGGTTAACGAAATTGTTTGTATTCCTGGTTTGCGCGGTCGTGACCCGAAAGAGATATCGGTAAAAAACCTGGCCCATATTATCCAGGCACGGATGGAAGAAATCATTGAACATGTGTATTACGAGATTAAAAATTCGGGATACGAAAACCAGTTAATAGGCGGAATAGTGCTTACCGGCGGAGGCGCTATGCTTAAGAATATTAGCCAGTTAACTGAATATATTACCGGAATGGATACCCGGATAGGACATCCGACTGAACATGTAACAAATTCGGAAGGTGTTACTAACCCCATGTATTCTACCAGCGTTGGATTGGTAATCAAAGGCTTCGAAAAACTCGAAATAGTTGATGAAAAACCACAGGTTACGACCCACTCGCAAAAAGAACGCGGAAAATTTTTTAAAAGCATCCTCGAAAAAGGACGCGAATTTTTAGAAGGAGAATAAATTTATTAAAAACAATAAATCAAAAAAAGCTATGGAATTTGATTTGCCCAAAGAAATATCTTCGATCATCAAAGTGATAGGTGTTGGAGGAGGTGGCAGCAATGCTGTTAACCACATGTACGGCCTGGGAATAAAAGGCGTAGATTTTATTGTAACCAATACCGATCAACAAGCACTCGATATGAGCCCGGTGCCGACCCGTATTCAATTGGGGGTTACTTTGACCCAGGGAAGGGGTGCCGGATCGAAGCCCGAAGTCGGGAAAAATGCAGCGATCGAAAACATCGAAGAAATCAAGGAGATACTTGAGAATAACACCAACATGGTATTTATAACTGCCGGAATGGGTGGCGGTACCGGTACCGGTGCTGCTCCAATTTTGGCTAATGTTGCCCGCGAAATGGGAATTTTAACGGTTGGAATTGTTACACTACCATTTGGTTTCGAAGGGAAAATGCGAAAAAAACATGCCGAAGAAGGAATTGAAGAACTTCGCAATGCCGTTGATACCTTATTGGTGATTAAGAATGATAAACTGCGTGAGATGTATGGCAACCTGGGGGTTAAGCAGGCCTTTGGCAAAGCCGATGATATTTTGACTATAGCGGCAAAAGGCATAGCGGAATTAATTTCGGTCCATGGTGATGTAAACGTGGATATGAACGATGTTATTTCTGTAATGAAAGACAGTGGTGTTGCCATTATGGGTACAGGAATTGCAGAGGGACCGGACCGAGCTAACATTGCGGTTAAGGAGGCTCTCGATTCCCCGTTATTAAACGAAAATGATATAACAGGGGCCAGTGATGTGCTATTGAATATCACGTATGGCAACGAAGATGTTACTATGGATGAAATAACAGAAATCACGGATTATATTCAACAAGCTGCCGGCGATTCGGCCAATGTAATATGGGGATATGGCTGTGATGAAGATTTGGGGGATGAGATTTCAATTACCATAATAGCTACCGGTTTCGAAGGCAAGGTAGGTGCAACGCTCGAAGAGGAAGAACCTGAGGTTATAAAATTCGATTTGGATAAAACTATTCCTATAGAAATAGTTGCTCCAATAGAAAATCCAATTAAATCGGCTACTGAGGAAGTTGATGCTCTTGAGGAAACATTAGATCCGGAAGAGCCATTTTTAAAAACTACTGCTCCGGTTGAAGATGAGACCCAAAAGGAGATTGAATTTGGAGGGGTTTCGACCTCAAATCAGGAAGTAGAGGAAAAGGATGTTATCCGCTATACGCTAGATATGGATGAACCTAAAAGCGAATCGGTTTCACCCAAAAAACCACAGGAACAGAAGATAGATAGGGAGGCATTTAGGCGTAGATCAGACGAGCGAATGAAACGGTTACATGATTTGACCAATCCGATCCATACCGGCAAAAATTTGCGTGAATTTGAAAATGTACCGGCATACATCCGAAAAAACACCTCGATGGATGACACGCCACATTCGTCAGATTCGCAAGCATCGCGTTATACCCTTTCGGAGGAAGAGGATGAGTCGGGGAAGAAAAGCACCGGAATAAACCCGAATAATTCGTTTTTGCACGACAACGTAGATTAATAGAATTTTATTACGTATTCGCGCAGTATGGTTGGACTAAATAAAGCGCCGCTTCATTCCCCCTTTGAGAAGGGGGACTAAGGGGGATTGATTAAACACAAAATCAACTTATTTGACTAATAATGAATTTAACCGATCAAATAAACAACGATATAAAAACGGCCATGAAAGCCCGGGACAAAGAAAAACTCGAGGCATTGCGCGCTATTAAATCAGCATTATTGCTCGAAGCTACAAAAGGCGGTGATTCAAATATTTCAGATGAAGCCGGACTGAAAATCCTGCAAAAATTGCATAAACAACGGATGGATGCCTACCAAATTTATGTGGAGCAGAACAGGGAAGATTGGGCGGGGGATGAAAAGAACCAAGCCGAAGTAATCGCAGAATATTTGCCCAAACAAATGACCCGCGAAGAACTCGAACCTGGAATCGTAGCATTGATTACTGATTTGGGTGCGCAAGGCATGAAAGATATGGGGCGGGTAATGGGGGCAGCTTCAAAAAAGTATGCCGGAAAAGCACCTGGAAAATTGATTGCAGACACTGTTAAAGATGTTTTAAACAGATAATCTAAAAAGTAGTTAGATTGTTTTCATAGTTAATAAAAGGCCTTTCGGGGCCTTTTATAATTTTAGGTCTTTTTAGGGCATACTAGTTGTTATCTCAACAGCCTGATGTACTTTAGCTATATATTAACCAAAACCTATAAAAAATGAAAAAGCTACTTTATTTACTCATCGTTGTTTTGTTTTCTTCATGCGCAGTCCACACAGGATCATTAACCGGAATTTATACCGATTTAAATACACCTTATAAAATTACTGCTACAGCAAGTGGCCACAGCAAAGCAGAATATTTTTTGGGAATTGGTGGGTTGAGTGTCGATCAATTGGTTCAAAATGCAAAAGAAGATATGTATCTTAACACACCACTAGATAGTAATGAGGTTTATGCAAATGTTTCTGTTAATATTAAAAACAGTTTTTATTTTATCTACTACAAAACCGATGTTTTTATTACCGCGGATATCATTTCTAAAAGGGATGAAGAAGATTCGTTTTATTTTTTATATAAGCTTAATAGTCAGAAATCAACTGAAGCAAATAAAAAGATCGTAGAATTATTAGAACAAGATTATGAAATTCCTGAATTCAAGTTTAATGAAACAGTATATTATTATAGCTTAAAAACCAAGAATTACCAAAAAGGATACATAAAAAAGATTGATAACAATGTTATATCTGTAGGCATAACCAGGGAAAAACCAAGTGAAGAGATTAAGGAACAAAAAGATAGATTATTTAAGATCCGTAATCTTGGTGAATATAAATCCTTAATAAGTGAAACAATTGTTATTCCAAATAACCGCAATGAAGCTAAAATAATTGGTATTAATCCAAGCACACTTGAGTTACTAATCAAACCATCTGGAAGCAAACCAAGGGTAATAAATTTGCTTGATTAATCCGGATATTAACCCTGCAACATTCCAACTAAAAAGCCATCGCTTAACAGCCAATGGCTTTTTAGTTTTTATACTAAAGGTTTATTG
>Ga0164313_10000710_pt1 | contig 27780 bp, 21 predicted proteins | sample GuaBasSedimGuay4_FD_113735 | JGI IMG/M metagenome (GOLD analysis project Ga0164313, IMG submission 113735) | Subseafloor sediment microbial communities from Guaymas Basin, Gulf of California, Mexico - Guay4, Core 4569-4, 0-3 cm | ecosystem: Environmental > Aquatic > Marine > Hydrothermal vents... | reverse complement strand
GACAAAAATAAAGACCAAAGCTACTTTCTTTGTCAGCTTTCACAAAAGCAGTTGAGTTTATCTTTATTCCCTCTGGGTGATATTGAAAAACCTGAAGTACGCAAGATTGCAAAACAAATGACTCTGGCCACAGCCACCAGAAAAGATTCACAGGGAATCTGTTTTGTTGGGAAAGTTGACCTTCCTGTGTTTCTTCAACAAAAGCTATCAGCCAGGAAAGGTTCCATTATTGAGATACCAAAAAATTATCATCCCGATATTTTTTTTCCTTCCGGGCTACCTTCAAAAACTATCAGTGATGAGGATCTATTAGCACTTTCTTCTGCTTTTAATTACACCCCGGAAGAGGGTTTACTGGTAGGTCAGCATAATGGTGCCCATTTTTTTACTATTGGTCAAAGAAAAGGTATCAATATCGGTGGGAAAGCTGAACCACTTTTTGTTATTCAAATTGATGTAAAAGATAACATCCTATACGTAGGACAGGGACATGACCATCCCGGATTAAACAGGAAAGGCCTGTTCATCCCCTGGGGTGAAGACCACTGGGTAAGACCGGACCTAAAAATGCAGGCAGGGGATAGCCATGATATGCTTGTTCGTATCCGTTACCGGCAACCATTGCAGAAAGCAAGGCTTTTTGCCAGGGAAAAAGGCATCTTTATTATTTTCAAAGAGCTCCAGCGCGGTATTACACCCGGACAATTTGCAGCCTGGTATGATCAGGAAGAACTGATTGGATCGGGGGTGATTTTTGAATAATTAGAGTTTATAGGCAGATTAATACGTACGTGTATAAATAAGTTGAGCTACATTAAACGGCACAAAAGAAACACCAGTATATTAAATCATACTTTTTCATCAATAGTTTCCTTTAGTGAAACTTATTTCGTATATTTGCGGTATATTACATGAAAGCACATTTAATAAAAAAACAGACAATAGAAGATTATGTCAAGAAGAATGCACAAAGCAGAACCTCATTTAAAATATGGTTTTCTATTTTAAAGCGGATCGAGTGGGACGAACCAAATGATATTTTAACGACATTTAGCAGTGCAGATATTTTAGGAAATGGTTCAGATAGAGTAGTTTTTAATATCGGTGGCAACAAATATAGAATGATTTGTCGTTATCATTTTGGAACTATCAGAGTCCATTTATTTGTAAAATGGATAGGAACTCATGCAGAATACACTAAACTTTGCAATGAAAGAAAGCAATATAAGGTAAGTGTATATTAGATTAATAAATAAACACATTTGTCAAATATGGAATCTTTAAAATACAAAATAATAAAGAATAGAGAACAATACGATAACTATTGTAATGTTTTAGAAGAACTGGTTATTACCAACAACATGGACGTACAGGATGAAATTGAACTGCTTAGTTTACTTATAGAAAGATGGGATGCTGAACATAATTCATTCACGGATTTGGACCCGGTTGAATTAATTAAAGTATTAATGGATGAAAACAAACTAAAGTCAAAAGATCTTGTTGAAATTCTGAACTTATCAAAAGGAACTGTGTCAAAGATTCTAAATTACCATAAGGGACTTTCTAAAGAAACCATAAGAAAGCTTTCTCAATATTTTAAAGTTTCTCAGGATGCATTTAACCGACATTACAAACTTATAAACGAAGTGAATAGACATTTTCGCAATGCAAGTTTAATGAATACGAAAAAGGATATGGAGAATGTCATAACCATTTAAACAGGTCATCTCCTATTTCAATTCAAACATAAAATTGGATAAAAAAAATTAAAGCCCGTAATAACTGCGTCATCTGTATAAATAGTCAAGAGAACTATATAACAGGCCTCAATATAGTAGCCAATTATTCATTAAAAATCTTCAGGTCCTCTTTCTTTAAGCTGAGCTTTCCAAACCCTTTTTAGCCAATAGGTTGTTACTTTTAGAGGGTCAACATATGCTGATGTCTGGTAATGACTTAAATCCGAAACTATTACCAGCTTTGCATTTGCTCCGTTTTTTCTGAGCTTTTTTATAGCCTGTTTGACAGGGTCCACCTTTACAATTTCATCCTTAGCTCCATGAATGGCATAAATAGGGATCTTTATTTTATCATTTCCATCCGGTCGTCCGGCTACAGGAATAGCCGCGCTGAATTTTCCGGGATATTTTTCTGCCAGAAACCAGCTACCCATTCCACCCATACTGAATCCGGTGACAACAATCCGGTTTTTATCCACTGCTAATGACTCAATTGAATGTTCAAGAAGGGCAATAACAGCCTGCTCGCTCACAGGATCTGCCCATCCATCACCCGGGCAATCAGGAGCAACAATAATACCTCCCAGGTCCCTGAATGCTGGTTCTACCAATATCTCCATAAAGGACATTCCATACCATGGAACTACTTCACCGCCATAATGCAAGGCCAAAATAAGAGGAACCGTATCCCCAGGGTTCATAGCCGGCATCCATACACCATATTTCAGTATTTCACCTCCGGGCAGTTTAAGTTCCTGCTTATGGAAGCCGGGAGATAATTCTTCATTCTGTATTCGACCAATATTCATAGCCATTGAAAGATTCAAAAGCCCTGTTAAAAATAGGATTAGTTTCACAACCTGCATCTATAACTAATTTATCAGGTAAAGGCTCAATGTTCTATAAAGAGGGAAACATCTTCTCCGCCTGGCCCAGTGTCTCCGGTTTCCCAATATCCAACCAGCGGGTATCATCATGCTTGAAAACCATAATTTTATTCTCTGCTGCAAGGCTCAGGTAAACCTCAATCATAGAGAAAACTTTCTTATCAGGAAGCCTCTTTAAAAGTCCCGGGCTGATTACATGTATTCCTGAAAAAGCAACTTCCTGCAAGCTACCATAATTTTCTCTCACTATCTTTTCCTCACCGGTTTTTATATTTCTCCAGCCACACAAATTCCCTTTATCATCACTCAAAAGATAACGGACAGTTTTACGGGATCTCACAGCCAATGTAGCCAAAGATCCAGACTCCACATGAGCCTTGAAAAAGTTATTCAGGTTCAAATCGCATAAAACATCCACATTGTGGACAAGGAATGGTTCATCCCCTGCAAAAAACCAGGCAGCTTTTTTGAGGCCACCACCGGTATCCAGTAATTCATTGCTTTCATCAGAGATCTCAATTCGTATCCCAAAATGATTTTTTAACCTCAAAAACTCAATTACCTGATCGCCAAAATGATGAATATTAATTATTATTTCATCGAACCCATAACGTACTAGATTCCTGATGGTATGTTCTAAAACGGGTACGCCTTTGATCGCCACCAGGGCCTTGGGAATATCCTTAGTAATACTTCCAAGACGGGTTCCCCGGCCTGCTGCAAAGATCATTGCTTTCATATCATGAAGTGAGTTAGGTTATTTATCCTGAATAGCTTTACTTATTGAAACAACTTTATAAAAGGAAACAGAAACTATAATTTGTGAGGTTTGCAAACCATTTTCTTTGATGGAACCTGAACACTGCAATCTCCACAAACAAAGCGGGACTTATCCGGTTTCTTCCCCTTATTATCCATTTTACACATCTTCTTGCTCATTTCCCTAATATCTTCTTACAAATTACAAAAACTCCTGCTCCCGATGCTTTACCTCAACATCTATATCATATTTTTCCTGCAGGTGTTCTGTCATCCTTTCTGCAGAATAAACCGACCTGTGCCTTCCTCCTGTACATCCAAAATTTACCATTAAATTTGTAAAATTCCTTTCCTGATAATTCTCAACAGCATTATCCACCATTTTTTTTGCATGCTCCAAAAACTCATGCATATCATCCCTGTCATCCAGAAAACGGATCACTGCTTCATCCTTTCCTGTAAGTTCACGGTATTCCTCAAACCTACCAGGGTTATGCACAGCCCGACAATCAAAAACAAAACCACCACCATGACCAGTTTCATCTACAGGAATCCCACGTTTATAGGAAAAGCTATTTACCTGTACCCTTAATCGAGTTGCTTTTTGTGCAATTTTTAATAATTTTTCTGATACCGTAAGCTGGTAAAGTGCTTCCTTCAAATCAGGCATTTCAACTGGCAAATCCCTGGTCAATAAAGTTTTTAAGTTTTGAATGGCATAAGGTATGCTCTGCAGAAAATGCTCTTTTCTTTCATAGAACCCCCTGAAGCCATAAGCTCCAAGCGCCTGCATGATCCGGACCAATACATAACCGTAATAGAATGATTTAAAACTCTCCCGGTCATAATCAAGATGTTCTATTAATTTATCCAGATAATAATCCAATAGCTCTTCACGTACTTCATCCGGGATATCCGCTTTTCCATCATACAATAAGGAAGCAAGGTCATATTGTAATGCACCTTTCCGCCCCCCCTGATAATCAATAAAATAAGGTTTACCATTACGCAACATTATATTTCTGGACTGAAAATCACGATATAAAAAGAAATCCCTGTCTGCTTCCAACAAAAAATCAGTAAATGTCTGATAGTCATTCTCCAGGTTCTGTTCATCAAAAGGAATTCCAGCCAGTTTCAAGAAATAATACTTAAAGTAATGCAAATCCCACATCATCGATTGCTTATCAAAACTCGATCTGGGATAGCAAAAAGAATAGTCTATCAACTTCCCCCCTTCGGTCTGAAATAAGACAAGGTAAGCAAGGACCCTCTTATAAACATTCTTCAATTCTTCATTGAAGCCTAACTGTGACCTGATCTGTGTAAGGTAGGAATAAAGGGTAATATCCCCCAGGTCTTCTATAAGATAAATATTCTTATCCCTGTCTTCTGCATATATTTCAGGAACAGGAAGCCCTTTATTAAAGAATGATTTTGAAAATTCAAGGAAAGCCCTGTTTTCCTTTTTATCAGGATTAATTACCCCAAGAGCACCCTTTCTCGCCCCTTCTATCCTATAATATTCCCTGCTCGACCCTGACAGGGGCAATGATTGAAACCTCATAGCTTCTTCACCGGCCCAGGTCTCAAATAGCGGAATTAATAACTTCTTTTTATCTTGTTTCAAATCTCTAAATTTTAATAAATATTTTCCTTCTATACATCAGATATCCAATTGACCAGATCAGAATGCCCGTAAACGCAGCAAATAAAAAGGAGCCAAAATTACCATCACCACCAATAGGAACAAAAACCTTTCTGTACAACCAGGAATATCCATTTATCATTTCCCCATCAGTCTGGATCTGTATCATAAATAAAATTTTAACATAAAAATTTGACAATACATACAGCATAAGTGGGTTCATCCCATACACAAGAAAAGGGTGCGCCCATTTTACATGGCCCTTTACATCAATGATCCAGATCAATAGAGCAAGTAAAACCATACCCAGCCCAACTGTATATAAAACATAGGAACTCGTCCATATTGGTTTGTTGATAGGGAAAAACAAGCCCCAGATCAAAGCCAGGATTATACTTGATGCGCCATAAAGCAGAAGTTTTTTTACTACATCATTTTTTGTCGCCGTGACCCCTATAATTTCTCCTACATTATATCCCAAAACTACATTTATCATTGCAGGCAGTGTACTAAGCAAACCTTCCGGGTCAAAAGGAATTCCAAATCCTTTATAAACATGATTTACCCCAAAAAGAGAAACATCAATTTTTCCGACAATATTTCCATCTAAACTATATGGATCATCCCCTCCAAACAGCATCAATATAATCCAATATGCAATCAGGACAAAAACAGTAAGGATCCATCTCCCTCTTTTCCCCAATAAAAGCACTAAAATTGCAGCCATCCCATAAGCAAGTGCAATGCGGGGCAGAACACCAAAATATCTGAGATGGGCAAAATCAAATTTAGGGAAAACTTTCAATAACAAACCAATAAGGAAAATCAAGACAGTACGCCGAAGTATTTTTAATAACACCGGTTTAGTTAACTGGTGGTTAAACTTTCGGAAAGAAAACCACATGGCAACCCCAACTATAAAAAGAAAAAACGGAAAAACCAGGTCGGTTGGAGTACATCCATGCCATTCAGAATGACGTAAAGGAGCATAGACATGAGCCCAGGTACCAGGTGTATTCACCACCACCATAAGCATAATTGTAAGGCCCCGAAAAACATCAAGGGCAACCAAACGCTGAGAGACTTTCATAGAGTTTTTTTTCAGGCTAAAGATAGACATTTTCCAGAAGCCGCAAAAAATACACCTCTGTTCGAATAAACCCAAATCAATTTTACTAAGCCTGCCCCCTATTTAAAATTCTCAACCAATCTTCAAATTATAGAGATTCATATATTTATAAATGTAGATTCCCTATACCTCAATAAAAAAATGTATTTTTGAAAATATATTTAATCAAACGGAATTTAGGACCTACTTTATATTATGGTTAAAAAAAGCATCACCGAGCGTTCATCAAACTACGATGACCTGGATAAAATGTCTGTAAAAGAGATTCTCGAAAACATTAACAAAGAAGATCTTTCAGTCCCAAGAACTATCACTCCTATTATTCCGGAAATAGAAAAACTGATACTTGGAACGGTAAATAGTTTAAAAGCAGGTGGACGCATATTTTACCTGGGAGCAGGAACAAGTGGAAGACTGGGAATTCTGGATGCTTCTGAAATCCCACCTACATTTGGCGTCCCCTATGATCTTGTTATCGGATTAATAGCAGGAGGGGATTCAGCTATCAGGAAAGCAGTTGAGTCTGCCGAAGACGATTTTGATCAGGCCTGGAAAGATATGGCTGTCTTTACACCTACAAAAAATGATGTTGTTATTGGGATTGCTGCTTCAGGAAGGACCCCTTATGTGATAGGAGGAGTAAAAACTGCACGGGAAAATGGTTTATTAACCGGATGTATTACGAATAATCCGGATACAGAACTGGCCAAATCTGTTGACATCGCTATTGAGGCTGTAGTAGGCCCGGAATTTGTGACAGGAAGTACCCGGATGAAGTCAGGAACAGCCCAGAAAATGATACTCAACATGATAACTACCAGTACCATGATCCAACTTGGAAGAATTAAGGGGAATAAAATGGTGGATATGCAACTGACCAATCAAAAATTAGTTGAAAGGGGAACAAGGATGATCATGGAGGAAACAGGATTAGATGCCAATGAGGCTAAAAGACTATTATTATTGCATGGTTCTGTAAGAAAAGTACTAAAAGAAATTAATAAAGTTTAAAATTATGCGGTTCAAATTTCTTCTCATTATTACATTTATCCTGCTAACAGGTAATTTAGTACCTGCCTATTCCCAGAGCCCGGACAATAACTATAGTTTCTGGCAAAAAACAAATGATCCCTGGGTAGATTCTATAATGAAAAACCTCAGCAAAGAAGAACAAATTGCTCAGCTTATTTTTGTAGCAGCATACTCCAATAGTGATATTTCCCGGGAGGTAGCCATTACCGACCTGATTAGAAAATACAAAATAGGAGGCCTGATCTTCTTTGAAGGTAATCCGGTAAAGCAAGCTAAACTTACCAACTTTTATCAATCAGAGTCAAAAGTACCCCTAATGATTGCAATGGATGCTGAGTGGGGACTGGGAATGCGATTGAACAACACCATTAAGTTCCCTTTTCAAATGACACTGGGGGCCATACAGAATGATTCACTGATTTATCAAATGGGTGGGGAAATTGGCAGAGAGCTTAAAAGAATTGGGGTCCATCTGAACCTTGCCCCGGTGGTAGATATAAACAATAACCCTTCAAATCCCGTAATTAATTACCGCTCATTTGGAATGGACAAGAAAATGGTGGCTACAAAAGGCATAATGTATATGAAAGGAATGCAGGATGAAGGAATAATTGCTTCAGCAAAACACTTCCCCGGTCATGGAGATACTGACATAGATTCCCACCTGGCCCTTCCGGTAATCAGCCATGACAGAAACAGGCTTGAATCACTGGAATTATTTCCCTTTAAAAAAATGATAGAAGCAGGCGTAGGTAGTATAATGGTCGCTCATTTGAATGTCCCATCATTGGACCCTACTCCAAAACTAGCATCTACCCTATCAAAGCCTATTGTTACAAATTTGCTTAAAAAGGAACTCGGATTTAAGGGACTTATACTTACAGACGCCCTGAATATGAAAGGGGTTTCCAGTTTTTACCCTCCGGGAATAGTTGATGCGAAAGCGCTGGTTGCTGGAAATGATGTATTGGAATTTACAGAAAGTGTCCCTAAAGCAATTGAAGAAATTAAAAAAGCAGCCGATGCAGGACAGATCTCCTGGAAAGAAATAGAAAAAAGATGCAGAAAAGTACTGGCAGCAAAATTATGGCTGGGGCTGGACCATCCACATCAAGTTGAACTGAAGGATTTGAATAAGGATTTGAATTCACCTGATGCACAGGTATTAAACATTAAACTGATAAGGGCTGCTTTAACAGTTTTAAAAAATGAAGACAATATTATTCCTGTTAAAGATCTCGCCAATACACGTATAGCCACACTTGCCATGAGGACGAACAAACTCACCAATTATCAGAAAATGCTGGGAAATTATACGCAGGTTGATCATTTTTTTTGGGATCCCGAAGATCCGGATGCAGACAATGTCTTTAATAAATTAAAATCTTATGATCTGGTCATTGCCGGATTTACCAATCTCGATCAAAGACCCTATAAGAACTTTGGCATTGATGCTAAATTGAAAAATGCAATGACCAAATTGATCCAGAAAAAAAATGTTATCATATCTGTATTTGGAAACCCCTTCAGCCTGGACAAACTACCCGGTATTGAAAATTCAAAAGCTTTGATCATTACCTACCAAAACAACCGCATTACCCAGGAGCAGGCTGCTCAGTTGATTTTTGGGGCAATTGGCGCAAACGGCACTCTGCCGGTAGGCGTTAATAAATTTTTCAAACTAGGAGATGGAATCCAGGTAAAATCAATCGGCAGACTTGCTTATACCCTCCCCGAAGAAGAAGAAATGAGTTCATATTTACTGGAGAATACCATTGACTCAATTGCAGAATCCAGTATTAATTTAAAGGTTTTTCCTGGATGTGAAGTTCTGGTTGCCCGAAATGGTGCAGTTGTTTTTAATAAAACCTATGGTTACCATACCTATGAAAAAAAAACGCCGGTAACCAAAGATAATTTATACGACTTTGCATCGGTAACCAAAGCCACAGGCCCCCTTCCTGCGATTATGCAAATGGTGGATGAAGGAAAGATAAACCTGGATGCCAAATTCAGTACTTATTGGCCATCCTTTAAAAATTCAAATAAAAAAGACCTGGAAGTAAGAGAGATCCTTGCACATCAGGCCGGACTTCAATCATGGATTGCCTTTTGGAAAAATACCGTTAAAGAAAACGGGAAATTCAAATTTCACACTTTTAAATTCGATTCTACATCAAAATATAATGTTCAGGTAGATGATAATTTATGGTTATTTAAGAATTACCGGAAAAAGATGTACACAGCGATTAAAAAATCCCCGGTATCCGAGGAAAAGAAATATTTATACTCAGGCTTGAGCTTCTACCTTTACCCTCAGATTATTAAGAATCTTACCGGAGAAGATTATGAACATTATTTAAAAGAACATATATACCGTCCATTAGGGGCTTACACCATGACTTTCAATCCATACAGGAATTATTCCCTGGAACGGATCCCTCCTACTGAGGATGATACTTTTTTCAGAAAAAAGCAAATTCATGGTCATGTGCATGATGAAGGCGCCTCCATGATGGGAGGTATTTCAGGTAATGCAGGTTTATTTGCTACAGCCAACGATCTGGCAAAACTACTTCAAATGTACCTGCAAATGGGATCATTTGGTGGAGAAGTATTTATAAAAAAACCTACCATGAAAGAATTTTCCAGAAGTCAGTTTCCTGATAACAATAATCGTCGGGGCCTCGGATTTGACAAACCATTGTTAAATAATGAATTATTAGGTAAAAATGCTGCCTACCCGGCCAAAAGTGCAAGCCCTTCCAGCTTTGGACACTCAGGATATACCGGCACCTTTGCGTGGGTTGATCCGGAAAAAAACATCATTTACGTTTTTTTTTCAAACAGAGTTTATCCAACCCGTGAAAATAATTTAATCTCGAAAATGAATATCCGGTCAAAGGTTTTACAGGCTGTTTATGATTCAATAAAAAATTAGAAATATGAAACAACTCATCTTTCCCATTTTATTAATTATCACTATTAGCTATTGCGCCAATGCCCAACAGCCGCAAGAAGTTTTACCTGAAACAAATCAAAAGTCCTTGAAAAACTGGCAGGACCTTCGGTTTGGAATGTTTATTCACTGGGGCCCGGTAAGTTTACGTGGAACCGAAATAGGATGGTCACGGGGTACAACAGTGCCTATTGTGGATTATGATGGACTATACAAAGAATTTGATCCTGTTTTGTTTAATGCCCATAATTGGGTTAAAACTGCCAAAGATGCCGGTATGAAGTACATTATTATGGTTACCAAACATCATGATGGGTTTTGTCTCTGGCCTTCAGAATATACCGACTACAATATTTCTTCCACACCTTATGAAAAGGATATTCTTAAACAATTGTCAGATGAATGCCAAAAACAAGGCCTCCTTTTTGGTACTTATTACTCGGTACTTGACTGGCACCACCCTGACTATACCACCCGGCACGGAAACGATCCAAGGCCTGTGGAAAGCTCGGATATGCCTAAATATATAGAATATATGTACAAGCAATTGGAAGAGCTAGTCAATAACTATCATACAAAGATCTTATGGTTCGACGGAGAATGGGAGAAGTCCTGGACTCATGAAGATGGTATAAAGCTCTATAAATATTGCCGAAGCCTTGACGATGAATTACTTATCAATAACAGAGTAGATAAAGGGAGAAAAGGGATGCAGGGGATGTCTAAATCAGGTTTTGCTGGAGATTTTGGTACACCAGAACAGGAGATTGGTGATTTCAACAGTGTACCTTGGGAATCCTGCATTACCATCGGTAATCAATGGGCATGGAAACCCAACGACAAAATGAAATCATTAAAGGAGTTGATCCATACACTGGCATTAACTGCCGGAGGAAACGGAAACCTGCTGCTTAATGTTGGCCCCATGCCGGATGGCAGAATAGAGCAAAGGCAAACAGACCGGTTAAAGGAAATGGGTGATTGGCTGGAAATTTATGGTGAATCAATCTATAATACAAATGGAGGCCCCTATGTTCCTACGAAGAAACTTGCTTCCTCTCATCATAAAAACAAGGTTTATTTACATCTGATGGAGTGGCCTGAAAAACAGTTTTCAATACCAGAGATTAAAGGTTACAAAATAAAAAAGGTCAAATTTCTGAATGGTGACATATTGCAATTTAAAAAGGAGGAAAAAAAGATTGTAATTGATTTACCTGAAAATCCACCGGACCAAAATGATACTGTAATTGAACTTGTACTAAATAAGGAACTCAAAAACTTCAAACCAATTGAAGTAAATAAGTAATTTACAAAGTCCAAAACCGAAAGTCAGGAGCTCACAGAAGACTTTTTTTCTCCGGTTTTTGGTGTCTTTACATATTTTGAAAGTAATTCAATTTATAGTTTAGAAAAAGTATATTTGTATTTTTAGGGCTATTATTAAAGGATTGGGAAACAAGCATTATTTTTAAAATATGATATTCAAAACGAGCATTATACTGCATAGCAATGAGGATAATAATCAGACAAAGGAAGATTTCATCCGTACAATCCAATCAATTGCTTCTCAAATAAGCCATGGTTTCGATGTGACGATACTGGGTAAATTGGATATTTCTGCAAGGAAAATACTTGATAACAAATCTATCAAGTTTCATGAAATCGACACAAAAGATAAAGCCTACCCGGAAATATTTAATAAAGCTACACAAAACTCTGGTTCATCCTATTTCCTTTACATAGACAATCGTAAAAACCCGGTGATTCTCAGAAAAGCAGCGCTGGAAGCCTTTCTGATATCTGCAGTGAGAAATCAGGATACAGGCCTTTTTTATACAGATTATGATCTGAAAGATAATGAATCCACAAAAGAAATCAAGCTGCTCTTCCATCATATCGGAAGGCTTAGGGACAATCAGGATTATGGTAAAGTATTCTTTATTAAAAAGGAAGCACTGGAAAAAATTTCATTTTTTGATAAAACTTTAAAATTTAATTCATTATACGATTTACGACTAAAAATCTCGGAACATTATAAACTTACCCGGATATCCAATAAATACAATGGTTCATACTATACAGTGGTTGCCTCGGAAAAAACAACAAATGTTTTTGACTATCTCCTGGCAGGGAAAGAAGTTCAGATAGAAGCTGAAAATATTGTAACGGATCATCTAAGACGAATAGGCGCCTATTTGTCACCGGATCAATTCTACCAATCAAATACTAATTTTGAAAATATTTCAGAATTACAGGCCTCTGTCATTATTCCGGTTGGCTTCAGGCCTGAATTTATCGGAACGGCCATTGAAAGTATTCAGGCACAAACAATTCATGATATTGAGGCTATAATTGTTGTGAATGGGGGCGATAATGATCCAACGATACCTGTTGTAAAAAAATATATGGAAGGAGGCGATTGTTTTGATCCAAACAAACCCAATGTTCAATTAATTGTTGTGGACATTAACAGTATTGGATTTTGTTTAAATCTGGGGGTAAATATTGCAAAGGGTAAGTATTATGTTCAGCTTGATTCCGATGACCGGTTGAAACCGGATGCGGTTGAAAAAATTATTGATTGTTTCGATTCTTCTGACAAAATTGGAATGGTAATCGGATCGTACGAAGTATGGGAGAAAAATGATGATGGTACTTTATCAAGAATGAACGAAATACCTGTTGTGACACATGATGAATGGACCGATGAAAATGGGAGGAACAATCTTTTACGTATTAACGGGGCTGGTGCGCCCAGGGCCATATCCATTCATATTATAAAGGAAATGGGATATTTTGGCATAAATGATGATGCCTTTGCCCAAAACTATGGAGAGGATTATGAGATGGTTAATAAAATTGCCGAATATTACAAAATTGGACGGGTTTATGATCCTGTTTATGAAGTAATCCGACATTCAGGTGGTACTGATCATGCTATTAATCAGGATGTAGTAGATCTAAATGATGAAGCCAAAGATGATATGCGGAAAAAAATTGTTTTAAGGCGCATTAAGAAGAACTCTCGAAATCCTTAAAAAAGAACAGTCTCTATATTTGTTGGTAATTTGATTTAAAATAATAATCAGGCTTCCAGTGGGAGGAATGAATTAATGGCATTATAAAGAAATTAAATATGAATAATACGATAATAATTGGCATTGATGGTGGAGCTACCAAAGTAAGTGGCTGGATCATCGATTATTCCAAAAAAACCCGCCTTTTTCATATCACAGATATGAATGTTCAAAAAAAATATTCTGAATATCATGGGTTTAATCCTGCTTATATACCTGTGGATATTAAAATCCAGTTAACGGAAATGAATTCAGAAGTATCTCTTACAGAGGAGGAGCTAGCTCAGGGAATTGTTTATATGACTGCCGTTTCCGATGTTATCTTAGAGCTAATGAAAAAATTTCCTGATAAGAATGCTATTGTTGGTATAGGTATGCCCGGACTTAAAACAAAAAATAAACGCGGAATAATTGCCCTTATTAATGGTCCCCGTATGCCTGATTACTCCCAATTTATTGAATCCAGGCTTCTGGAAGCCAATATGTCACTGGTATCTCCAATTGCGCATTTGGGAAGTGATGCGGATTATTGTGGTTTAGGTGAAGAATATGCTGAAAACGGTTTGTTTAAAGATGTAAAAAATGCATATTATCTGGGTGGTGGTACGGGGGTTGCAGACGCCATGAAACTAAATGGGAAACTTGTGCCTTTTGACAATACAAAAGCCTGGATAGCCAAAACATGGGAAATGAAATGTGATAAAAATATATCATTGGAAAAATATGCTTCATCAAGCGGAATACAATCTATTTTCAGTATGTATAGTAATATTCCTGTTGAGGAACTAAATAAAAACGAAATCTATCCTCCGCAAATTCTTATAAAAGCTTTACAAAATGATAAAGCGGCCCTGGCTACCATCAATGATATTGGTCATTATATTGCAGAACTTCTGCTTGAGCGTATTACCACTATCTATTCAGGCTGGTCCGGTTTTTTCTCCTTTGTAAATCCTGAAAAAAAGATTCAGGAAAAAGCCCATTTATATCAGGAAACTTTACTGGATCGAATTATCATCGGACAAAGGCTGGGAGACCTGATGCAGGAATCAAAAAAGACAACCTTGTTATGGGAACAGATTGGCAGCAACTTATCAGTTTTAATTAACACCCTGAATGACAATAAATTATTGAATCATTACTTAATAAATGGAAAATTCAATATGAAGCTGATTGCCATTTCAAAGCTTAGGGAAGCCCCGGCTATTGGTGCTGGAGTAGATGCTTATTTAAATTATAAAAATCATTAATTCATGCTGAAATCCGGTGTAATTCCTAAGGAAGAACCCCTGTTGAAAGTTGGTATAGTCCTGCCTGAAGATAATCAACAATCAGTTGACCTGGTTTTAAAAGATGTTGAATCCACTTTGCTGGTAATAAACGATCAATTTAGCGTTCCGGTTGCAATTACAGATCATAAAATTGAAGTTGCGATTGTTGAAGATACCCTTCGTATTAAATCTTATAATATTTCAGAAACGATCAGGAATATCAAACTTATTCAGGAAATTGGAAATACATCAATCGATACATATCCGGTTATCGCCGGAAGAGGTTTTCATTGGACAAAACACATTCATGTTAAGCTGCCTTTTACTATCGAATTGAAGATCGTGGATGGCTTGCTGCTATTGGTTAATGAACTGCCGCTGGAAACATATCTGGCCTGTGTTTCAACCTCCGAGATGGGAGCAGAATGCCCCGGCTCATTTATTGAGACCCAGACGATTGTTGCTAGATCGTGGATGCTGGCAAATGTGGAACAAAAACATGTTCAATTTGGCATTGATGTATGTAATGACGATTGTTGCCAGAGATACCAGGGAACCAATAACCTGACGGAAGTATCAAAAGCAGGAGCTGTAAAAACCAGGGGACAGGTATTGATGTTTGATAATAAAATTTGCGATGCCCGCTATTCAAAATCGTGTGGCGGTATAATGGAGAAGTTTGAAAATTTGTGGGAAGGTGGGCCATTACCCTACATGCAAAATATTCCCGATTCAAAAAAAGATATTAGTATAGATCTTAGTAATGAACCTGAAATGAAAAAATGGGTAAAATCTATACCTGAAACTTTTTGCAGCCCACACTTTATTCCTGAAAAAGAATTAAAAAAATACCTGGGCAGTGTTGATGAAGAAGGACAATATTTCAGGTGGACCGTAACAACATCCCAGAAAGAAATTGTAAGTAACCTGAATGATAAGATAAATTTGAATATCAAAACCCTTGTTTCCCTCAATCCTTTAAAAAGATCCGGAAGCGGTCGTTTACTGGAACTTGAGATAATTTACATTGATAAGTCCCATACACAACATTCTGTAATTATTTATAAAGATTACGAAATACGACGGGTGTTACATAAGAAATTCTTATATAGCTCAGCCATCATAATTGAAGATATTATTTCAGAAAATTCAATGTATCCTGAAGGTTTTGTATTCAAGGGTGCAGGTTGGGGGCATGGAGCCGGATTATGCCAGATTGGAGGTCTGGGAATGGCCTTGAACGGATACAATAAAGAGGATATTTTATATCATTATTATCCGGGTTCCAGGCTGAAAAAAATATATTCATAATACTAACAGAAATTTTGTTTAAGGCTAAAAAAATTTATTCATGAATTTAAATACAAAGAATAACCGGTCTCCCTGGAGGTGGATCCCTTCTCTATATTTTGCTGAAGGGATACCTTACATTATTGTAATGTTTGTGGCAAGTGATATGTACAAAACACTTGGCGTTGCAAATTCCACACTTGCTTTCTGGACGAGTATTCTTTATTTACCATGGGTCATAAAGCCTTTATGGAGCCCCTTTATTGATATTTATTCGACAAAAAGAAAGTGGATTGTATGGATGCAGATTATACTGGCCATTGCTTTTTTTGGAGTTTCTTTGGTTTTGCATCTGCCCTGGTGGTTTCAGCTATCGCTGGTTTTCCTGTGGCTGATGGCCATTGCATCAGCCACACATGACATTGCAGCGGATGGGTTTTACATGCTTGCCCTTGATGAACATAACCAGGCCTTTTTTACCGGAATACGCAGTACTTTTTACAGGCTGGCCATGATAGTAGGACTAGGGTTATTGGTCATAATTACCGGATTGATACTTGATAATACAGGTCTGAAAACGGTTCGTGTGAATATCAATGCTGTTCCTGAATCGCAGATTACTAAAACATTTGATAAAAAAGACATTATTTTTACTGAGGAAGAAGGCACACCTGAAATCCTCGTATTTCCGGAAGAAATAAAAGTTCCGCTTTATGATACATCTTCCGAGAATCCTATAGATTCAACCGTAATCTGGTTTGTATTGTCAGCTCCCCCCGAAAATGACAAAGATATAAAAATGACATTTGGCCTTAAGAAAGGGAGTCAGGATATTTTCCTTGCAAGCAACGGAATTTTTGAGTTTAATAAAGATAACTGGGATATTCCTAAACAAGCTGTCATTAAAGTTAAACACAATCTGAAAAAAAGTGCCCATGCCCGTTTTGATGCAAAAGCTGGTGATATCGTGTTCAGCTGGTCCGTATCAATTGGATTTCTTGGAATTTTGTTCTTATTATTGGCTAGCTATCACAAATATGTACTACCTGCTCCAAAATCAGATAACTCAGAAAATAAAAAGCAAAACGATTCTTATTTAAATGTTTTTGCAACCTTCTTTAAAAAAGAGGGGATCGTTCCTTCCATTATTTTTTTACTGCTGTATCGTTTCTCTGAATCTCAACTGACAAAAATGGCTTCACCCTTTTTACTTGATTCACGCGAGAATGGAGGACTGGCTTTGTCATTAACCGAAAAAGGTCTTGCCTATGGAACAGTTGGTCTGATCGCATTGGTAGTGGGTGGTATATTGGGTGGTATTGTTGCCTCACAGCATGGATTGAAAAAATGGATATGGTGGATGGCCATAAGCATCAACCTTCCGAATGTTGTGTATATTTTCCTGTCCTATGCCTTACCAAACAATCTCATTGTTGTAAATATTTGTATTGCGATTGAACAATTTGGCTACGGCTTTGGTTTTACAGGTTATATGCTGTATATGTTGTATATAGCAGGACAAGGGGAATATAAAACTGCTCATTTTGCCATTACAACAGCATTCATGGCACTGGGAATGATGATTCCAGGAATGATGAGCGGGGCTATCCAGGAATATCTTGGTTATCAGCATTTCTTTATTTATGTAATATTGTGTACAATTCCTAGTTTTGCAGCTTTATGGTTTATTAAGATTGATCCGGGTTTTGGAATAAATAAAAATAATAAATAAAAATTTTATACTAATGAAGCGAAAGAAATTGGTATTATTGATTTTGGGAACGCTGGTTTTTTCAACTCTTTTTTCACAGGTTAAAGTTCAAACAGGACTTGAAGTCTTAATATCCAGGGATTTTGATATACTTAAAGGAAAGAATGTCGGTTTAATCACCAATCAAACCGGTGTTGACTCAAAATTAAAATCTACCATTGATATCTTTAATGAAGCTCCTGAAGTTAACCTTGTGGCTATGTACGGGCCAGAACATGGAGTTCGTGGCAATTATTCAGCAGGTGAGTACGTAGGTTTTTATAAGGATGAAACAACGGGTATTCCTGTTTATTCTTTGTATGGAAAAACCAGAAAACCTACAGCAGAAATGCTGAGGAATATTGATGTATTGGTTTATGATATACAGGACATTGGATGTCGTTCATACACCTTTGTTAGCACTATGGGCTATGCAATGGAAGCTGCTGCTGAAAACAACATTGAGTTTGTCGTTCTTGATCGGCCTAATCCTCTGGGTGGAATAAAAATTGAAGGTCCATTGGTGGAAAAAGGTTATTTTTCAATGGTAAGTGCTTTTCCTGTTCCTTATGTATATGGGCTAACATGTGGTGAACTTGCAAATTTAATAAATGGTGAAAATTATATAGAAGTAAATAAAAAATGTAAGCTTGAAGTTGTTACCATGGAAGGCTGGAAGCGGAAAATGAAATTCAATGATACAGGCCTGGAATGGGTCCCTTCTTCCCCCCATATCCCTCATGCATCTACAGCTCAATATTATGTAGCAACAGGCATAATGGGTGAGTTACAAATATTTTCTGAAGGGGTGGGTTACACCCTGCCTTTTCAAATGTATGGGGCCGAATGGGTCGATCCCCTGAAACTGGCCGATGAAATGAATGCCATGAAACTGGAAGGTGTACTTTTTCGGCCGGCCACTTTCAAACCCTATTATGGCAGACTGGCCAAAAACGAAGTGAAAGGAGTCCAGATTTATATTCTTGATGCGGATAAATTTAACCTTATGGGCTTGCAGTTTATGTTTATGGATGTACACCATAAACTATATCCTGAAAAGGATGTATATTCCCTTTCGGAAAAAAGACATAAAATGTTTGATAAGGTAACCGGTTCATCAAAGATCAGGGAAGCTTTTTTTAAGAATTATAAGTATTCTGATATTGAGGCCATTTTGAAAAAAGATGTTGAAAGTTTCAGGAGACTGTCAGAAAAATATTTTTTGTATAAATAAAATTCATTCTCATGTATGCTCTCCGAAGGTTAAATCTTATATTATTCACCTTGGTATTTGTTACAATTTCCCTGTCAGCCCAGAGAAATGAGCAAACTAAACTTACAGAAAAAGTTTATAAAAAGCTTGGAAAGGACATTTCGTTGATAAATGAATGGAAGGTTCCAGGCAATGTTACAATCGATTCTGTTTCAGTTCTGCCCAAACAGAAATCTGTCCAATTATTTCTGAGCACACCGGCCTCTTTTATGCCAGTTAGGGAAAAGAGCCTGTACAAAACTAGGAATTCTCTTAAGGACAGACTTGGCAGAAAATTCAGAAAATATAACATCAGGTTATACTCCGGTGGGCATCAACTTGAATCATTGATACCTAACTTATACCGAACTACCCTAAAAATTGACTCTGCAAGGTTCTCTGGTAAAAAGACAAACCTTTCTCCTCTGATAAGGAAAATTGGTGAACCTGAATTTATTTCCGGTCTGAATAGAAAGCATATTGCTCTATGGCACAGTCATGGAAGATATTATGATATCAAACTGGACAGATGGGAATGGCAGCGAGCCAGATTACATACTACTGTAGAGGATATTTTTCCAATGACATTTGTATTGCCATATCTGGTACCAATGCTGGAAAATGCAGGGGCTACTGTTTTTCTCCCACGAGAAAGGGATACACAAAGAAATGAGGTCATTGTTGACAATGACGGTTCAACCGGAAATTCAGAGATCGTCTTGTCAGGAATTAAGCCTGATACGGTTAAAAACCGGGGATTTGCCTGGAAAGACACCTTAAAATCAAATGAGAACCCGTTTTTATCTGGTAGTTTTCTTGAATTTAACTCATCGACAATAACAACATCTTATATTAGCTATATTGCTGATATTCCAGAAGATGGTGATTATGCAGTTTATATTAGTTATTCACAGGGTCCTGAAAATGTTACAGATGCCTTCTATTCCATAAATCATTCTGGAGGAAAAACGGATTACCTGATCAACCAACAAATGGGGGGTGGAACCTGGATATATCTTGGGACCTTTCATTTTTTAAAAGGTAAAAACCCTGAAACAGGCTTGGTTAAAATCTTTTCAAAAAGCAATAAAACCGGTCTGATCAGCTCTGATGCGATCAGGTTTGGTGGCGGAATGGGAAATGTTGCAAGAAAACCTTCCGGTGAGTGGATAAGTAACCAGTGGTCACTTAAGGACAATAAGAATACTTCATCTTCAAATAATATCAATATCGACACAAGCCAGTTTTCATGGAAACAAAGCAATATGCCCAGGTATATGGAAGCCGCAAGATATTACCTTCAATATGCCGGCATGCCAGCTAACATGGTTTATAGTTTGAATAAAGGCATGAATGATTATAATGACGATTACCAATCCCGGGGGGAATGGGTAAATTACCTTGTGGGTGATCCCAATGGCCCATCCGGACATCATAATGTTACCGGACTTAAAATCCCTGTTGACCTGTCACTGGCCTTTCATACCGATGCCGGGGTAACTCCTGGTGATTCTATTATTGGTACTTTGGGGATTTACAGCACTGTGAGAGATAAAGGAATCTTTCCAAACGGGCAATCAAAAATGGCCAGCCGGGATATGGCTGATATCATTCAAACTCAAGTGGTAAAAGATTTGCGGTCCACTGTAAATCCTGAGTGGACCCGCCGTGGTTTATGGGACAAGCAATATTCTGAAGCTTATCGTCCAAATGTTCCCGCCATGATCCTTGAACTTCTGTCGCACCAGAACCTTGCCGATATGAAATTTGGCTTGGATCCCCGCTTTCGATTTATAGTAGGTCGTTCCATCTATAAAGGTATTTTAAGGTTTCTTGCTTATCAGGAGGGAAGAACTTATATGGTCCAACCTTTACCAATAGATCATTTTACAATTTCACATGTAAAAGATAAAACCATCCGGCTGTCCTGGAAGCCCGTTGGAGACCCACTGGAACCCACTGCCAAACCCGATAAATATAGAGTTTATAAACGTATCGGAGAATCAGGGTTTGATAGGGGTACAATTGTGAATGACACTTCAGTAGAAATAACCCTGGTAAAATATCAGGAAATAGTTAGTTTCAGGATAACAGCCCTGAATGAAGGTGGAGAAAGCTTCCCGTCAGAAATACTTTCGGTTGGAATTTCCGGGAAATACAAAAAAATGGCACTGATAGTTAATGCTTTCAACCGAATTTCCGGTCCGGCTATATTTGACGATGGTAACATTGCAGGTGTCATTCCATGGAAGGATCAGGGAGTGCCTGAAAGGTATGAAATTGGATTTACAGGCAACCCTTATAATATTAAAAGAAACTCTCCCTGGATGGATGATGATAGCCCGGGATGGGGGGCAAGTTACGGAAATAGTGAAGGCAGAATAATTCCCGGTAACAGTTTTGACTTTACCTACACTCATGGTGAGGCTATTATGGCAGCCGGACAATCATTCATTTCTGTTAGCGATGAAGAATTTATTACCAAAGAATTTGATCCGGATCCTTACAGTTTTGTGGATATCATTTACGGTGAAGAAAAAAGCACAAAAAGCATGTCTGATCTGGCAAAAACAGAATTTAAGGTATTCACTCCTGAAATGTGTCAAAAAATAACTCAAATATCAAATAAAGGTGGAAATTTATTGATTTCAGGTGCATATCTGGGCTCTGACTTTATTGAAAATAAGGACACCATTGCCAGGAATTTTGCTAAGAACATTTTGCATTATACATGGAGAAGCAATTATGCGGTAGAATCAGGGAATGTATATTCAACAGATTTTGTTCAACCGGATTTTAATATTTCATTTACCTTTAATACTGATTATCACCCAAAAATATATACGGTTGAAGCCCCTGATGCCATTGAACCATTTGGGAAAGGTGCCAAAACTGCATTTCGCTTTTCCGAAACAAATGCCAGTGCAGGAGTACTTTATGAAGGAGATTACAAAACCCTGCTATTAGGTTTTCCTTTTGAAACCATTTTGGACAGCAAACAAGGCCTACAGCTTATGAAACAAGTGATTCGGTATTTTATAGATGATTAGTATTCATAATAATGAAAATCAAGATAAGCTTTTTTCTTTTTTTTATTCTTCTGCTTTTAAGTTTTTGCGGTAGTTCTGTAACGAAAAAAAAACCTGGGGTAAAACCCAATATATTATTTATTGCCATTGACGATTTACGTCCCGAACTGGGATGTTATGGAGCAGATTATATAAAATCGCCCAACCTTGATAAATTAGCATCTTCGGGAATAGTTTTTACCAATCATTTTGTACAGGTACCAACCTGTGGAGCTTCCAGATTCAGTTTGTTAACCGGCATGTTGCCCCGAACAAGGGGGCAATTAAGTAACGAAGCATGTCATAAGTATATTTCGGGCCAACCCGAAACCAAAAATCCGGAAACATTTATCCATCATTTAAGACGGAACGGATATTATACAGTAGGGATTGGGAAGATCAGTCATTATGCTGACGGGCTCTTATATGGCTACACAGATCCGGTTAGTACTAAACGCGAATTACCACACAGTTGGGATGAGCTGATATTTGATCCCGGTAAATGGGGAACAGGCTGGAATGCTTTTTTTGGCTATGCCAGTGGTGAAAACCGGCAAAGTTTGAACAAACAAGTGAAACCCTATGAGATGGGGGATGTAGATGACCTTGGATATCCCGATGGACTAACCGCAAGGCTTGCGGTGAAAAAACTCAGGGAACTTTCAAAAAGAGAAAAACCATTCTTCCTGGGTGTTGGATTTTTTAAGCCTCACCTACCTTTTAATGCTCCAAAAAAATATTGGGACCTATATGATGAAAATGAAATTCCCCTGGCCCCTTTTCCGGATATCCCAGTAAATATAAATATTGCAAGTTTGCATAACAGTGGAGAATTTAACGGCTATAAGCTGGGAGAAGAAAAGCCTTCCATAGACAAACCGGTGTCAGATGAGTATGCCCGGAAAATAAGACATGCCTATTTTGCAAGCATAAGTTACATTGATGCCCAGGTCGGTAAGTTACTTGATGAATTAGAAATGTCTGGTTTGGCTGAGAACACCATTGTTGTGGTTTGGGGTGACCATGGCTGGCACCTAGGGGATCAAAGAATGTGGGGGAAGCACACCATTTTTGAAAGAGCCCTGAAAAGTGCATTTATTATTAAAGCTCCAAATACTTCATCACGTGGAAAAACAATAGATAATGTAGTTAGTTCAATTGACCTGTATCCAACACTAATGGAATTATGTGGAGTTAGAATGCCCCATCTGACAGATGGGAAGAGCCTTGTTCCAATCATGAAAAACCCACTATTTCAAAGTTGGAAAGATGCTTCGTATGGCTATTTCAAAAATGGAATTTCTTTACGGACCCAGCGATACAGGTTAACCAAATATTCCAGGGAACAAGAGCCGCTTATCGAATTGTACGATCATCAGACAGATCCAAATGAAGAAGTAAATATTGCTGCTGAGAAACCGGAGATCGTAGATCAATTGATGCCACTTTGGGAAAAAGGGAATACAGGCTTGTTTTAATAACATATCAAGTCGAAAGGTCAAAAGTCGTAAAGTAAAATATAAAAATAATACTTTAATAATCTATTAGTTCAGCCCCTCTATGCTTGTGCCACTTGGTTATTGATTCCTGATTCTTTAGTTTCCTAGCATCGTTCACCGTTCATCTTTCATCACTCATCGTTCAAGATTCCTCTTTCCTTTCCTGATTTCATGAAAACGCCGTCCAAAATTAGCAGAGTTTATACCCGGACCAATGGCTATTAGCTCTGTGGGCTGGAAAAGTTTACCAAGATTACTCAACTGCAACTTTCCCATAACAGCCTGGACAGCCTTAAAACTACCATCATATAGTTTTACAATACCTTTTATGCGATATGCAAGGGGTAATACTTCTTCCAAAAAAAGCTCCAGTTCTTTCTCCCCAATAGGACTGGTAGTCTTAATAACCACCGAACCTATATCCGGCCTTCCAAAAGGGTCTATTGAAGAATGACTCCCCCTATTAGCAACAGAAACAGGAATATCCTTTACAGGATCCAGTATTCCGGAAAAAGAAATATTACAAAAACTTGTTTCTTCAATTTCGCAAAAAGGGTTCAAATGCCTGATTTCATTCCTTATAATATTCAGCGAACCCTTGAAAAGATCTGTTTTGTTAATAAGCACCTTATCTGCAATCCTGATCTGCCTTTCCACTCTGGGCATCAGCATCCCGGCACGCTCAAAAGTGGTCGCGTCCACAATGCACCAGATGTATTTCAGATAAATCAGTTTCCCTAATACAGGACCCTGAAATAATTCAGCCACTGCTATTGGATCAGAAAGCCCCGAAGCTTCAAGAAATATAAGGTCAGGTTGGTATTTTTCAATAAAGGCAGCCAAAGAGTGGCTAAAATCAGTCAGCAGACAAACACAGAAAACAGAGCCCTTATTAATCTCAAGCATATCAAATATCTGATCCTCCCTCCTCAGCTCCGAACCATCCACATTCCCGGCAGCAAATTCATTCTGAATAATCCCTATTTTTAAACGACCATAATTCTCATTCAACATATTTTTCAGGAAAGTGGTCTTGCCCCCTCCCAAAAAGCCTGTAACAATATAAATTGGAATATTTGACATGGCTTGGGTTTTTGTTGAATTGTTAAACCGTTTATTTGTTGAATCGTTGAATCGTTTATTCGCTTATTCGTCGTTTAGAGTTTTTTCTGACTTCTGACTTCTGACTTCTGACTTCTGACTTCTGACTTCCTTGCCTCCTGTTTCTTGTCCTTTTATTCATTTTTTCATCGTTCAACCTTCATCCTTCGTTCACCGTAGCCTAGGCGAAGGTGAAATTCATCGTTCATCAAAGTACTTCCTTTATCCACTCCTTTATCACATCTACTGATGGTACTCTTCCCTGGCTTTTAACTTTATAATCCACCACCAGAAATGCAGGGGTCCGCGAAATTCCATAGAAGTGGATCTTTTCCGGATCTTTAATTACCTGAATATTAACTTCCGTTCCCAGTTCTGTCATTGCCTGTTCTGCCAGTGTTTTCAACTGTGTTCCTTCTTCAGCATTTTCTGTCAGAACCATAATCTCCGGCCTTTTCTTTTTAATTTTTAGGCGGAGTTTCTCATTAATCCTTTCCTGAATCGCAAAAATCAGTTTCTGCTTGGGTGGAATTTGTGAAACAAAGGCAATCTTTCCATCAATACAAATAGTTGGTAAACTCCTTACCATTAAGGCATTCATAAAATTCACCGCATCCATCTTTTTTATGGAATGTTCCCTCCATTCCAGTATATCTTCAAATTCAGGAGCCACATTTTTTACTGCATCCACCATGTATTTACAGGGTGCACATGATTCAGAAGCCAGAGTAATAATATCCACAATTACCTTATCTGATTGACCATAATCCCGCATATCCGGCAGGATCATTTCATCCGTTTTATCTTTCAGTGTCCTGATAACGTCCTGTTGATAGGGGTCATGGACCAGCTGGGTGATACTTTTCAAATTCTCCGGTGGTGTATCCATTGGTAGGTCACAACCGGGAGCCAATATAAAGCCCTTTGTACCACTAAGATCCATACATTCCAGGGCATGACGCTGACAATCCTCCTCAGATCCCATCAACAAAACAACGGTAAGCTTCATGTTGCCACCAAAGCTCACCCCTTTACTGAGACTAATGTCCCGCACATAATCAAGTGGAATATTCTCATCAATGGAAACATTATCAGGCCGGCAATCACACATCACTTCAATATTTTGCTGGGCATAACCACATACAAAAAAGGAACTTAAGGCACCTTTTTTCCTAATAAAATCAAATATCTCAGAGGCTGGCCCAGAAACAAATTGTTTGAATTGATCCGGACTAATCTGACTGGTCATGGGATCAACAACGGCAATCACATCACATCCATTTTTTATATATTCTTCCGCCATAAAAACACCAACCCTGGTACAGAATGCCATTACCTGATGAACATACTCTTCTTCTTCAAACATTTTCATGAAAACATCCGTTCCCAATAAATGCAGTGCCAGGGTAAAGGGCCCTGTAATCAATCCATATATAGCAATATCAGGATAAGCCTTATTTAAACGCCTGGCAACTTCCATTGACATACCAATCCTGCCATCGGATAATTCCGGAACCTTAAGATCATCCAACTTTACTCCGTTCACTAAAGGATGGGATGCCACAGAAGGTGGATTATCTTTTGCCCAAAGCAGGTCACAACCCAGGGTCTCGGCTTCAATCTGAAGATCAAAAACAACAGGCATACCATCCGGCTTATATTCCTCAATTGCTTTAGAAACCCCATTAAACTGATGGTCTGCTGACTTAAGATACGTTTCCGCATCCATTCCAATAAGATTTCCTCCATGAACCCCTACAAATGGAATCCAGGGAACCCTTTCCGTTTCTTCTAAAGAAAATGCACTTTTTATGAGTTCTTTTCCAGTCATAAATTCTATCTTTAATTTTTAAACCTTATGTTAGCTTCCCTATGCTATAAAGATAAGTAATTCTTTGATGTTTTTGCATGTTAAAAATATATTTTCCAGACTTTTTTATACTTTTAAAGACAAATTCTAAAGAACTACTGATATGAAAAAAAACATTTTAATTCTCGTTTTATTACCCTGGGCCCTGTTTTCATTTGCTCAAACGCAAGACTCTCCCAAACCAATTGCTCCCTACAGTCCATTTGTAATGGCTGGAAATACAATGTATCTGGCAGGGCAAATACCAATTGATGCAAAAACCGGGAAACTTGTTAAGGATGATATACAAAAAGCTACAAAAGTAGTAATGCATAATATTGGTACAATTCTTAAAACGAACAACATGGATTTTTCAAACCTTGTTAAATGTACTATTTATCTCAAAGATCTGAATAACTACAGTCTTATGAATGAGGTATATGCCAGTTTTTTTGACGGAAAATATCCGGCACGTGTAGCTGTGGAAGTGGCACGTCTTCCACTTGATGCCGATATTGAAATCTCATCAATTGCTGTAAAATAATCCTGAATCATGAATTCCGTCTTTTTTTAATACATGTATGAGGCCCTTAATATTTTCTTCCTTGCATTTCATTCATCCTTAATCATATTTAATCTTTTTGGCTGGATATGGAAACCATTAAGAAAGATTAACCTGGCCAGCCTTTTATTGACTGGTTTAAGTTGGTTTTTCCTTGGCATCTTTTACGGTGTAGGTTATTGTCCCTTAACTGACTGGCATTATGATGTACTTTATGAACTGGACAAAACAAATTTACCGGCTTCATATATACAATATCTTCTTGATTTCTTTTTCAACATAACAGTTTCTCAAGAAACAACAGATTTATGGACTATGGTACTTTTTTTTGTTGCATTAATCTGTTCAATATTTTTCAATTTTTTCAATGAAAAAATCAAATAATTTAAGAATAGTCAAATTAAAAAGTTTTTTTGCTATTTTTGTCATACTTATTTATACAAACGGAAAGAGAATAAATCATGAGTGACTTATTAGAAAAGCTAACAATTTGTGTTGAACGAGGTAAAGCAAACAAAGTTTCACCCTATCCACCTGACCTTAAAGGACAGGATGGTGCTGATGAATTAACTGCTAAGGCAATTAAACAAGGAATTCCACCTGATGACATTTTGCAAAAAGCACTTGTTGTGGGTATGTCAACAATTGGACAAAAATTTAGTGAAGGAAAAGCTTTTGTACCCGAAATGCTAATGTCTGCAAAAGCCATGAAAGCAGCGATGGTACACCTGAAACCTTTCTTTAGTTCAGGAGAAGTAAAACAAAAAGGCACTGTCATGATTGGCACCATACAGGGAGATTTACATGACATAGGTAAAAACCTGGTTGCCATGATGGTTGAAGGAGCAGGATGGAAGGTAATTGATTTAGATTTGTTAACGTAGTAAAAACTTTAAGGTTTC
>Ga0164313_10000709_pt1 | contig 27783 bp, 21 predicted proteins | sample GuaBasSedimGuay4_FD_113735 | JGI IMG/M metagenome (GOLD analysis project Ga0164313, IMG submission 113735) | Subseafloor sediment microbial communities from Guaymas Basin, Gulf of California, Mexico - Guay4, Core 4569-4, 0-3 cm | ecosystem: Environmental > Aquatic > Marine > Hydrothermal vents... | reverse complement strand
GTATCACCATGATGACGAGACCCGAAAAGGTATCCTGGCCGCAGCCGGTTACCCCGACGATGGTTCGGTCGCCGGAAGCGCGGTTGAGCTCAACGCGATCGAAGACTGGGCCGCATTCCACGCGGAAATGCTGAAGTGATCCCAGGGCCGGATCTCCTTTCCTCCGCTTCGATCAACTGGCTGAACAACTGCCGATAGCGACGTCGGGAAGAACCCACCCCCGTTCCTTCCAGCCTTCCGAAGCTGGGGGAGCTTTTCCCCGCAGCCCTACCCAGGGCACGGATGGCGGTCTCCGATCGCGAAGGAGGTGCTCAGCTTGAATCGAGTGTCCCCGGCCGCTTGACGGCATTCGAGGTGCCAGACGGGTTCCAGCCGATGGTCGATGCCGTCTCGGTACTGGCGAATTTCGGTAGCCCAGGGAGCGTGCAGGACGACCTGGTTGTCCCCGGTCTCAAGGGTCGCGCTTCGATTCTCCTCATCGATGGTCCAAGGTTCGCGGGTGTGCAGGTGAAAAATGAGGGTGTGAGGCGACCCAAATTCCCCTTCATCGTGGATGGTGAACTCCATGGGCGATAGGGATTCTACCCGGCGGATGCAGGAAACCATGATCCCTCGCCAGACATTGGTCAGATCGATCGTTGCCTGAAGAATCGTGGAATCCCCGCGACCGCTAGGGATGATCCCTTCGGTCGCGGAAAACTGGCTGATCGGGGTGCCTTCCGGAGATTCTGGTGCGAGGACGTTATGCAGCTCCGTGCGCTTCAGGGTCAGGCTGCGCTGGTCGTCGTAGCGGCATACGCCTCGGTCGATCAACGCCGGTGTGCGGTCGAGTTCGAGGGTGACGGCACCCTTGTCGAAGTGCGTATGGCTGGCGTTGGCCTTGCAACCGGCCAGGTGAATCCGCACCTCGGTGCCGTCCCCAAGAGATCGCCGGCTGGTGAGATGGCCGGTCTCGGGGAGTTGACCAAAGGTGGGCACGACGCATGTGGGTTCGGGCAGGTCATCGGGCGCCGCGATAAACGCGAACGGCCCGTCGATCATGTGTTGACGCAGGTAGGTCTCGCCGTGTCGGTGGAGCAGGGTTCCGGCTGCCATCCGGGTGTAAACGTCATCCGGATAAAGGGCGGCCATGATGGCCATGGCGTCGCCAGTGATGCGATCATGGGCATTATCTCCGTCCAACAGAGCCCCGCCGGGAGTCATGGAGGACATGATGGCGATGAACTGCCCACTCTTTGCCAGTTGAGGCGGCAGGATGTCGTGGATGACCCGTTTTCGCACCCGGGCGTAGGCCAGGCAGGCGGGCAGGACGGCGCGAAGGGTGACGTTGAAGTAGGCGACCCCTTCGTCGACCCCGCCGTCGGACAGGATATAGCGGGCCATGCCTTCCTGGAGATCAGCCAGGGCTTGTTCGGTATAGGGGCGCACTCGCGGCCAGGCCGGCTCGAGGACCAGTCCGGCCAGGATGCGCGCCCGACAGAACCAGGGACCCTGGTTCATGGAGTAGAGGTATTCCCACTTGACCATGTCGCGCTGAATGATGGCCAGACCCTTGTCCCAAAGTGCGGTGCGTACCAGATCGCGAGCCCGATCGGTCAGGGCGAAATAGAGCCAATCGTAGAGCAACGCACAGGTGGTGGTGGCCGCCTCCTCCAGGAAACAGCGCTGATCCCAGGTGCAGCCCCGCGCCCTGCTCTCGGCCGACTGGCACCAGTTCCTAGTATGAACAAAGCACATGAGGGTATGGAGGGCATGTCGGATCAGGGCCTTGTCCTCCCGCACCAGGCCGACCAGGGCACACAGGACCGGATCGGCCATCCAGGACTTGCGGTCGTGCTCACGCGCACGCAGAAAGCGGTGATCGCACCAAGGCAGGAAATCGCCCAGATGGTCTTCCAACGGATCCCGTTCCAGCGAGCGGCGAGCTCTGTCCTCCATCTTTTCGAAGTGTTTCCGCCAGGTCGGTCGATTCGCTTTTTCGCGGAGGATCGGAAGATCCGTTTCACTGAAGAGGAGGCCTCGGGCGAACTCGGGGTTGCCCCAGGTTTCTTCGGGCCGCAACAGGCCGTCCCAACGTCCGTCGAGCTCAAGGCCCGTGGCCTCAAGCTTTCGCAGCAGGGCGGAGTCACCGACACCCCACCAATGCAGCAACAGCAGATTCGGCCCCTCCTCAAGCGCCCGGACGATGATGCGCAGGGCGGTCAGGGTGCCGGCTTTGAGAGGACGGGTCACCTCGGCGCGCCCACCCTCCCCTTCGATGGATTCGCCCAACGCTTCCCAGTTTCCATCCAACCGCGCCTTGAAGCTCACCTCGACGCGCAAGGGAATGACCAGACAGAAGATCAATTGGTCGAATCGGTCCGGCAGGGAGTCGATCTGGAGATCCGCATGTCCAGCGATCTCGCCGCCCGGGCATGCATCCCAGAGCAGCCGGGTGCTGTCCCATCCGGATTCATGACGAAAGGTCCCGGCCTTCGCGGGTCGGCTGCAAAAGGGCAGGTGAACGGCAATCCGTTCGTCGTGAAACGGCGCCAGGATTGACTCGGCCGGATTGAGCTCAAAAAGAAACTGTTGGGGCACAATCGGGTCAACCCGGGTTCCTTGAGGAAAACACTCTTTCATTGCCCCTCTTTCCGCAGGTCCAGTTCAAGGCCGATCGGGCAATGATCGGAACCCATCACATCCGGCATGATCCAGGAGCGCTTGACCTTGTGTAACAATTTCTTCGATACGCACCAGTAGTCAATCCGCCACCCTATATTCTTCTCACGCGCTCCGGCTCGATAGGTCCACCAGGTATAGTGTTCGCCGGAGGGCTCCAGGGAGCGGAAAGTGTCGACAAAACCGGCTTTGAGCAGGGCGGAAAACCCTGACCGTTCCTGGTCGGTGAATCCACTGTTGCCCCGGTTTTCCTTCGGCCGGGCAAGGTCGATTTCCTGGTGGGCGACATTGAGATCGCCACACAGAATGACCGGTTTTTCATTGTCGAGTTGCTTCAGGTAATTGCGAAAAGCGCGATCCCAGGTCTGCCTGTAATCCAGGCGGGTCAACTCGCGCTGCGAGTTCGGGGTGTAGCAGTTTACAAGAAAAAAACGGTCGAACTCGGCGGTTACGACCCGGCCCTCCCGGTCGTGGATTTTCTTCCCGATGCCATTCGTCACCCGAATCGGATCGAGGCGGGAAAAAATCGCCGTGCCGGAATACCCGGGCTTCTCCGCCGCATTCCAGAATCGCCTGTATTCCGCCGGCCAGAACAGTTCTTCCACCTGTTCCGGTTTGGCCTTGATTTCCTGAACACAGATGACATCCGGTCCCTCCCGTTCCAGGAACTCCAGAAACCCTTTCTTCATGACGGCACGGATGCCGTTGACGTTCCAGGAAAGGAATGTGGTGGGCGATTTCAACTCCACTTCCCCGCTCTTCTTCATGCCGATGAATCCGTAAGGGCCATGGCCATCAGGTCACCGACCGACCGCTCCCGTCCGACCGGAAGCCCCAACCTCTTTTCGCGGTGAATCTGATAGCGATTGCGACGCCCGCTTCGGGTTCTGGTCAGGCATCCTGATTGGACCAGTTCCGAAACAATTCGTTGGACGGCGCGTTCTGTGATCCCGATCCGCGCCGCAACTTCCCGAAGACGTGCCTCCGGAGCGTCCGCCAGGCAAAGGAGAACGTGGGCATGGTTGGTCAGGAAGGTCCAGGGGGGCCGGGACTGTGCGGTCCCCGCCATTCCGGAAGGTTCGGGTGACGACATGAGGAGGCTTGGATTGGAAGCGATCTAGTGTAGACCGCCACACCTATTGTAACTTGTGGCAAGTTTGGTGGACGACGCTATGTGCTGAAACGTAAGTGGCCCACCTTCAGTGTCCAGCCTTCCCCGTTTCCCTGGGGACCCGGTCGCGTCGGGCAAGCAGGCGCCGGACCCACTGGATGATGATCACCGCCAGCACCACAATGACGATTGCGATGAGGGCCCGACCGAAACTCGAACTGTAGAAAGCGCTTCCCAGCACGATAAATCCGGAGGCAATCAGAATCTGAGTGCCAAGCGAGATCAGGAAATAGGTCGGGAAAGGCACCTCAACCATCCCAAGAATATAGCTTTGCACAAAGAATGGAGGTCCCGGCATGAGGCGCAGGAAAAGAGTCAGTCTGGCGTGGTCGGTGGCCGCCACCACTGGTATCTTGTAACGGGTTCGCCTCAGCAGGCGCTCGATCCCCCCCCGAACCCACTTGCGGGCCATCCAATAGGTGAGTGCAATATTGATGGCCAGACCGATGGCGGTCCCGACCAAGCTGACCCAGAGCGGGAAAACGGCTCCCGCCGCCAGGTAAAAGGCGCTGACCGGCAGGCCAACCGCCGGAAGAATGGCCAGGGCGGCAAAAAAGGGTATTGGGCCCTGGTCACGCACGAATGCTGTCGCCTGGCGAGCCAGATCGATCAATCCCGACCGATGGTCGATGAGAAGATACACCCCTCCAGCGATGGTCGCCAGGAACAGCAGACCCAGAAAACACCTCAAGGGTGTCAGCAGCGGTTTCGGCTTTTCTCTGGTATCCACGTCTGGCGAAGCGATGCCCCAAGTCGAGGCGGGGTCAAGGCTGTAGCGACAGCCTGGGTAGAGCGACACGCACAGAATGACGGGTATGAGAATCGGCATCGGGATGGCCTTGCTGCTTCGGGCGACCGCCCCTGACACGCTTGCGGCTTGCCCGTCTGATTTGAATGTGCTGCGGTTCGATCCATGTCCCGACTGGCGCCACGTCCCCTCGGAGAAAGAATTCCGCGCAGGCTGCATGCCGTCTCATGCAGCCTTCCGACCATGGAGGATGTTATCGGATACGAGACCAGGGACCCGGCCATTCTCAATCACGTCTGCTCGGGCTACCCGCGTTTTGTCGTGCACGACCTAATTCGGCAGCTCGCCGCCCTATGGTCCCGAAGGCTTGACCTGGGGTCCAATGTCGTCTGGCTGACCGCATCCAGGAGGGCAGCCGAGGAACTGGCGGTTTATCTCAACCCGGTGACATCCAGGATCCTCGAGCACGAGGGCATCTGGGGATTGGCTCATTCCGAGAATCCGGAGGTGGCACAACGGGCGCGGCAATTCCTCCAGCACACCGGAGGGTTTCTCTCGTCGAGGCAGGCTGAGGACCAGCTCGTCAAAGCCGGCCTGCTTGATCCGGAACCGGAGGATTCCATTCCCAACGACGCGCATCGCATCATCCGCGACACTTTTGGCTCGGATCTCGATTACGCGCAGCCGGACTCCATAATCCTCACCAACAGCGGTATGAACGCGATCTACCGGGCCTTTCAGGCCGCTTCCGATTACCAGCGGACCCGGGGGAGAACGATCTGGATCCAACTCGGCTGGCTCTACCTGGATACGATGGCCGTGATTGAGAAACTCGGCAACGGGCCCGGGAACCGTCGTGTCATAACCTCAGTCGAAGACCTTGAAACTCTTCGGAGCGTGGTCACGGAATGCGGTGCGCAACTGGCCGGTCTGGTCACCGAGGCGCCCTCCAATCCGCTTATTCAGACGCCGGACCTGGAGATCGTGGCAGACATTGTCCGGTCGGCCGGCGGCCTTGTGATCATAGACCCTTCGGTCGCTTCCGCTTACAATGTCGACGTCTTTCCGCACGCCGACCTGGTCGTGACCAGTCTGACCAAATACGCAGCCTGGGAAGGTGACGTCATCGCCGGGGCGATTCTGGTCGGCGATGACTGCCCGCAGGCCGATCAATTCCGGGCTGACCTGGCCCGGAACACGGATCCGCTTTACAACAGGGACGCGGCCCGACTGGCATTCCAGATTGGTCGCGCGCCAGAGATCACCCGGGAGATCGACCGGCAAGCCCGCGAAGTCGCAGCTTTTCTCGAAAACCAACCCGGGGTTGAACGTGTTTACTGGGCGGAGGCTGAGGATCAACTGGCCAACTTCCGGAAACTGCTCCGGCCCGGTGGCGGGCCAGGTGCCCTGCTCACCATCGATCTGGCCGGCCCCCTTGAGTCCTTCTATGATCGGGTCACTCTGCCCAAGGGGCCAAGTTTCGGAATCACAACCTCGCTTCTCTGTCCCTTCCTCTATCTCGCCCACTACGATCTGGTATCAACCGATCAAGGACGCGATCATCTCAAGTCAAACAACCTCAATCCGGAGCTGGTCCGTCTCTCAATCGGGACGGAACCCATCGACGCCATCCTGGCTTCGCTGGATGAGGCGCTCACCTGAATGACGGGGGGATCGGTTCGATCTGTTTCCCCGGAGAACTGTCCCCCACGGCAGGGGAAACCCGTCTCGTACCGGATTCCGATGGTGGACGGGCGACAAGGGCAGATATCGGCCGCTCTGAACCGGTTTCCGATCACTGAATATGGCATTGCCAAAGGAGTTCCATCGTACCAGCCTGCCCGCGATGAAACCTCCATTCAGATTATTCCAGATCACGATTCTCGCCGTTTCGACCGCATTGATATTGAGCGGCTGTGGCAAAAAGGATTCAGCTCCTGAAGCCACCGAAACCGGCCTCACCGAAGCAGAAGTCGCCGCCGCTGAGGCAGAAATCGCCGCCAGCGGGGCCGCAGTCGATGCCGCCGAGGCCACTACGGAAGCCGCTGAAGCTGAGGAAGCCGCCGAAGTCGCACAAATCGAGGCCGCGGAGACCGCTGCCGAGGCCGAAACTACCGCTGCCGCTGTCGCTGCGGAGGCCGAAGCCGAGGCTGCCGCTGCGAAGGCGCGGGCAGAGGAAGAGACCGCTTCGGCCTCGGCGCAGGCAGAAGCGGCCGCCGCCGAGGCTGCTGCCGCTGCGGAGGCCGAAGCTGCTGCCGCTGCTGCGGTGGCTGCGGACGCCGCTGCTGAGGCAGCTGCGGAATCGATCCAGAATCAGATGCTGGACAAGTACTCGGCAGAGATCGAAACCCTCAAGGCAAACGTCTCCAAGCTTGCTGAAATCGTAGACAAGAACGCCGACGCGCTTCCGGCCGGCGTAGCGGAGAAATACAATGAACTGAAGATCCTGGTCCCCGAAGTCTCCTCCATGGTTCAGTCACTGAAGGACTATAAGGGAACCGACCTGAGCAGCCTGGTCTCGAAAATCGAGACCGACTACGGCAAAGCCACCGACCTCTACAAAGAGGCAATGGCTTTGATTCCGGAAGGTCTCTCCCTGGGCGACATCAAGGCGCCCGGAATGTAACATCTCCTCCAAATCACGCGAAAAGCTCCGGGACGGATTTCCCGGAGCTTTTTTTGGGCTTCTTGAATAGAAGCACTCCCAAAATCTGATATACGCCGGCGATGGTGAGCAGTCGGGCAGCCAGGGTGGTCACGGCAATGTCGTCGACACACTGTTCGGCAATCCCGATGCTACCGCTCTCCCAGGAGCGAGCAACTGACTCCCTCGATTTGCGAACTCGCCATCCGCGTGATCGGACGTAGCATCGATCGTGCTATGGGTCTTTCGGTCAAATCCCCGCTGGGTATCGGTCTGTTGACCGCCACCGCCACTATGGTCGTCTGCCTCGGGGCCGGGTTCTTCCTCGTGGAACGCATCCAGAGGAAGGCGAGCGAGGAACGCGCCCTGGAACTGGAAATCCTCCAGGCACGCTACACCGATGAATTCAGGATCTTCGCCGATCGTCTGCTGATGACGGTCGAATCAACCGACAGGAAAATCGCGGCCGCAATCGGAAACACCGAAGACGAACTCTTTCTCAACCAGGAAGAACAACAGGCCTTTGACCAGCAAAAGATCGACGCACTTGCCGACGCGGTATTCACCAAGCTGAATATGTCGGTCCCGGAAGGCGACGTGGAGACGGACGCGGCCCAGGTCGCCTCCCGGGTCTCCGAGCGGATCAATCCCATTCTCAACGAGATTTCCCTGACCGGCACCCTTACCCGGTCCGACATCCAACTCTACAGCCATCGGATATCGGAACAGATCACCACCGTACTCAGGGATGAGATCGAAGCGAAACAGCAACTTAACAATAATCTCCTGGTTTCGACCGGAATCGCCCGCGACGCCATCACCATATCGGGAGAAATGGCGGCCCTCTACGTCAGTTCACTCAAGGATGAAGGCATGGTCTCACGGCTGCTCATGCTTCCGATCAACCTGGTCCAGGACGCGGCCAGCTTGAGTATAGTCGGCAGCTCGGACCGGAAGAAAGCCGAGGAGCGGATATTCGGAGAACTGGCCGGCCTGCAGGATCGCCTTGAAAAGGTGGAAGCGGAGATGCCCGTGGTCATGGACATCTCGCCGCCCGCCGTGGCGGTGCCGGCCCCACCGACAGATCAAACGGATCCGCAATAGGATCACCATCCAATAGAACCCGGTTCTTTTCCATCATGTCGACAGATACACCCTTCATCACCGAAGATTTTCTTCTCCGGTCAGATCCGGCGCGAAAGCTCTATCACGACTACGCCCGCGATGAGCCCATTTTTGACTACCATTGCCACCTCTCGCCGGAAGAGATCGCCTCAAATCGCCGATTCGAGAACCTCTATGAGGTATGGCTGGCCGGTGATCACTACAAGTGGCGCGCCATGCGTGCCAACGGTATCCCCGAGGAACTCTGCACCGGAGACGGTTCGCCAAAAGAGAAATTCATGGCCTGGGCGAAGACGGTTCCCAACACCCTGAGGAATCCGCTCTATCAGTGGTCGCACCTGGAACTGAAGAGATACTTCGGAATCAACCTCCTGATCAACGAGTCCACGGCCGAAGAGATCTGGCAGAAAGCCAACGCGCGACTGGCCGATCCCGACTTCTGCGTCCACGGGATCCTCAACCGATTCAAGGTCCGGGTTATCTGCACGACCGACGATCCGACCTCGACCCTCGAGGACCATCAGGAGATCCGAAAGTCCGATCTCAAAACAAGGGTCTATCCGGCATTCCGGCCTGACCGAGCCTTCCGGGTGGACGATCCTGAGGACTTCAACCCATGGTGCGACCAACTGGCGGAAATCAGTCGGATCGATACCGGATCCTTCAGCGGCTTCCTCGACGCGCTCAGCCAGCGCCATGATTTCTTCCATTCTCTCGGGGCCCGGCTTTCCGATCACGGGTTGTCCCGATGTCCCGAGGGACCATGCAGTGAAGGGCAGGCCAAATCCATCTACGAAGGTGCCCGCGGCGGGCAAGCCGCCACGCCCGAGGAAAAGGAACGGTTCTCCTTTGCCATGATGGTGTTTTTCGGCCGCCTGGACGCGGAAAAAGGCTGGACCAAGCAGATGCATCTCGGCGCCCTGCGTGCGACCAATACCCGACTCTACAAGCGCGCCGGTAACGATATAGGAACCGACTCGATCGCCGATGTGCCCCAGGCCGTGGCGCTGAGCCGCTACTTCGATCAACTCGATTCAGAAGGCAGTCTGCCCAAATTTATCCTCTACAACCTGAACCCGGCGGACAACTACCTCTTCGCCTCCATGATCGGCAACTTCCAGGACGGATCATCCGTGGGCAAGATCCAGTTCGGTTCCGGATGGTGGTTCCTCGACCAGAAAGAAGCCATGGAATGGCAGTTGAACGCCCTGAGTAACAACGGGCTGCTCGCCCACTTCGTGGGTATGCTGACCGACTCCAGAAGTTTCCTTTCCTATTGCCGTCACGAATACTTCCGGAGAGTCCTCTGCAACCTGATCGGTACCGACATGCTCAATGGTGAACTGCCCGACGATTACGATCTCGTGGGCGGCATGGTCCGGCGCATCTGCTATTCAAACGCGGCCGACTACTTCGGCATGGAACCCGGACGGGCCTGATAGAGCGGCAGATAACGTTCGCGGAGGTAGCGCAGGAGGGGGGCCGGAGTGATGGCATCGCCGGTGACCCGTCTGACCAGAGCCATCGTGTCGTAGCGCTGACCCTGGTGATGGATCTTCTCCCGCAACCACGACAGGATCCGGCTGAAGTCTCCCTTCTCGAATTCTCTCTCCAGGTCCGGCAGTTCCACCTTGATCGTATTCCAGAGTTGGGCCGCGATCATATTGCCCAGACAGTAGCTCGGGAAATAACCAAAGGCCCCACCGGACCAGTGGACATCCTGCAGAACCCCCTCGGCATCGTTCTTCGGAGTCAGGCCCAACAATTCGAGAGAGAGCGCATTCCAGGCGTCCGGCAGGTCACTGACTTCGAGAGTCCCGTCAAAGAGTCGCTTCTCGAGTTCGAACCGAAGGATGATATGCAGGTTATAGGTCACTTCATCCGACTCAACCCGGATGGGGTGAAGCTTGACCTCATTCGCGGCCAGGAAGAGTTGATCCGAGCTGATCCGGTCCGGCCCGAGACCAAATATCTCCCGGAAACGGGGCTCAAAGAAGCGCCAGAAAGGTCGCCCGCGAGCCACCTGGTTTTCCCAGAGTCGGCTTTGACTTTCGTGGATGGCCATGCCGACAGCCGTGCCCAGACCGGTGCCAAGGTGCTCGACCGGTTGTCCCTGTTCGTACAGGCCATGTCCGGTTTCGTGGATCGAGCTGAACAATGCCTCGAGGGGGGCGCTCTCTACAAACCTGGTGGTCATCCGGGTGTCGGCGGCATCGCCGCTGCAGAAGGGATGGGCCGAAACGTCGATGCGCCCGCGTGAGTAGTCGAATCCGATCCGTTCTGTGACCTCCTTGAGAAAGGTCCGCTGCCCCTCAACACTCAAACCGATCAGGGGCGAGGGATCCGCCTTGATCGGGGAATTCACAATCTCACGGACGAGTGGCACCAGTCCGGCCCGCAATTCCGCAAAGAGGGGCTCGATCGCCGCCGCACTCATCCCCGGATCATGGGTATCGATATGGAAGTCATAGGCCGCCGATTCCGTATGCCCATGGTAACCCGCTTCCTCCCTCGCCATGTCGAGCTGTCGCCTGAGGTAAGGGGCATATTCTGCGTAGTCCGATTTCTCCCGGGCGATCTCCCAGGCGTGATAGGCCTGGCTATCGAGAGCGGCTTTCCGCGCGACGAATTCGGCCGGAAGTTTGGCGACCCGGTCGAAATCCCGCCGCGCCTCGCGAACCACCACCTTTTCATCAAAGGACAACTCTGCACCTCCTTCAGATTCCAGCGAATCCAAGAGGGATTCCAGCGCCACGTCCGTTGATTCCCGATGATGGAGTTCGGCCAGTAACACCATCTGATCGGCTCGACGTTCGGCACTGCCTTCGGGCAGGTTCACCTGTTCGTCCCAAGAGACCAGTCCGATGACCGACTCCAGCTGATTGATGCGGTGCAGTTTCGCGACGAGTTCGGTATGGGTATTGGGATTCTTCATCACTCAGTCGACATGTGACACCGACCAATGGGCCCTGTCCAGCCTCATACCCCCGGGACAGAGCTTGGATTTTCGGCTAGACACCCGAAGTTTCGTTTGTGTTATGCCATTCCTCAGGAGTCGGACACCTGCCGGCAAGTCCGACCGATTTCCGGCCGGCGACTCCGCTGCTCAATCAACCGATCACCTATGAAAAAGACCCAATCCACAATCCGGGCTCTCGCCACTTTCCTGTGCATGCTGGCCGGATTCGCCGCAACCGAAGCGAACGCAGATACCCTGACCCTGTCGGACGGATCCGTTCTCCATGGCCAGATCATTCGGATTGAGGGAGGCGACATCATTCTCAGCACCGCCTATGCCGGAGAGATCACGGTCAAGCAGGCCCAGGTGGTGGACATCGTGACCACGGAACCGGTCTTCGTCCAATCGGGAGAAACCACCATATTCGGGACCGTTTCCCCCTCGACCGACGGCCTTGTCGTGGCCGCAGATACCGCCACCATGGATACGGATGTTCCCGGGGTCAAAGCGATCTGGCGCGAGGGCGATCAGAGCCCGGAAGCCAAGGCCCTCGCCCGCAACTGGTCCTACGACGCCAGTTTCGGCCTGTCGGGAAGAACCGGCAACACCGACCGTTTCGCGGTTCTCGCCTCGCTGAAGGCCACCTTGAAAGGGCCCGACGATCAACTGACTTTTTACGGCAAATATGACAATTCCGAGGATGACGGAGTGTCGACAACCGACGAGGTGAAAGGCGGTGTCGATTATTCACGGCTGATCTCCAAGCAATGGGGCTGGTACGCCCGCACCGAGCTCGAAACCGATGCAGGTGAAAGTCTCGATCTGCGCGTGACCGCAGCCGGTGGAGCCAAATACGTCTGGAAGGACACTGAAAACTGGGACCTGGATCTTCGAGGCGGTCTCGGTTACCGATATGAGTCCTACTACGACGGCACGATCAACGACGTCCCCAGCTTCGATCTGGTCCTGATCAACTCCTATACCTTCAACGGCGTCGGGACGATGAAGAACGTCGTGACCTACAACCCGGCCATCGAGGATTTCGGGAATTACCGCGCTTTCCAGGAAACGACCTTCGAAATGCCGCTCGGCACCGGCAACAAATGGCGCCTCCGAGTCGGTTTCTCCAATGACTATAACAGCCGACCGATCGACGGGCGGGAGAAAATGGATATGACCTATTTCACCCAGTTCATGCTCGCCTGGGACTGATCCCCATCGACCTCCCGTGAATTCGCAAAGCCCGGTCGTCCGACCGGGCTTTTTCCTTCTGGAGGGCCGTCCCTATTCAGAAAGGCTCGATTCCGACGCCGACGGGAGCGTATTTCGGAGCGAAGTAACCCGGTTGGCCCAGATTCCCACCGGAGCCAATTCCTCGATGTCATCCAGATAACCGCCCGCCGTAGCGAAGTCCTCGGCCTCGATGGCCAGTGAGGCGAGGTGAAAATAGGCTTCGCACCGGATGGTCATGGGCGCGGCTTCGTCTCCGCAAAGGTCAATCAAAAGGGGATTACCCTTCGAAGGCAGCCCCGATTGGATTATGGCCATGGCCCGGCCAAGATCGGCTCGATAGGTCAGGGCGGGCAGGTCGAGAATCCCCGCCGCCAACTCGTAATTCTCGGCCGCCTGGTTGAAGTCACCCCGTATGTAGGCCTCGTCGGCCAGGGTGAGATAGGCGGCGCCGGAAAGGGCGTGTCCCTTGTGAGACTTGGCAAAGGCTTTCCTTGCTTCCTCCGTGGTCGCCTCGGCATAAGCGCGACGGGTTGAGGCCTCCATCTTGGCGGAAATGATCCGATAGCTCTGCAATCCGACCACGATAACGAGCGCCAGCACGATCGAGGTGAAGATGGTCTTGCGGTTCGCGAGCCAGAACGTGAGCACCCACGTCTCCAGATCGAGACCGCTTTCACTGGCCTCGGCGTCGATCAGATTTCGATCGTCACCAACGTTCTTGCCTTTTGCAGGGGGTTTCTCAGCCATGAGGGAAAGGGATTGCGTTCAGTTTTCGCCGCCCCGGATGGGACGGGAGAAAACGGACCTTTGTAGCGGTCCACCAGAAAGTTTAAAGAGAAAAGATCACCGGAAGAACCGACCCGGAGGGGAAGGGCAAAAAGACCCTCTTGCTCAAGGGCTCCCTGAAAAACAGGAAACTGACCGGAATGGCACTGGTGGAGCTTCCAATCATAGTGCCCTGCAGTGTACATTCCCGGCATACGACTGGAGGGAACGGACGGTAATGCGCTTCTGTTTCATCGCCGCTATGCCATTGAGCGCCGCGAAGGCACCCGTAATGGTTGTCATGATACACACGCTGTGTGCATAGGCGACCGAGCGGATCACGTTCTCGTCACGCCTCGGAAACATGCCGGATGGCGTATTGATAATAAGGTTGATCTCCCCGTTCTTGATCATGTCCACCACGTTTGGCCGACCTTCGGCCAGCTTGTGCAGCGGCGTTACGTTGACCCCGTTTTCCTTGAGCGTGCCGGCCGTTCCGCTGGTTGAGTAGACATTGAAACCCAGGGATTCCAGTCTTCGCCCGAGATCAACCGCCCGCGGTCTGTCCGCTTCCTTGACGCTCAGGAAGACATTTCCGCCCACGGGCAGGGCGGGCATGGCCGCCATCTGCGTCTTGGCAAAGGCGATGCCCAGATCCTCATCCAGCCCCATCACCTCTCCGGTGCTGCGCATCTCGGGGCTGAGCAGGATGGAGGCACCCGGAAAGCGGACGAAGGGGAAGACGGACTCCTTCACGCACCAGTGCACGGGCGTGATCTCCCGGGTGAACCCGAGGTGCCGAAGGGTTTCCCCGACCATCACCTTCGCGGCCAGCTTGGCCAGTGGTACTCCAATCGCTTTGCTGACGAAGGGAATGGTCCGCGATGCCCGGGGATTTACTTCCAGCACGTAAAGGTCGTTGTCCTTGATCGCGAACTGGATGTTCATCAGACCGATGACATTCAGGTCTTTGGCCAAGGCATAGGATGCTTCGCGCACACGATCCAGCACCGACTCATCGAGGGTATGCGGCGGCATCACCATAGTGGCATCGCCGCTGTGAACACCCGCGAACTCGATGTGCTCGAGCATGCCTCCGACCACGGTAGTCTCACCGTCAGAGATGCAGTCGACATCCAGTTCGATGGCATCCTCCAGAAATTTGTCTATGAGGACCGGCTTATTGGGAGATACCTCCAACGCCTCACGGACGACCTGCTTGAACTCGTCCGTCTCATATACAATGAACATGCCACGACCCCCGAGGACGAAGGATGGCCTGAGCAGGACCGGATACCCGACCTCTTCCGCCATCTCAATGGCTTCCTTCTCGGTCATGGCGGACCGATTCGGCGGTTGCTTCAGACCCAGATTCTTCAGGATGTCCGCAAAAAGCCGGCGATCCTCGGCCGTATCGATGCTCTCCGGGCTGGTGCCGATGATATTGGCGCCGTGCGCCTTGAGCGCAGAAGCGAGATTGAGAGGTGTTTGACCCCCGAACTGCACGATGACCCCCCAACAGTTCTCCTGCCTGTAAATCTCGATGACATCCTCGAGAGTGAGGGGCTCAAAGTAAAGCCGGTCCGAGGTGTCGTAATCCGTGGAGACCGTCTCGGGATTCGAATTGACCATGACGGTCTCTATCCCGAGCTCGTCGAGTGCAAAAGAAGCGTGGACACAACAATAGTCGAACTCGATCCCCTGGCCGATCCGGTTGGGACCGCCTCCGAGAATCATCACCTTTTTCCGATCCGATGGGATGATCTCGTTTTCGTCACCGTAGGAAGAATAATAATACGGAGTGAAGGCCTCGAATTCGGCCGCGCAAGTATCGACCAGGCGATAGGTGGTTGCGGGACCGTTTTCCGCCCGCCAGGCATGAAAGGTCTCAAAGTCGGTCTTCAGGAGGTGAGCCAACTGCGCGTCACTGAAGCCCTGTTGCTTGGCTTCCCGGACGAGGTCGACCGGCACCTGATCAAGCGTGTGACCGCCCAGTTCCTCCTCCATCTCATGGATTGATCTGAGCTGGTTGATGAACCACCGATCGATCCCGGTCAATTCCTGGATTTCCGTGTCGGTGAATCCCGCTTTGAACGCATAGCGAATGAAAAAGATCCGTTCCGCATTCGGCCGCCCAAGCCGGGATCGGATCACAATCGGGTCCGTGATCTCCAGGCCCCCGAACCTGCCGCCACCGCCAAATCCATGAGCCCCGATCTCGAGTGAACGGAGGGCCTTCTGCATGGATTCCTTGAAAGTTCGACCGATCGCCATGGCCTCCCCGACCGATTTCATCGAAGAGGTCAGGGTCGAGTCGGCTCCCTGGAATTTCTCGAAGGCAAACCTGGGGATCTTCGTCACCACGTAGTCAATCGTCGGCTCAAAACAGGCCGGGGTCTCGCGGGTGATATCGTTCTGGATTTCATCCAGGGCGTAACCGACGGCCAATTTGGCTGCGATCTTGGCGATCGGAAAGCCGGTCGCCTTGGATGCAAGGGCCGAACTCCGGGAGACCCGAGGATTCATCTCGATGACCACCATGCGACCGGTTTCCGGATGGGTGGCGAACTGGATATTGCTGCCACCCGTTTCCACCCCGATCTCCCTGATCACGGCGAAGGAGGCGTCTCGCATGACCTGGTATTCCTTGTCGCTCAGGGTCATGGCGGGAGCGACTGTGATCGAGTCGCCGGTGTGGACGCCCATGGGATCGAAATTCTCAATCGAACAGATGACGACGCACTGGTCCTTATGGTCGCGCATCACCTCCATCTCGTATTCCTTCCATCCGATGAGGCATTCCTCGATCAGGACCTCATGCACCGGGGAGATATCCAGGCCATTCTCGACGATCTGCTCGTATTCCTCGTGATTGTAAGCGATGCCGCCGCCCTGCCCTCCCATGGTGAAACTGGGCCGGATAATCAACGGGTAGGAACCTATTTCGTCCGGTGCTCGACGAGCGGATTCCATATCGCGGACAGTTCTCGAAACCGGAACATCCAGACCGATCAACGCCATCGCCTGTTTGAACAGCTCGCGGTCCTCCCCTTTCTGGATGGCCTCGACGTTGGCGCCTATCATTTCGACACCGTACCTTTCGAGGACGCCCGCGTCGGCGAGTCCGATTGACAGATTCAAGGCCGTCTGCCCGCCGAGGGTGGGCAACAGGGCATCGGGACGCTCGATCTCGATGATCTGTTCGAGCATGGGAACGGTGAGGGGCTCGATGTAGGTCACATCGGCGAACTCCGGATCAGTCATGATGGTCGCCGGATTACTGTTGACCAGAATGACACGGAAACCTTCCTCCCTAAGCGATTTGCAGGCCTGGGTGCCGCTGTAATCGAATTCACAGGCCTGACCGATCACGATCGGACCGGAACCAATGATGAGGATGGACTTAAGGTCGGTTCGTTTGGGCATGGGCGCGCAGGTGGGAGCACTTTCTGGCATGCGTCGCCCAAGGCGCAAGCGCTATCTCGACGAGCCGTTCGATCCCTGCCTGAAGATTCCCCTGAACCAGTGCCTCAACGTCCTGTCCAGAGGGACTTCCAGGCAGCCAGACATCATCTGACGGGCACGTGGGAGAGACCTGTCACAAGCCTTGCCGAACGGGTTCACACCTGACCGTCTACCGGGTCACCGGCTCAGATGGCGAAATCCTCGAGGGATCGCACTTCAGGATCTCGGACGCCCGTTCGACATCGTTGCGACACGTATGCAATACTATGCTGATGTACTCACGCTCCTGACCGGCTACGTAATCCTCAAGCGATGGCCAATCCGACAGATCCCGGAGCCGCATGGGCAGCTGTCGGGACGAGATCAAGCGTGATTCGGATGAGGCGATCACCTTGCTGACCACCTGATTGAATTCCGCCAGGTTTCCCGGCCAGTAATAGGAGCCCATCGTCTGCAGAGCGTCCTTGGTGAATTCGATCTGGTTTCCGTCGAAGAGCGGGTTCGCGCTCTTGGTCAGAAGAGTCTTTATCAGGAGGGGGACATCCTCCATTCGGTCGCGTAGCGGCGGCACCATGAGTGGGATGGCCGCCACGCGGAAGAAAAGTTCGTCGTTGAATTTGCCCTCGTCGACGAGATGCTCGAGGTCGACCGTCGATGAACAGATCACGCTGAACTCCGAGGAGCGGCTCCGCAAAACACTCACCAATTCCACCTGGTAGTTGTCCGGGAGGGATTGCAGGTTTTCCAGAAAGAGCGTTCCGCCCTTGGCTTTGGCGACCCACTCCCCCCCACTGCCGTTTTCACCTAGCAGGCCCGCTTGGAATCCCTCATCCGTACTCAGGGAGCAGTCGATGCGGACGAACGGGGTCTCATCTTCGTGGCGGGCCTTATGAATGACTTCGGCGATATGGCTCTTACCCACCCCTATCTCACCCTGCAGCAACAAGGGTGTCCTGCTGTCGACCAATTTCCGAATCTGCTGGATCAAGCGGCGGACAGACGGGCTTTTGCCGATGATCTGCCCGTCGATATCGTCACTCGAGACTGTCTGCGACACTCCGGAGACGCGGTTTTTCGTGGCTTCCCGGAATTCCAGGGCTCGCTTCAGCGTCTTGATCAATTCATCCACCTTGAACGGTTTCTGCAGATAATCGAACGCGCCGTACTTCAACGCCTGGATGGCACTGTCGGTACTCGCGTAGGCGGTCATGATCGTGACCACGGCGGTCGGATCATAGATCTTCAGGTTCCGCAACAACGTGATGCCATCCATCGGCTTCATGACGATGTCGGCCAGGACGAGATCAAATCTCTCGGCCTTGTAGCGTGCCAGGCCTTTTTCGCCGTCGGTGGCAAACGAAGTCGAAAACCCGGTCGGCTCGATTACGGCCTCGAGCATTTCGTGGATGGAGATCAGATCATCGACTATCAGTATGGACGGCATGGGACTCCTCTTGCGGAACGATTCCTCTCAGTTGTGACCGGCAGATACCCGTTTGGCTCGACTTTCCGGATTGCCCTACAGCCCGCCCGCGACAGACGAGAGCTGGAAAATAGGGAGGAACATCGCCATGACAATGCCACCGACAACCACGCCGAGGAAGACAATCAACATCGGTTCGATCAATGAAGTCAGCGAAGAGATGATGGTTTCGGATTCCGTGTCGTAGAAATCGGCAACTTTCTCCATCATTCCATCCACATTGCCGGTCGACTCGCCGGCCCGGACCATGTGCTTCATCATGGGCGGGAAGAAGGAGTTGCTGGCCAGAACTTCCGAAACCTGACCACCGGCCGAAATATGCTTGGAGATGGCTTTACAGGCGTCCTCGATCTGCACCTTGTTGCTGCTGGAGGCCACAATCTCAAGGGTTCGAAGAATGGGCACCCCACTCCGGATCAGGGTCGCGTAAGTACGGCAGAAGCGGGAGAGGGCAATCTTCAGGAGCAAGTTGCCAAAAACAGGTATCCGAAACATGAGGCGATCCTTCACCCGACGGCCCTTGGGCGTCTTGATGAATCGCATCCAGAACTTGTAGAGAATGAAGGTGGCAATCGCCAAATAAAAGAAATTGCCCTTCAAGAAATCGCTGAGATCGATCAAGGCCTGGGTGGGAGCCGGAAGTTCCGCGCCGAAATCGGCGAACATCTCGGCAAAAACCGGGATAACGAAAATCAGAAGTACATTGACCAGGATAACAGCCAGGCCGATGACCGCGATCGGGTAGGTCATGGCCGACTTGACCTTTTTCACCAGCCGAACCGTGGATTCGAAATAGAGGGCCACTTTGCCGAGAATCTCAGCGAGGCCACCGCTGGCTTCGCCTGCTTCGATCATCGAAACGAAGAGCGGCGGGAACGAATTGGGAAATTTCTTGACCGAATCGGAGAAGGAGTTACCCGCCGCGATCTCACTCCGGACATCCCGGATGATGACCTGGAAAACCGGATTGTCGGTCTGCTCCTGAAGGGCCTCAAGCGAGGTGATCAGGGGAAGACCCGCTTCGAGCATCGATGCGAGCTGCTGCGTAAAGACCGCCAGCTCCTGCAGTTTCAGCTTATAGTTCCTGGCACGCTTTTCCACCGCCTTCTGCTTGGCCAGGGCCTGAGGGGTATGCCTCGCACGTCGTCCCGCACCTTTCGCGGAGGCGCCTGAAGAGGACAGAACGTTGGATGTAGTCGAAAGGAAGGCCATCGGTTAGGAGCGTTGAATGAGTGACGATCTCGATCAAAAGGCCGGAATAGGGACCGGTACCGGTCCCTGTCCGGAATTCCCAATCGAGAACTAATGCTTGACGGGATCTCCATCGGAGATGTAAACCGCTTCTTTAGTCAGACGACCATGTCTTTGATGGGAAAATCCCGCCAGACGGGGGATCATTTCCTCAGAGGTATTCGTAGGACACCCTAAGGCCCCTTGAGCCCGATATGCGCCGGTAGTTTAATGGTAGAACTCTGGTCTTCCAAACCCGTAGCGAGGGTTCGATTCCCTCTCGGCGCACCAGGCTACGTTCCGAGCGACTGCGAGGAATCGAGGCTGTCCCGGCGTAAATGGATCGTTCAGATCTAGACCTGTCCCGGTGTAGTTCTCGAAGCCGGACCTGTCCCGGCGTAGTTCTCGAAGCCGGACCTGTCCCGGCGTAGTTCTCGAAGCCGGAAGCCGGACCATTCCCGCCCGCCTGCAGTGAGCCGGTCGAACTGCTCTTCTCTACGCCCGGGCAAGCCAAGCTACCCTGATTTGGGCAACGGCCCTTTGAGCATTGACCCGCACGAGTGGCCCGAGAACGGTATCCCCCTCCATGAATCTGATCCTCTTTGAGCTTGGAGAGTTTGATAAGCTCCTGCCACTCAACGATCCGCGAGTTATTCACATACTCGAGGTGCTTCGGCGAAAGCCCGGCCAGGACTTTGATGCCGGGGTCATCGATGGGCCTCAAGGCAAGGCGCACTACCGGGAGAAGACCGGAGCGGGTCTGGTATTGGTCTTTGATCCTGTCTCACCCACACCCGATCCGGAACCCATCACCCTTCTGATCGGTCACCCCCGGCCACAGACCGCCCGGAGAATCCTTCGGGAAGCCTCCGCGATCGGGGTCGGCACCATCCACTTTCATCTGACGTCACGGGGAGATCCGGGCTACGCTAGAAGCACCCTCTGGTCATCGGGCGAATACCGACGCCACCTGATCGCCGGAACCGAACAGGCATTTTCGACCCGACTGCCCGGGATCTCGCACGGAAGAACGCTCAATGAGGTGCTGACCGGTCTGGGTGACCTTCCCACCAGACTCGCCCTGGACAATTACGAAGCCGAAGCCCGGTTGGTCGATGCTCCACTGGCCGGCATCCCAGCGGCCCTGGCGGTCGGATCTGAACGGGGCTGGACGGGATCCGAACGGGATGTGCTGAGACAGGCGGGATTCCGGCTCGTCGATCTGGGTTCGCGCGTGCTCCGGGCCGAAACCGCAATGGTCGCCGGGTTGGCCATCCTGAGGGCGAGGTTCGGGTTGTAGGCGGACCGGTCCCGCGCCGGGCCTCAGTTTTCTGCATCCCTGCGGAAAAGACAGCAGGTGGGCTGATCCCTGCCTTTGCCAATTCGGCGCTCGAGGAGCCATCCTGGCGATGCCGGCTCGGATTGCCCGGGTACCTCCAGGACCACACGCAAATCCCCTCCCGGAGCAGGTAGCAGCGACAAGAATCGAAAAAGTGGTTCGATGATCGAATCGAGCTTGGAGAAGGGCGGATCGGCAAACACCAGATCGAATTCCCTGACCACAGAGGAGCGCCAACTCAGAACATCGGCCTGAGCTACGACTGTGCGCAGATCGGTTCGGTTCAGGCTCTTTGCAACCGCCGCGAGATTTGCCTTCAGGCAGGCGACCGCAGCTCGATCCTTTTCGACGAAGGCGACTGACTCGGCCCCGCGACTGAGCGCCTCCAGTCCGTAGGCACCCGTACCCGCAAAGAGATCCAGGATCCGCTTCCCTTCCACCGACGGTCCCAAACTCGAGAAAACACTCTCCCGCAGGCGATCAGTCGCAGGTCGAATCCTCCCCCGATTCGGTACTTTCAGTGGAATGCCACGGGCGGCTTCCCCGGTTATGCGCACAGATATGCCTTTCCAGATGGATCCGACGATCTCATGAAATGATCTGAGAGATTGAACACAGTGGAATGAAGCCCTAATTGAAGAGTCTCACCGTATCGAGGCGAATCCAGCTCCGACTTTCACTCCCTTGCATCAGACGCGACATTACCTATCCGGCCGCCAGGACATATGCCGCCTGTCCGGGCTTGTCCTGGTGTTTCTCGGAATCTTCGTTTCGCCGGCCTCGGCACAGGTGGTGAATCTATGGCCCATCTTTGTTGGAGAGGGCAGTGAAGGCACAGCCCACGCCTTCGGGAAGGATTACGAACGCTGGAGCGGCGGCACTATTTTTCTCTTCAACGAATCGGTGAACGGGATCGAAACACGAGGTTTCCGACCCTTCCATGTGAGTTTTCACGATCCGGTATCCGGAAATATTCGCGGCCATGTTATCTATCCATTCTTCAATTACCGGATCGAAGACGGATATTTCAACTGGAACATCTTCTACTTCCTGAATTTCAAGAAACATGATCCCGATACGGTCAACGACATCACAGAATTCAATATCTTCCCTTTCATCTTTTACCGGAAGACTCCGGATCCCGCTCGATCACACTTTGGATTTTTCCCGATCGCGGGCAACGTAACAGCCAAATTCGGAAGCGGTCGGATCGATTGGTTCCTGTTTCCCCTCTACGGAAAATTCGAGGAAAACAACGTGACCACGATGACCGTACCCTGGCCGTTCATCAAAATCATGTATGGCGAGGGCAACCACGGCTTCGAAATCTGGCCGCTATTCGGGTCCCGACACAAAGAGGGCGCCTACCGGGAGAACTTCTTTCTCTGGCCGTTCTACATGACCAGGGATGAGAAGCTCTGGCTCGATCAACCGGAGGAACTCAGAGCCTACCTCCCTTTCTATTTCCGACACACGACCGCAATCTTTGAGAATAAATCCCATCCTTGGCCATTCGTCGGGCATACCTCCAGCTTGTACCCGAAGTACAACGAAACGCGCTACTTCTGGCCGTTCTTCGTCCAGACGCGCGGAGATTTCCGCACCATCAATCGGTGGGCGCCCTTCTACAGCCACTCCATCCGCAAAGGCGTGGACAAGAAGTGGGTCATGTGGCCGTTTTATCGGGAACAAGTCTGGGTTGAGAAGGATCTGGCTATGAAGAAAACCCAGTTTCTCTACATCCTCTATTGGAACCTGACCCAACAGCGCCCCGGCAATGTCGACGGACCCAAAGCAACCCGCACCCACTTATGGCCCGTCTCCAGCTACTGGAATAACGGGGCCGGAGATATCCAATTTCAGTTGTTCAGCCCGCTCGAACCGTTTTTCCCCTACAACCGGGCGGTCCGCTCCCTCTACAGCCCGTTCCTGGCCATCTACCGAGTTGAACGAAAAGGCGATGATTTCGTCCGGCACAATGCCCTCTTCAATTTCTTCACCTACCGGAGGGAATCAGAAACCACCCAAACCGACCTTGGCCCGCTCGTGGGCTGGGGGAAAAGTGAAAACGGCTCGCATTTCCAGCTGCTCAAGGGCTTTCTCGGATACGAACGAAAAGAAACCGACCGCACCTGGCACCTGTTCTGGATCCGGATAGGCGGTTCTCAAAGGACGTCCTCCAGCCCATGACCCAAGTCATTCGTGCCCTTGAATCGATCGGCGACACCGTGATCCTTGCGGTGCGGACCTTCCGCTATATCGGGACCATTCCCCGCCAATTCCATCGCCTGGTCGAACAGGCCTTCCTGATCGGCTACACCACGCTCCCCATCGTGGTCATCCTGAGCTTCTTCATCGGAAGCGTCCTCGCTCTGCAGACCGGTTACAGCCTCAAAGGATTCGGGGCCCAGGATTTCATCGGTGCCGTCGTCGGGCTTTCCATGGCCCGGGAACTGGGTCCGGTCATGGTTTCCATCCTTCTGGCCGGACGGGTCGGTTCAGCCGTCACCGCGGAGTTGGCATCCATGCAGGTCTACCAGGAAGTCGACGCCCTCCGGACAATGAACATCCCACCGGAGCGAATCCTTGTGCTCCCCCGGTTGGTGGCAATTCTCTTCATGATGCCCGTCCTGACCATCGTCGGCAACGTGGTGGGTTGGCTCGGTGGGGCCGTAGTTGCCGCGTATGTGCCCATCGTCGGGTCCAATTGGGACGCCTACTTCCAGAGCCTGCGCAATACGGTCCAGTTCCGGGATGTCATAGACGGCTTGGTAAAAGCGGAGATATTCGGTTTCTTCGTCATTCTGGTCGCCTGCTTTATCGGACTCAACACGAGAGGCGGCCCCCGCGAAATCGGACACTCGGTGACCCGATCGGTTGTCGTTTCTCTGATTCTGATTCTAGTTCTCGACTACTTCGTGACCCGCGCCCTCCTCTAGTGACCTGTCTCACCGTGACCGACGAATCCCAGATTCCATCCCTCTCCGCTTCCGAGGAAGCCGTTGGTCTGGCCGTCAAAGGACTTCACAAGGACTTCGGCGAGCAGACTGTTCTCACCGACATCAACCTCGAGATCGAACCCGGTGAAGTCTTTGTCATCATGGGGCCCAGCGGATCGGGCAAGAGTGTCCTGCTCAAACACATGATCGGCTTGGAATACCCCACCCGGGGAAATGTCACCATCGACGGTAAACCGGTCACCGATCCCGCCACCCTGCTGGAGGTCAAAGCCACCCTCGTCTTTCAGGCCGGGGCGCTCTTCAACTCGATGACCGTCTTCGACAACCTGGCCCTCTACCCGACCGAGCACCGGATCTACGACAAGAAAACCATCCGGGAGAAGGTCATGGAAACACTGCGCATACTTTCGCTTGAGGACGCGGTCGGGAAATTCCCGTCGGAACTGAGCGGCGGCATGCGCAAGCGGGTGTCCATCGCCCGTGCCCTGGTCATGGAGCCACAACTCATTCTCTACGACGAACCCACCTCGGAACTCGATCCGATCATGGCGGCAACCATCAGCGAAATCATTGCCAGCCTGCGCAACCAGGCACACATCACCTCGGTCGTGGTCTCGCATGACCGGGATCTCTCCATGACCATCGCCGATCGGGTGGCACTCATGCTCGACGGCAAGATCCATTTGGTGGATACACCCTCCAATTTTCAGAAATCAACCGATCCTCAGGTGACCGAATTCCTGAACCCAAAGATCGACCTCGCGAACCCGCGATACAAGGCGATGAAGTAAATGATGAACACAAGCATGCAATCGATCCGTGTCGGCCTCTTCTTTATCCTCGGCGTGGCCCTGATCTGGGTGGTCTTCGAGTCTCTCGGCCACAAATCCGTCTTCGGCGACAAGGGCTACGGGATAATCGCCCGATTCGAGAGCCTGAAGCAGTTGAAACCGGGCGACGATATCCGCATGGCCGGCGTCAGGATCGGCAGCGTGGCCGCCACCCGCCTGGGTGATGGGGCGGTCGAAGCCGTCCTCACCATCGATACCGGCATTCAGATCCCCGTGGATTCGATCGGTCGCATCGCAGCGGCCGGCCTGCTCGGCAACAGCTTCCTTTCACTTGATCTCGGGACGCGTTCACTCGGATATTATCAGCCGGGCGATACCATCAATACGGTTGAAGCGATCGACCTGAACGATGTCCTGACCAAGATCGGCGAATTCAGCGAAAAGATGGAGGGGATGATGGATAACCTGGGAGGCGCCCTGGGTGGTCTGTCCGGTGGCGAGGGCGAAGGTGTCTTTGCCAACCTGAACCGTCTGGTGGAGGAAAACCGGGAGAACCTGGCCGCCACCGTGGCCAATCTTAAATCCGTTTCCGAGAAAATCGACCGCGGCGAAGGTACCATCGGTCGCCTGCTTAACGACCCCGCCCTTTACGACGAGGTACTCGCCGCGGTGGCCGATATCCGCACCGCTTCCGAGAATGCCTCACGCCTGACCGAGGATGCGGCAGACATCTTCGCCACCATCCGCCAGGGCAAGGGCGCAATCGGCACGCTCGTTTACAACGATGAGATCGGCAAACAGATCGAGGTCACTCTCACCAATATCCGCGAAATCACCGACAAGCTCAATAACGGCGAAGGTACTCTCGGGAAACTGATCGCCGACGAGTCCCTCTTCCTGGATGCAAAAGCGACACTCAAGAAAGTGGATACGGCACTGGACGGTTTCAGCGACCAGGGCCCGATTACAGCAGTCGGCGTCGGTGCCCAGGCGATCTTTTGAGGGCGGAACGATGAAAACACCTGGTTTTCTGATCCTGTTCGTGGCCGCCTCCCTGGTATCCGGAGCGAAAACAACCGCCCGTGATCAATCCGAGGCCAAAGACAGGTCTGATCTGAGCGGACTGTCGGTGGCGACTTTTGCCTCCGGTTGTTTCTGGTGCGTCGAAGCCGTCTACGAAAGTGTCCGCGGGGTTCACGAGGCGGCATCCGGATACGCCGGCGGCCACACCACCGATCCGACCTATGAGAAGGTCAATACCAGGCGCACCGGCCATGCGGAGTCCGTCCAAGTCTATTACGATCCTGAGGTGGTCACCTTTGCCCAGTTGGTTGAGGTCTATTTCTGTTCCCAGGATCCGACCCAGGTCAATGGCCAGGGGCCCGACATGGGAAGTCCTTACCGATCCATAATTTTCTACCGCACGGACGAAGAAAAAGAGATCGCAGCCAATGCCAAGGCCACACTCGCGGCATCGGGGAAATACGACAAACCCATCGCGGCCGAAATCATGCCCTTCACCGCATTCCACGAGGCCGAGGCCTACCACCAGGACTACGAGTTCAATAATCCGAATAATCCCTACGTCCGAAATGTCTCCATTCCCCGTCTGAACCGTTTCAAGAAAAGTTGTCCGTTGATCCTGAAGTAGGGGTCAACTCTCCGCCAGCTGACGCCTGACTTCGTCGACTGCCGCCTTCTGCTCTGCCGCGAAATCACCCCACCCGCACTCGATCGAAATCCGTCTGTCGTAACCGATTGACTTGAGGGCACGCATGAAGGATCGGAAATCGTCTCCTTTCACACCGGGCGCCGAACGCACCTCGTTTTCCGCCAGATGAGCGTGCTCGATGAGGGGGCCGCAATCGATGATTTCCTGCGGGCTCTGGCCTTCACGAAGCATGTGAAAGAAATCGACCAGCAGGCGGACATTCGGGTGATCGACCGCCTCAACCACTCGGGCGCCATCGGTCGGTGAATTGATGAAATTGCACTCCGCCCGGTTGAGCGGCTCGATCACGATCGTGACGCCATGTCTTTCTGCCAGGGGAGCGATACGTCGGTTGGCTCCGACAAATTGACTGAAACCTTCATCGACCGGGAAACCCTCAGGCAGGATCCGCGCGCCCCCGCTCCCGAATACGATCACCTCGACACCTACTTGGGCGGCCCGCTCGAAGGCCGTTGCCGCATACCGCTCGAGATGATCCAGATCCACCGAGGGTCCGGTGACCCGCAGATCCCCCGGCAAGAAGCAACAGGCCGTCGGAATCGGAAGAGCGAGCGTAGCGGCAAGATCCCGACTGGGGGCAAACGCGTCGTCCGACTCCTCCGGTTTGAGCAATTGCTGCACATTGGCTTCGACATAATCAAACGCCGGGTCAGCGATCCCTTCGAGAGATTCTGGAGAGGTGCAAATACCTACTTTCATCGCGTGTCTTTTGATCAGGTTTCAACCAGGTGGTCCCGGATATAGTCAAAGCTCATTTTCAGAGAATCGAAGGGGTCGCCCGGGCAGGTATCCTGCTCGATGATGAACCATTCGCAGCCGGAAGCTTCAGCCGCCGACACGATCTTCTTGAAATCGAGATTGCCATATCCGATCTCGGCGAAGACCGGCTTGTTCTCCGGGGAAAACCCGTAATCCTTGAGATGAATAAGCGGCAGGCGTCCGGCCAATCTCTCGCACCAGGCCACGGGATCGCCGCCGCCATACTGGACCCAGTAGGTGTCGATCTCTCCGACCAGATTCTCAGGACTGGTCGTGTCGTACATCGTCTCGAGCAGCGTCCTGCCGCCAACCCTCAGAAACTCGATGCCGTGGTTGTGGTAACCGAGAACCTGCCCCGCTTCGCGCAGCACGGCTCCGGCTTTGTCCAGATCGGATGCCAGGGAACGGACGTGATCCGGATTCGAAAAATCCACTCCGGCCGGATAGGGATAGGCCGTGTATTTGCAGGACAGTTTGTTCAATCGCTCAACAACGATCTCCGGTGTCTGCCGGATGACATCGCCCGGTTCGTGGGTCGCACAACACTCCAACCCTTCGCCGTTCAATATTTTCATCAATTCCGACTCCTCGATCGGTCCCATCCCGCTCACCTGGACCGCGGTGTATCCGATTTCCCTTACTTTCTTCATCGACGCCGCGATATCCGCCGGCGTTTTTATGTGATCGCGAAGCGTGTAGAGTTGTGCTGCTACCTGAT
>Ga0164313_10000708_pt1 | contig 27811 bp, 22 predicted proteins | sample GuaBasSedimGuay4_FD_113735 | JGI IMG/M metagenome (GOLD analysis project Ga0164313, IMG submission 113735) | Subseafloor sediment microbial communities from Guaymas Basin, Gulf of California, Mexico - Guay4, Core 4569-4, 0-3 cm | ecosystem: Environmental > Aquatic > Marine > Hydrothermal vents... | reverse complement strand
TATCCCCTTCAGCGGCTCGGCGTCAGAATCCGAGGCAGGAGCCCAGTGCGGTAGTCCCGCACGCTGGGATCTGTGCGGGGGGCGGCCCGCAAGGGCCGTTCCTACCGCGACCAGGCTATGAATATGCCGCCGCTTCGCGGCTGGTTCGAGCCATCACGACGAAACGGGGGACGTCACTTGAGGGATATGCGGGTTAGTTCTTCTCCAGCATGTAGTCGCGGAAGAAGGCTCCCTGGATCGTCGGTGTGTAGTCCCAGTCGGAGATCAGCTGTGGCGGCCAGTCGGGGTCGAAGCACCAGGCGGTCCAGGAGATCCCCTTCTTTTCGAAATAGGCCAGAATCCTCCGCCCGTACTCCTCGTCGGCAATCACCGGGATATGGGCACCCGGTTGGTCTGCGGCCATGAACCCGATCTCGGCCGCCATCAGGGGGTAGGTGTCGGCGACATTTCCGAAAGCCTCCTCCCAGTTCTCCTCCCACGGCTGCGGCGCCTTCATCGGGTAGGGGTGGCTGACATAGCCGATGCCCTCGAAGTCGATTGGGTGCTCGCCGACACTCCGGAGCTCGTAGGCCCAGTCGAAGCCACCGACCAGTGGGATGACCTTGGTGTCATGGGCGAAGATGATGCCGATCATCTGCTCGTTGATCGCCTTCCACTCTGCCCAGCTGATCCGCCCCAACTGGCCGCGGTAGGTCGTGGGTTCGTTGAAGAGTTCGTAGAAGGCAACCGCCGGAATGCCGGCATAGCGAAAGGAAACGTCGCGCCAAAAATTATAGGTCTCCTGCTTGGTGGTGTAGTGCATGGGGTGTTGGAAGACCCCGGTTTCGAGGTTGCCGATGCCGTGCCACTCGATGTTGAGATAGAGGCCGAGTTCGGAGGCCCAGGTCACCGCTTGGTCGAGGAGCTTGAAGTACTCCTCCTTGCCGCGTCCCTGCCAGGCGATCGGGTGCACCGGCACCCGGACAAGGTTCGCGCCCCAACTCTTGATGACCTGGAAGTGAGCCTTACTCCAATAGCCGTCTCTCTCCAGCTTGTCGGGATCGGAGATGTTGACCCCGTGGAAGGTCCGAGTGTTGCCGTCCTCGTCGACGAAGCGGTTGCCCTCGACGTGAATGAACTGCAGGGTGGTCTCGATCTTCGATGCGTCGAACGGCTCGGGATACGGAATGTCCCACCAGCCCCCGCTTGCTTCTCCTACCTGACCTGCTGTGGCCAACAAACCCGGTGAAAAAAGGGCAATCGAACATACTATCGCGAGACAAGTTGATTTCGTATTCATGCTCATCTCCCACCTTTTCATCAAGCCCCAAGCTCCAGGCCCCAAGCCTCAAGCCCCTCTATCAATGTTCCCCCACTGCCATCGCCTCCTGCTTTGGTTGACAACCCGGTTCCTTGAGGCTGGCCGGCAAGGCGGCGGCACAGACGAGCTCGAGCACCGGGTCGACGACCATCAGCTCGGTCTGTCCGTGGGGCTTGCGCGCAGCCTCGAGGCGTTCGATCCGCGGCTGCAACCATTCGGCGCCTGGCGCCGCATCTGATTTTGTGAGGAGGTCCAGGGCATCGAGGCCGATGGCCGAAACCTCGGTGAGCGTGGCGGACATGGGTTGTATCTCAGCCAGAGCGGGAGAGGTCCCGAGCGTCTCCTCGAGTGCCGCGTCGTTTTTCTGCCAGGATTCGAGGGCGCCCCGGATAGAAGCGATGTCGAATTCATCGGCAAGATCGCCGCCGAGAAAACTCGCCACCGCCCATTGGAACTGACGCGCGGGTGCGGCGTCGGGCCAGGCGGCATCCACCATCCGCGTCAAAGGCGAGAACTGGGTGTGCTTTCTCTGCTGCCCGCGGCGGTAGACCTTGACCGGTTCGATGGTTCCGAGCAGGACCTCGAGAGGGGCGATGTCTCGGCACCGGCACAGCTGGCGCAGCATCATCGGCCGGTTGCGCTCGTGCTGGAGTCCGAGCTCCTCGAGTTGGAGGCTTATGTGGTCGAGGCGTCGGTACATGTCGGCGACGTCACGGACCGTACCGGGTGACCAGAAACGCTCGGCGATGGCTGCGGTGCGCGGCCAGATACGGGAGTCGACGGTCTCGGAGGACACGTACTCGGCCCACATGGTGGCCTCGCCGCCAAGGATGCGCGCCGCCTCATCGGCCGACAGGTCGGAGTCGTCGGGCAGGGGATCGTTCAGGTAATGGTGGTCAGTGGGGTGGATGAGGTCGATGTAGTAGCCATTGGAGAGGATCCCCGGGTAGCCGAGACGAGCTGCTTCGAAGAGCGACTCTCGGCCCCGCCACGACTGGATCACGATGTTCTTTGGCAGCCCCTCCTGGAAGATCTCGTCCCAGCCGATCATCCGTTTGCCGTAGCTGGTCAAGATCTCCAACACGCGCTCATTAAAGTAGCGCTGCAGCATCAGCGGTTCGTCAAAGCCGTTCTTCTCCATAAAGGCGACGATCTCGGGGTTGGCGAGCCAGTGCTTGCCGTTGTTCTCGTCGCCACCGATGTGGATGAAATCGTCGTCGAAGAGCGCCGCCATCTCGGCGAAGAAGGTGTCGAGAAAAACGTAGGTTTCTTCGATCGTCGGGTTAATCGTCGGATCGAAGATCCCCCAACTGCGCTCGATCTCGTACGGCCCCGGCGCGCTGCCGAGCTCGGGGTAGGCGGTGAGCCAGGCGGTGCCGTGGCCGGGCAGATCGAACTCTGGCACCACGCGGATGCCGCGGTCGGCGGCGTAGTCGATGACCTCGCGGATCTGGACCCTGGTGTAATACAGCCCGTCCGAGCCGAGCTCATGGAGCTTGGGAAGGGCAAGACACTCGACCCGGAAGCCCTGATCGTCGACCAGGTGCCAATGGAGGACGTTGAGCTTGACCGCGGCCATGCCGTCGAGGTTGCGCTTGATCACCTCCACCGGCATGAAGTGGCGGCTGGAGTCGATCATCAGACCCCGCCACGGGAAGCGCGGCTCGTCGAAGATCACCACCTCGGAGACCGTCACGCCGTTCTCGTCGAGGGTGAGGAGCTGGAGGAAGGTCTCGAGCCCGCGCAGCGCGCCGATATCGGTTGCGGCCTGCAGCCGGATGCCTTCTTGGGTGACCGCCAACCGGTAGCTCTCGTCCCCGCCAAGCGCGAGCCCGCCGGCGCGATCGGCGGTGACCGTCATCGCGGCGTCGTCCCGGTCTACGAGCTCGAGGAACGTGGAGGGTTCGAAGAAGAGGGCCGACCGGTCGGACAACCGGCGCAGCATCCTCTGAGCCCCGCGGCGGAGGCGGGGAGTGGCGCCATCGCCCTCCAAATTGACCGAGAAATCCTCGTCGATAGTGTAGAAGCCGGTGCCGAGCTCGATCTGCGCCGGCACGGGCATCAAATCGAGAGTTGGCGGAGTCTCCTCGGCGACAGCGATAGATGTGCTTGTGAGTACCGACACAAAAACAAAGGCCGAAATCGTGAGTCTCATGTTCCCTCCTTGGCCCGTTCAGCGAGCCCATTCTCGCCCACCCGGCCATCCGGCGCCACCTGTTTGGGGTGGGGTTCGCTAAGATCCACTCAACAGGGAGACGTTCCACATGCAGCTCGCAACAATTGACTGGATCGTGATCGCAATCTGTCTCACGGCGGCATTCGCGCCGGCGCTCTTCTTCGCCCGGCGCGCGAGCACGGGAACGGCGGAGTTCTTCGCCTCGGGCCGATCGGCGCCATGGTGGCTGATCGGGACCTCGATGGTCGCCACCACCTTCTCTACCGATACCCCAAACCTGGTGACGGACTTCGTGCGCACCGGCGGTGTGTCGTACAACTGGGCGTGGTGGGCCTTCCTGCTGACCGGGATGGCGACCGTGTTCTTCTACGCCCGGATGTGGCGTCGCTCGGGGGTGCTCACCGATCTCGAGTTTTACGAGCTGCGCTACTCGGGCCGCTCAGCGGCCTTCGTGCGCGGTTTCCGTGCAGTCTACCTCGGCCTCTTCTTCAACTGCGCCATCATGGCCTCGGTCACGCTGGCTGCGGTCAAGATCGCCAACGTGATGCTGGGTTGGAGCCGGCTGCAGACGGTCATCGTCTGCGGGTTGATCTGCATCGTCTTTTCAGCGATCTCGGGGCTGTGGGGGGTGATGGCTTCGGACATGGTGCAGTTCGCGATCGCAATGGTCGGCGTTATTGCCGCTGCCTACGTTGCCCTGTCGCAGCCCGAGGTCGGGGGCCTCTCCGGGCTGGTGGCGAAGATCGACCCCGCAACCCTAAGCCTGCTGCCGGATTTCTCCGACTGGGGCCTGACCCTGTCAGTTCTCGTCATTCCGCTCACCATCCAGTGGTGGTCGGTGTGGTACCCGGGCGCCGAGCCCGGCGGCGGTAGCTACATCGCACAAAGGATGCTCGCCGCAAAAGACGAGAAGAACGCGATGGCGGCCACCCTGTGGTTCAACATCGCACACTACGCACTCCGGCCCTGGCCGTGGGTCATCGTCGCTCTGTGTTCGATCCTGGTCTTCCCGACGTTGGGAGACATTCAGACCGCACTGCCGCACGTGTCCGATGATCTCATCGGCAATGACCTCGCGTACCCCGCCATGCTGACCCTGCTGCCGGCGGGACTGCTGGGTCTGCTGGTGGCATCGCTGCTGTCAGCCTATGTCTCCACAATGTCGACGCATCTCAACTGGGGTTGCTCCTACCTGGTGCACGACCTCTATCGCCGATTTTTCAACCCCGATGCCCCGGAGCGTCGCCTGGTTTGGCTGTCGCGGATCATGACGGCGATGCTGATGGTGGTTTCAGGCGCGACGGTATTTCTGCTGTCGACCGCTGGCGAGGCCTTTCACTTGCTGCTCTCCATCGGTGCTGGGACGGGCCTCATCTACCTCCTGCGGTGGTTCTGGTGGCGTATCAACGCGTGGTCGGAGATCGCGGCCATGGCCTCGTCCTTCACCTTCGCCCTCACTCTCTTTGTGGCCCGCAAGTCCGGCCTCGAGCTGTCGTCGCACGCCGCCCTGGTGTGGTCGGTGGCGCTGACCACGGTGGTGTGGGTGGCGGTGACCTACCTTACCAAGCCGACTGACACCGAGACCCTTCGCCGCTTCTACCGCAAGGTGCGCCCGGCCGGCCGCGGGTGGGCGAAGGTGATCGAGCCTGCGGACATGACCGGACCGCGCGACAGCCTGTCGCTGGAGCTCCTGGGCTGGGTCTGTGGCTGCACCTTTGTCTACTCGGCCCTTTTCGGGACCGGGGCCATGCTCTACGGCCAATGGCTGCAGGGCGCCCTGTGTTTGACGGTGTCGGCGGCGGCCGCCATTGGTCTGGTGTGGGTGGTTCCGAGAATATGGGGTTCGTCGGGCTGATTTTTCGTAAACCTAAGATGAGCGGTTCTGCCAGTGAGAATCGCTCGCCTTAGGTTACTGTCACGGGCTATCATGGAAGGGAGTGTCTCGAGAGGAGGGGGGCTGTGAGCGGGTTGGTGGTGGCTCCGAAGCACCGGCCGGTTCTCGACCGGGAGTTCATCTCGGCCGAGCTTTGGAATCGGGCGTATGAGGCACGGGTCGACGCCGATCCCGGGAGCATCCCGCTGATCGTCGCCGTGACCCGACCTGACGGTACCGTGTTCCGCCATCAGACCAGGGTCCTGCCGAACAGCACCGAATGCGCCGCATTGAACCTCAGGTATGTAGAGCGCATCGTCAAGCTCCTCCTGTGGTCGGCTGGTGGCTCGGGCATCGTCATCGGCGGTCACGATCAACTGGCGAAACAGATATCGGTGCTCTACATGCCCGAGGGGCGCCGTTCTTTTGACTGCGACATCATCGGCCGCCGCATCTTCCTTGAGCCGATGACGGTCACGGCCTGCAGCCTGGATCTCGTGCCCTCTGAGAATGTCTCCACGGTCGCCCTCGGCGGCCACCTCGACGGCTGTCGGATCGGCTTCGACCTCGGTGGCAGCGACCGCAAGTGCGCCGCGGTCATCGACGGCGACGTAGAGCACTCCGAGGAGGTTGAGTGGAGCCCCTACTTCGAATCGGATCCGGCCTACCACTTTGACGGCATCATGGATTCTCTTCGCCGCGCCGCCGCCCACCTGCCGAGAGTGGACGCCATCGGCGGTAGCGCCGCCGGCGTGTACGTGGACAACGAGCCCCGCGCCGGCTCCCTATTTCGCGGCGTTTTACAAAATGACTTCGACACCGACATCCGGCCGCTTTTCAAACGACTCCGCGACGCCTGGAACGAGGTGTCGTTCGAGGTTGTCAACGACGGCGAGGTCACGGCGTTGGCGGCATACTTGAGCCTCGATGCGAAGAGCCCGCTCGGCCTTGCCATGGGGACGAGTTTGGCCTCGGGCTACTGCGACGCCGAAGGCCATGTCACGAGCCGCCTTAACGAACTGGCCTTCGTACCGGTGGATTACCGCGAGGATGCCCCGGTGGACGAGTGGTCGGGCGATATCGGTTGCGGCGTCCAGTACTTCTCTCAGCAGGCAGTAGCCCGCCTGGCGCCGGTGGCCGGTTTCGCGTACCCGGACGAGATGCCTTTCGCCGAGCGACTGGTTGATGTCCAGAATTTGATGGAGAGGGGGGACCCTCGGGCGCGGTCGATTTTTGAGACCATCGGCGCATACCTGGGATACTCCATCGCCTGGTTTGCTCGCTGGTACCAGATCGACAGCCTGCTGATCCTCGGCAGGGTCACCTCGGGCACCGGCGGCGACCTCATTATCGAGAAGGCCGAAGAGGTCCTACGGGATGAGTTTCCCGAGTATGCCGATCACTTGCGCCTGATCACTCCCGACGAGCAGTTCAAACGCCACGGCCAGGCGATTGCCGCCGCGAGCCTGCCGCGGTTGGAGGTTCCATGATGCAGCTGAAAAATCCCGATGCCGATGTCTATGTGCCCGACGGCTCACCGCTCGCCGAGGCCCTGGCCCGAACCACCCACCTCGCGGTCGGCGCCCATCAGGACGATATCGAGTTCATGGCCCTGCACGGCATTCTCGAGTGTTTCAACCAGGACGAACGCTGGTTCAGCGGCCTAACGATCACCGACGGCGGCGGTAGCGCGAGGAGCGGCGCCTACGAGAAGTACTCGGACGAAGAGATGCGGAAGGTGCGTGTCATCGAGCAGCGAAAGGCGGCGCTCATCGGTGACTACGCGTGCCAGATCCAGCTGGGATTTTCCAGTGCGGTCGCCAAGGATGCATCGAACGACGAGATCGTGGTGTACCTCAAGGCGATCCTCGAGGGTGCGACACCCGAGGTCGTTTACCTCCACAACCCGGCCGACAAGCACGACACCCACGTCGCGTGCTGTTTGCGCGCGATTGCCGCCCTGAGAGAGCTGCCGGAAGAGAAACGCCCCGCCAAGGTGTACGGATGCGAGGTGTGGCGCGGGCTCGACTGGCTGTTCGACGGCGACAAGCAGGTCTTGCGGCTTCATGACCACGCCAACATTGCCGAGGCGCTGTGCGGTGTCTTCGACTCGCAAATATCCGGCGGTAAGCGCTACGACCTCGCGGTGCAGGGAAGGCATCTCTCCAACGCCACTTTCTACGAGTCCCACGAGGTGGACGAACACCAGCTGCTGAGCTTTGCAATGGACCTCACGCCGCTGGTCGAGGACCCGTCCCTCAATGTTGCCGACTACACGCTCGGTCTGCTGCGCAATATGAAGGACGACATCACCGACCGGATCGTGAGGATGAACAGGAGCCGCTAGCCCGCTTATCTCACCGGGTTTCGTGGCGAGGGTGGCGAAGCGCAAGTATCCGCTGGGTTTGTTGTGAATTGGGCGACGCGGTCGTAGTTGCGCTACGTCGAGGAACACGATTTGCGACAAGCACGGCGGGACGCCGCGATTCGCCGCCCGTAGTAGACACCAGGTGAGATATGCGGGCTAAATCCGTCCTACAATGGTGGCGGCCGGTGAAGCTGGCCGGGGGGAGATCCGTGGGACAACTGGCGACCCTGGACTGGCTGTTGATCGGCCTGTACTTCGCGTTGATCTTCGGGGTTGCGTGGTGGGTCGCCGGGCGCAAGAAGGCGACCCACGAGTCGTCGGTCGGCTACTTTCTGGCCGGGCGCAACGTCGGCTGGTTCGTGGTCGGGGCGGCCCTCTTCGCCTCCAACATCGGCTCCGAGCACCTGGTGTGGCTCTACTTCCGAGGGTGATTCGAACGACGGGGGACGGTATATGCGTGCGACGAAGGTGGTGACGGTGGCGGTCATCGTGGCGATCAGTCTCTTCGGCATGGGGATTGTGATGGGAGCCGACGAGGAAGGCTCGACATCGGGTTCGCCGGTCATCCACCCCGACCGATGGCCGGCGCTTTCAAGCCCGGTGCTGCTGGATCCCGAAATGGAGTCTGCGATCGACGAAATCCTGGCGCGAATGTCGGTGGAGGAGAAGGTCGGACAGGTGATCCAGGGCGAGATCCGCCACGTGACCCCGGCCGACGTCAAGGCCTACCACCTGGGCTCGGTGCTCAACGGCGGCGGCTCCCATCCAGGCAACGCGAAGCATACCGATCCGGAAGACTGGCTCGCTGTGGCCGATGCCTACTGGGAGGCGTCCGTGGACACCTCGGACGGCGGTGCGGCGATCCCGATTATCTGGGGGACCGACGCCGTCCACGGCCATACCAACGTCATCGGTGCCACCATCTTTCCCCACAACATCGGTCTCGGCGCCGCCCGCGACCCCGAGCTGATCCGACGCATCGGCGAAGCGACGGCGGCCGAGATCGCGGTCACCGGCCTCGACTGGGACTTCGGGCCGGTCGTCGCCGTGGTCCGCGACGACCGCTGGGGGCGGACGTACGAGAGCTACTCCGAGGACCCCGGGATAGTGCGCGCCTATGCGGCCGAGATGGTCAAAGGCCTGCAGGGGGTTGCCGGCATACCGGGCTTCCTCGATAGCCGCCACGTGATCGCCACCGCCAAGCACTTCCTCGGCGATGGCGGCACAGCGGGCGGCAAGGACCAGGGCGACAACCCCTCGAGCGAGGCCGAGCTGCGCGATATCCACGGCGCCGGGTATTTCTCGGCGATCAAGGCCGGGGTACAGACCGTCATGGCGTCGTTCTCGAGCTGGCGGGGCCGCAAGATACACGGCAGCTCAGAGCTCCTGACCGATGTCCTCAAGGAGCGCATGGGCTTCGACGGTTTCGTGGTCGGCGACTGGAACGCCCACGGCCAGGTCGAGGGCTGCTCGAACGACAGCTGCGCTGCCGCGTTCAACGCCGGCATCGACCTTTTCATGGTGCCCGAGGACTGGAAGGCGCTGTGGGAGAACACCCTCGCCCAGGTGAGATCGGGCGAGATCTCGATGGAGCGCCTCGACGATGCGGTGCGCCGCATCCTTCGCGTCAAGATGCGGGCCGGTTTGTTCGAACGCGGCAAGCCCTCGAGCCGCCCGTCGGCCGGGGATCTCGAACTCTTCGGCTCGCCCGAGCACCGTGCGGTGGCCCGCGAGGCGGTGCGCGAGTCGCTGGTTCTGCTCAAGAACAACGGTGGGTTGCTGCCGTTGCGGCGGGATCAGAGGGTGCTGGTGGCGGGGGACGGCGCTGACGATATTGGCAAGCAGAGTGGTGGCTGGACCATCTCATGGCAGGGCGACGACAACGAGAACGCTGACTTCCCGGGGGCTACCTCGATCTGGGACGGCATCCGTGCGGCGGTGGAGAGTGGCGGCGGCACCGCGGTCCTGAGCGCGGACGGCAGCTTCGAGCAACAACCTGACGTGGCGATCGTGGTCTTCGGCGAGGACCCCTACGCGGAGTTTCAGGGCGATCGCGACACCCTCGAGTACGGCTACTCGAGGCCCGGAGATGTGAAGCTGTTAAAGAAGCTGCAGGCGGCGGGCGTCCCAGTCGTGTCGATCTTTCTCTCGGGGCGTCCGCTGTGGATCAACCCCGAACTGAACGCCTCAGATGCCTTCGTCGCCGCCTGGCTACCTGGATCTGAAGCCGGCGGTGTGGCCGACGTGATTTTCCGCTCGGCCGACCGGAGTATTGGCCACGACTTCAGGGGAAAGCTCCCGTTCTCCTGGCCGCGAACTGCGGTCCAGACCCCGCTCAACATAGGCGATGAGGGTTACGACCCGCTCTTCCCGTTTGGATTCAGCCTCACGTACTCGGACCGTTGGGACCTGCGCGAACTGCCTGAGGAGACCGGGATCGTCGGGTCTTTGTCGAGCCGCACCGTCTATTTCAAAGGCGGACCGGTGGCACCGTGGAAGCTCTTCGTCGGCGACAGCGTGGACTGGGCGGTGCCGGCTTCGGGCAGCCGGACGACCACCCGGCACTCCGACAATCTGGTGGTTACCGCGGTCGATCGCCAGGTGCAGGAGGACGCCCGCCTGGCCCGCTGGTCAGGCGAAGAGGTAGCCATGGTCTACCTGCGCGCCGACGAGGCCATCGACCTTACTCGCGAAGCCAATGGAGGTATCGCGCTGGTCTTTGATGTTCTGGTCGATGAATCGCCCACCTCGGGCGTGATGCTTGGGATGATCTGTGGCGACGAATGCGGCAGCCGCGTCGACGTCACCGATCTTCTGGCTGGGTGGCCGATTGGCGAGTGGCAGACCGTGACTATCCGCCTGAGCTGCTTTGCCGATGTCGGGGTCGATTTGGCGCACCTAACGACGCCGTTTCTGATCGCCACCGACGGTGAACTGGCGCTTCGCTTCGCCGACGTGCGGTTGGAGTCGGCGGCGGAAGGGCAGGTTCCCTGTCCGTAAGAGACCCAGCTCGTCAGTCGCCCAGCACGGCGTCGATGGTCTCAAGCTCGTCGGCGGCGAACTCGAGGTGGTCGAGAGCGGCAACCGCCTCCTCGACCTGTCCAGGCCGACTGGCGCCAATGAGGGCGGAGGTCACTCCCGATTGGTGCAGCACCCAGGCGACGGCCATCTGTGCCATGGTTTGGCCGCGCGCTGCAGCCACGTCGTTCAACCGGCGGACGGTGGCCACCACCCCGTCGGTTACCTGAGATCTCGATAGGTAGCTGTCATCGCGCGCGGCGCGCGAGCCCTCTGGGATGCCGTCGAGATAGCGATCGGTGAGCAGCCCCTGGGCGAGCGGTGAGAACACGATGCAACCCACGCCCTCGTCGGTGAGGACCTCGAGCAATCCGTCTTCGACCCAGCGGTCGAGGAGGCTGTAGTTGGGCTGGTGGATCAAACAGGGTGTGCCCAGGGACCGCAGCATCTCGACGGCGCGACGGGTGAAGTCAGGCGGGTACATGGAGATTCCGGCGTAGAGGGCGCGCCCCGAGCGAACGATAAAGTCGAGCGCGCCTATGGTCTCCTCGAGCGGGGTTTCGGGGTCCGGCCGGTGGTGGTAGAAGATGTCGACATAGTCGAGGCCCATGCGCTCGAGGCTCTGGTCGAGGCTGGCTACCAGGTACTTGCGCGATCCCCAGTCGCCGTAGGGGCCGGGCCACATGTCCCACCCGGCCTTGGACGAGATGATGAGCTCGTCACGGAGCGGTGCGAAGTCTTGCGCGAACAGCCGCCCGAAGGTCTTCTCCGCCGAACCGTATGGCGGGCCGTAGTTGTTGGCGAGATCAAAGTGGGTGATCCCCAGGTCGAAGGCTCGACGGAGCATTGCGCGGGCGTTCTCCAGCGAATCGACGCCGCCGAAGTTGTGCCACAGGCCGAGTGACACCGCCGGCAGCATGAGACCGCTCCGCCCGCAACGTTTGTAGGTCATCGAGTCGTAGCGATCCGGTGCCGGTGAGTATTGGCCGCTGATGTTCATGCTTCCCCCTCCGTCCTCTTCGAAAGACGAATCCGGATCGCGGAGTGTTCGTCGTTATGATCGCACGAAATGGCACCGGAAGGATGCGCCAACCCGATGTCGAGATATAAGGTTATGCTGACTGGCGAGCAAAGGGGGATGCTCGATGAACATCACACAACGCGGTGGCGGTTTCGCTCTCATGATGCTCGCTATTGTCTTGTTTCCCGGTTGCGGCGGCCGGATGACCGAGGAGCCCGCGGAGGCTCCGGACATTTTCTCCCGCGAGTCCATTCTCTCCGCCATGGAGAGCGCCTTCGACTGGCAGATCGACAACATTGTCTACTCAGCGCCGCTGCCGGATGGCGGGTTCCAGGACGTGAGCGACACTGAGTGGGTCCGCGGAGCCTTCTTCGCGGGGGTGATGGCCGCCGCCGAGACGACCGGCAACCCCAGGTACCTGGATGCGGCGATGGAGATCTCGGAGCGCAACGGCTGGCAACCGGGTCCGCGGCCGCGCCATGCCGACGACCACTGCATCGCCCAGACCTACGCCAAGATCTTCTTGGCCAAGCGTGATCCGAGAATGATCGAGGCCACCGTCGCGCGCTTCGACGAGATGATCTTCGAACCTCGCCCGGGTCCCGATATGGGGTGGGCCGAAGACGACAACTGGTCGTGGTGCGACGCCCTCTTCATGGCACCTCCGACAATGGCCCTGATCGCCGAGGCGACAGGCGACTCTCAGTACCTGGACCTCATGAACACCATGTGGTGGGAGACGTACGACTACCTCTACGATCCCGAGGAGCACCTTTGGTACCGGGACGGGCGCTACGTTATTCAGACCGATGGATCGGGGCCTCGGACGCCGAGCGGTCAGAAGGTCTTCTGGTCGCGGGGCAACGGCTGGGTCTTTGCCGGACTGGCGCTGGTCCTCGAGCGCATGCCCACCGATTACCCGGAGAGGGCGCGCTACGAGGCGCTTTTTCAAGACATGGCAGCGACCCTGATTCGCATTCAGGGGGAGGACGGCCTCTGGCGCTCGAGCCTGCTCGATCCCGACGAGTACCCGATCCCCGAGTCCAGCGGCAGCGGCTTCTTTGTCTACGGGCTGGCGTGGGGGTTGAACAACGGGGCTCTTGACTCCTCCACCTACCAGACGGCGGTGCGTGAGGGTTGGCGTGGGCTCAACTGGGCGCTCCAGCCTTCCGGCAAGCTCGGTTGGGTGCAGCAGATCGGTTACGATCCACGCTCGGTGACCGCGGACGACAGCATGGAGTACGGCTCCGGCGCCTTCCTCCTCGCCGGGAGCGAGATGCTGAAACTCGCAAGCGAGTAAAGGGTTAAGAGCCTCTTGCAATAATCGGATTGCTGTCATCCTGAGCCTTCCAGGGCCCTTCGGGCCGACAATACAAGAAATGACAACGGGTAGCCGGCCCGTGATCGCTATCGCTATCGGTATCGCAATCGCTATCGACGGGCCCCGTACCAATCCGGTCATTCGATAGCGATACCGATAGCGATACCGATAGCGAGCTGGCGGGTTTGGTCCTCCTCAGACCGACAGTCCCACCGATGTCATTGGAAGCGAGTCGAAGGACCCCCCGAAATAGGAGAATGCCGATATATCAGCTTATCCCCTGCTTCGGGGGATCCCTTCACTCATAACCTGCGTCTCTTCGCTTGGCGCGGATCAGTCCTCCTCCACGAAGCTCGTTGAGTAGCTGGTCAGATCCTCGGGCGGAGACATCGATTCGAGGCCGACGTCAGAGACGATGTTCTTGTAGGTGAGGAGCTTGATACCGGCCTCCTCGATTGCGGCGCGGAAGGCCGGCGAGGTGATGGCGTCGAGCTCGGCCTGGCGGTGAACGGCAACGCGGTAGGGATCGGACTCGTTGTTCATGTCCACCATGGCCGACATTTCGGAAGTTTCCATCCCGAGGTGGATCACCAACAGGTTGAGCCCGGGCTGTACGTTGCGGACGTGATCGAGCAGCCTCGACAGTTTGTCCTCCGGCGGCGCATCCCAAATCGATACCGAGGCCTCGCCGAAGTAGCGTGAAAGCGCGAGTCCGTACTCGTGCGCAAGGTCTTCGACGATCGCGCGCAGCTCGGGGGTCGAGACTGCGGTCAGCATGTGGTAGTCGAGGTAGTCGACCCTGATGCCGGCGGCGAGGGCGTGCTCGATCTGGGCCTGAAGCTCCATCCGCACCTCGTTGCGATCGACGTCGGCGGCTGCGAACTCGGCCTCGGAGGCATAGAAATGGCCGTTCTCATCGACCAGTGACGGCACCTTGGCTGCACCAACCACGGGGCCCCACTTGTAGTGCCCCCACTCGGAGTTGAGGGTGAGGTGGATGCCGACGCCGATCCGGGGGTTGGCGCGCAGGATCGCCGCCGCCTCCAGGAACCAGGGACACGGGACCATTACCGACGTCGAAAATGGAACCCCCGCCCCCATGAGTTCGCGCACCGCCATGTTGACGGTGTGCGACATGCCCACGTCGTCACACCGGATGAGGAGCTGTTTCGGCCGCTCGTCATCGGCCGCGCCGGAGAGTGCCGAGACGGATGGCAGCAGGGCGATCACGATGACGATAACGACCGTGAACAGCGGCGACATCACGTGACGGGTCGGCATGAGCGGCCTCCTTTTTCTGGTCCCGCTCATTGTATCGCCCGCAACGATCACTCCACCTTGCCTGTTCCCGTACCTGCACCCACGATTCCGAGAGCCATTGCCGCTGCGGTCAGTGTGTACACGAGTGGCGCCACGGTGGCGGGCGCCGTTACACCCATGCTCGGGATCCACATCACGTTGAGTGCCAGAGAGCCGAGCAGGGCGCCGCCGAGGATCCACAACACCCGACGTTGGCGGCGCCAGGCCGCGTAGACCGAACCCATGACCGTCATTGCGAACGCGCCGGGCAGGGCGAGGGAGAGGCGTTGGAGGAGGGGCACGGCGGGGGCGAAATCGGCGCCGAATGCGAGCCGCACCAGAGGATCGGCAAGGATCCACAGCCCTCCGGCACACACCAAACCGCAGACCGCGCCGCCAAGACCCGCCAGCAGCCCGGCTCTCTGCGGCGAACCGCCGACCTCGGCCCGACGAGAGAAGCTCGGATACAGGGCAACCGAGACCAGCTGCGGCAGGGCCGCCATTGCCCAGACGATGATCCCAGCCGTACCCCAGTAGCCGATTTCGGCGCGCGCCACCCCGAGCAGCTCGAGCAGGAAACGATCGGCGTTGGCTATTAATTGCGACACCACCGCCAGCGCCATGAAGGGCAGTCCCTCCCTGAGGAGGGCCGAAGGCCCGAGCGCGCTCACGCCAGACCCGAGCTCTCCCTCCCGACGCCGGATCCAGATCAAACCGAGGCCGGCGCCGATTGAGAATGCCACCCCGGTAGTCCACACCGGCCAACGGAGGATGGCGATGACACCGATCAGGGTGACGGAAACGGCGGTCTCCAAACCCCTCGCCCGTGTCTCCACGTCCATGCGGTCAAAGCCTTTGAAGGTGGCGCCGCAGGTGACGGTGGCTGTGCGTAGTGCTGCGTAGGGGAGAAACGCCAAAAGAGTGAAGCGCAGGCTGCCCTCGGGCACCAGGAGTGCGCCCACAGCAGCCATCGGCACAAGCCAGCGCGCCGATCGGATCTGGACGAAACGGGACGCACCGAGGAGACCGCGCGCCGCACCGGGGCTGCGGGCCACCTCACGTATGAGCACCTCCTGCTGGCCGAGCGCTCCGATCAGAACCGCGATCAGGGCCGCCGAGTAAGCGACAGTGAAGGTGCCCATTCCGCTCGGCCCCGAGGCGTGTGCAACTAGAATGGCGGCCAGCAGCAGGCCGCTCTTGACGCCGACCTCTCCAAGACCGAGCCAGGCTGCGTTGCGTAGCACCCGGGTGATCATCGACTCCGGTCCTCCCGCTGTGGCTGCAGAATCCCCAGCACATAGTTGCTTCGGAAGCCGACGTCCCACAACATTTCCCGCCGCCAGTTACCGGGCCACAACATGCTCGTCGCACGGACCACGGCTGAGGCCGCGGGTCGGCCGATCAACGTCCAAGCCAGCTCCGGGTGGCGCCGAACCACGTATCGCGATGCCGCTCCTGCGGTGCGCGCGCGCTGCCGGTAGTCGGCGGGCCCGTCATACCGGTGATCGTGATAACACAAGGCCTCCGGCACGTACCGTAGCGGTCGGCCTGATCGGAACAATCGGTAGCCCCACTCTCCGTCCTCTATCGCCAGCAGGGGATAGTCAGGGTCAAACGGCTCCTCCAGCAGCCACCTCCTCGGCACCGCGAGGTTTGTTCCCCAGCACGCGTCCCACGGCGCCGGCCGCTCCGGGTCGAGGCGCCGGTAGTTGAACTGGTGGCCTTCGGGCGCAAGCCACGCCATGTATGGAGTGCACGGCCGCTCCGGGTCCCACTCCACCCGGCCGATGGCGACGCACGGTCCGAGCCTCGTCTGCGCCGAAGCATGAGCGAGTACGCAGCAGGGATCGGGTCTCGTGTCGTCGTTGAGGAGGACGACGAGCTCGCCGCGCGCCGCCTCCGCTCCCAGGTTCCGCGCCGGTCCGGGCCCGGCGCGCTCCTGGCTCAGCACGCGGACGGGAAAGGTCCGCGGCCTCTCACACACTGCCCGTGACGCCGGGTCCTCGCCGTCGACCACGACGATCACCTCGAACGGCGGCGTCTCCGGGTCGAGCCGCTCGAACCCATCCAGTGACTGCTCGAGCCGAGCCGCCCGCCCAACCGTGGCGATGATGACGGAGATTTCGATGTCCCGTTCGTTCATCCGAGCGGCAGTATAGACGTCGCGGGATGAGACACCGGGTTTTGGTAGGCTGAGGCCGTGTGGTGGACCGCGAGAACCCGCTGGCCGTCGATAGGCCGAAACCTCCGCCTTGGCAGGCCTTGGTCGATGTGCCTGGCACTGGTCCTGGTGCTGACTGCGTGTGTTCAGCCCGTGACTCATGATCACGTCGCCCTGGAAAACCAACCCGAGAGCGTCGAGAAGATCACACCGACCTGGGTCGGAGATTTTGCCTCAGCGGTCAGCGAGGGTACTGCGGCAGGTGGACCGGTCGATGGCGTGCAGCCGAACCAGCGACCACATGTGTTGTTGATTTCACTCGATACTTTACGGGCCGATCACCTGGGCGCCTGGGGGTACGATCGGCCGACCTCGCCATTCCTCGACGCTCTCGCGCGGTCCGGGGTCCGTTTCCAACGTGCCTACAGCCAGTCACCAAAGACCGCGCCCTCGCACATGAGCTTGTTCACCGGGACCTACCCATCCATTCACGGGGTACACTTCGCATACAAGACCAGCCCACCAACCGTCTATCCGGTGGCCCGCGACCTCGATCTCCTGTCCGAAATCATCAGCCGATCAGGGTACCGAACCGCGGCGTGGACCGGTGGAGGACAGGTCACGAGAAAAGCGGGATTCGCGCAGGGCTTTGATCGATTCACCGAGAATCTCGGTGACATCAACCCATGGAAGATGAACGAGATTCGCGCCTGGTTCCGCCGTAACTCGGATCAGCCGTGTTTCCTCTTCATCCACACCTACGAGATCCATGATCCGTACCTTCCACCATCGCCGTATAACGAAATATTTTCCTCTGAGTATCAGGGATGGGTTGTTGGGGACAAGAACAAATTACGGACAATTACCGGGGGAGCCGGCTTTAACGGTCTTCACCATGCATTCTGGCGTACGAACAACGCCAGCCCCGACCCGGCTTCGGTGGGCCCCGACGATCTCCGACAGTTGGTGGCGCTGTACGACGGTGGGATCCGCTACACCGACGATGTCCTGCACGGGTTCTTCGAGGATCTCCGCCATGACGGGTTGCTCGACAACACGTTGGTGGTGGTCTTTTCAGACCACGGCGAGGAGTTCCTCGAACATGGCGATCTGCTGCACAAAATGCTCTACCGGGAAACCCTGCACGTCCCATTGATTCTCTTCTGGCCTGCGGGCTTACCGCGCGGCATCGAAGTCGAGAGCCTGGTGTCGCTGATCGACGTTGGCCCGACTATTCTCGACCTCATTGGGGTAAAGACAGCGCCCCACATGGAGGGCGAGAGCCTGCTGCCGCTTCTTCAGGATTCCGCCGTGGTGAATAACCGGCTCGTTTTCAGCGAGGAGCCATGGATTCACCGCGGCCATCACCGGAGTCTTCGTGACGGGAACAGCACTCTTTACGATCACGGCAGAGGTGAGGTCGAGCTGTTCTCGGTTGCCGAGGATCCCTTTGAGTATGAGGATCTTTCCCTGACACATCCTGAGCTGGTGGTCGAAATGCACCGCCAACTCCTCGAGTTCATAACAGCTGGTGGTCTGCTCCGGGGAGATCAACAGGAGGAAGCCCGCGAGCTTTCCTCCGAGGAAATCGGGGCGCTACGCGCCCTCGGCTACGTCGATTGACCGGGGGTCTGAGCGGCGAATCCCGCTTCATGGCCCCGCGCTCCCGGATCCTCCCCGACCCCATGATTCGATCAGGGTCCAAGCCAGCAGGGCCAACGCCAGTGCCACCGCCGACGTCATCGGAATCCGGTATCGCTCCATCACTCCGGTGAACAGGTAAGGAATGGCGTAGGCCAGGGTGAAGAGCAGTACGGCGCCCTCGGCGGCCTCGAGACGCCCCCGGCGAGCCACCACAAGCGCGATCAAGGAAAAGGCGGGTACCGCCCACATGGCCGCCTTGATCGCGGACACCCACGGTGAGGAATCCCATGGCTTTACCTCGTAGGCAAAGAAGAAGTAGAAGGTGCGCCGCACCGTGTTGTGGACGAAATCCCGGATACGGAAATCCTCACGGAACCGCCGCTTGGCATCGCGCACATACTCCATCTCGCCGACCTCGCCGAAGTGAACAAACTCAGTTGCGTTCTGGCTCGGGTGGTAGGCCTGGAAGGCGATGTTCTGGAGCACACCGCGAGCCTCTCGAGTGTTGCCGAGGTAGAGCTCGAACCCGGCGTTGGACTTGACCGGCACGAAGCCACCGAGCCGGGCGCTCTGGAAGACCACGTAGGGTCCGAGGATCAGAATGTGTGCAACGGCAAAAAGTAGGGTGAAACGCGTGATCTCTCGCCGGGATCTCCCGCGCATCGTGAGCACAAACCCGACGGCAGTACAGAGAAGTAGGCCCGGGTTGAAGAGGGCCGCCAACGCCGACGTCGCTCCGAGTTCGAACCCGCCTCTCTCACCATCCATCGCGCGCAGGACCGCCAACAGGAGGACGGCGAACCACAGCACCTGGAGGTTGAGGTCGAGATGCCCGGCGATCTGGAAGATCCACGCCTCGTAAGGGAGGCAGGCGAAGAAGAGCGCCGCCAGAAAACCGATATTGGGGTCGCCTCCGACCCGTTCTCCGATCCGGAATACCACAACAGTGGTGATGAGAGTGACCACCATCGCGATCGAGAAAACAAAGAGAATGGAGTTGAATGTGAAGCATCCCCACAGCGCGAACGAGAGTGCGTAGACGGCAACCACACCGGGCGCAATCCACGCCGTTGGTCCCGTGGCGCCGCCGAATGGACTCGCGTATCCCTGGCCTGCACACACCCATGCATGGGCGATGTTCGAGGCCTCGAAACCGAAGGAGTTCATATACGGCGTGTCTGGGCTCGAGATCTCCGCCTCGACCTTCTCGAGGTCCTGGAAGAAGAACCATGGGTGATCCGCCACGTTACCGGCGAGCAGCGTCAGGCGCACGACCAGAGCGAGCACCAACACCAGGCCGAGACCGATGGACGATACTGGGCTCATCAGCGAGGGACTGTTCGGCGAATTATGGTTCTGGACAGGCTGAGCAGACATCGACGCGTATTCTACGTCGTCGCCACGCTAAGTGAGTACCGCCATCGTCGTGGTGACCGACGATTCATGAGTTCCGGTAGCATGCTGACCATGGCAGACCAAGCGCGGATGCTGGATGTCGACGGCGTGGCCCTCGAGTTGAGGTTGGTGCGTAAGCGGGTGAAGAACATCAACGCCCGGCTCCGCGGGAAGACCCTGTTGGTGAGCGCACCACATCGAGTCTCGGCGGAAGAGCTCGACGAGATGATTCTCCAGCTGGCGCGACGGCTGGTTCGCCGATCCCGCGCGGAGGTCGTGAACTCCGATGGCGGCGCCGAGAGGATCGCACGCAAGGTGGCCGCCCGGTTTTCAGATCCTCCCGAGGTGGCCGAGGTTCGTTTCGTCACCAACCAAACGGCTCGCTGGGGCAGCTACAGCAGTCAGACCGGTGTCGTCCGACTTAATGCCGCGCTCCGCCATATGCCTCCCTGGGTGCTCGAGGCGGTGGTCGCGCACGAGCTGGCGCACACGTTCTACCTCAACCACTCACCGGCCTTCTGGGAGCTGGTGCGCTCGGTGTGCCCTAAGACGGACCGCGCCCGCGCCTTCCTCGAAGGCGTGAGCTGGCTGGCATCGTCGTGGGACGAGCTGCCGCCGGTGGAGCGGTCGCAGCTGGTGGGTGGTAATAATTCTTGAACCGCAAAGGCGCAAAGGTCGCAAAGAAAATATTCAAAACACTTAGCGCGACCTTTGCGTTCTTCGCGCTCTTTGCGGTTCAATCCGGGCGGGTGGGCTCGAGGTGTTTTTTACCGCTCCGGCAGGGTGTCCATGCCGTGGGCGCGAGCGGCCGTGGTCATGACCTCTTCGAGCTCCCTGCGAACATCGTCATCGATGCGGCTCGGCGTGTACTCGGCGATGATCCGATCAACCTCCCGAGCTGCCCGATCGCCGAGGGTCGCGGCCCCCTCCTCCAGCCACCGCGCGCGGCTCGTGCGGTCGACGACGGGGCCGGGGAAGGTGAGCTCCGAGCGCAGGTGGCGCCGGGTGTGGTCGGCGATCAGCAGGTGTTTCTCGGCGAGGAGCTCCTCAAAGAGTGGTCGCGACGGGAAGTCCTCGCGAGGCTCGATGCCGGCCCTCAGGCGATCCGTCATGAGGCAGATCTCGTGGTCCACCACCAGCTTCTCGAGGCTCTGGCAGCTCTCGAAGTCGAGCATCCCGGGGCCGGAGACGTTGTCGATGCCGGTCAGTGCGGCCAGGGTCGCGCCGATTCCGGTCTCGAGCCCGGCCTGGGCGTCGAGGGCCTTGGAGTCCGACAGCCCGATGTAGCCCTGAGTCGGCAGCTCGAGGCGGCGGCCGATCTCGGCCGCGGCGCAGGTCAGCATGGTGGTCTCCACCGCGCCCATGGGGGTGGTCTCGTAGCGAACATCAAAGATCGCCGGTGAGCCGCCAAAGAGCAGGGGCGTGCCGGGTTGGACGAGCTGGGCGATGACCACTCCGGAGAGGACCTCGGCGGTGTGCTGGATCAGGGTACCGACCAGGGTCACGGGGGCCATGAAGCCAGTCAGAGGCACCGGAACGATCTCCGCCGGGATGCGCAGCCGGGCACAGTCCATCAGGTTGCGGCTGCCCTCGTTGGTCCATCGCAGGGGCGAGGTGGGACAGCAGGTAACGATCGCCACCGGCCGCGCCGCCAGCTCGTCGGCAGATCCGCGCACCGCCAGCAGCAGATCGCGAATGACCGAGAAGCCCTCGATGGTGAAGGCGCCGGTGACGACCGGCTTTTCACAGTGCAGCAGACCGAGGAAGAGGCGGTAGCTGTCCGAAACAGCCTCGGGCACGTCCGAGGCGACCATTGCCGTGCTCTGGGCGTCGTACCGTTCGAGGCCGCTCACCAATTGGGCGAGGGCCACGAGATCGCTGGTGACGGCGGGCCGAATCTCACCCGACAAACGGTCGAGGATGTTGATCGCCGCCGAGCCGGGCGTGAAGTGGGTCCGCCGTCCTTCAAAGAGGTGGGTCTCCTCGTCGAGCACGTTATACAGCGAGAACGACCGGGGTGCGGAATCGAGCGCCGCTTCCACCATGCTTTCACCGATTCGTACGCGACCGTCGGCACGGTCCACGCCGGCGCCGTGGTCGGCCAGCAGATTCCGCGTCTGCTCATCATTGATGTCGACCCCGACCTCGGCGAGCACGGTCTTCGCCTCGGTGATGATGCGCTCTGCCAGATCGTTGTCGAGCAGCTGAAACCCAGGTTGCATCTTTTTCCTCCGCCAGTTTTTTGAACCGGTGCACAAGGTTGAACGTTGGAACGTTTCAACGTTTTTCGACACAATTCCGGATAGTTATTGCGGCCGCCAGGGCCGCAGCGCCGGTACGGCCGTCGACGATCGGTGCGGCCTCGCCGCGGCAGGCGGCGATGAAGGACTCGAGCTCGGCCTTGAGCGGCTCCTCCTTGGCAACCTCCACCTGCTGGGGCACGATGTCGATGCCCTCCGGCCCGCGTACGAGTTCCGCCGACGACAGACTCTGATCGGCGTAGTCGATGGAAAAGTACGCCTCGCGGGCAAAGAGGCGGAGCTTGCGGATGCGTTCGGCCGACACCCTGCTGGCAGTGAGGTTTGCGACCAGCCCGCCGGGGAACTCGATCCATGCGTGGCAGAGGTCGACCTTTTTGGTCAGAACCGGCACACCGACGGCGCGGATCTCCGACGGTTGGCAGCCGGCCACCGCGAGGGTGATCTGGAGGTCGTGGATCATCAGGTCGAGGATGACGTCGACGTCGATTGAGCGCGCGGTGAACGGGGAGAGCCGCTGGCTCTCGAGATATCGGACGTCATTGGCAAGCCCAAGGGCGGCCTGAACAGCAGGGTTGTGGTACTCGACGTGGCCGACGGCGAGGATGCGGTCGGCGTTCTCCGCCATCGCCACGAGCTCGTCCGCCTCGGCAACGGTGGTCGTGATCGGTTTCTCGACCAGCACGTGGCAACCGGCCTCGAGTAACGCGCCCGCGACCTCGCGGTGGGCGACGGTAGGCGTGGCGACGACCACCGCGTCGGCCTCGGACACCTCCTCGAGAGACGCCAGAGCCGCGACGCCGTGCTCGGCTGCGATGTCGACCAACCGCTCGCGGTCGGCGTCGTAGGCGCCAAGGCAGCGCACTCCGTCCATGCCCGCCAGGATGCGGACGTGATGGCGGCCGAGGTGGCCGGTTCCGACGACGGCTGCGGTGATCTCGTGGTTTGTCATAAGGCGCAGGATAATACCGCCGCTGCGGGAGTACAATTCTGCGGCGGTCCTGACCGTGGAAAGGGAGCGGCCCATGCTTGACGTAAAAAAGCTCTTGACCGACGTTTTCGATCCCCAAACCGGCGAGGTAGTGACCTTCGTCGTTGACCTTCCGACCGACGAGATCCCCGACCACGAAGGATGGTCGGCCCGGCGCGTCATGGCCGAGCGGTGGCGCGCGGCGATGGCCGAGCTCGCCGCCGAGCGGGACTTCACCGTCCAGCCGCTGCTTGAATTCCCGGCCACCGGCGCCAACAACGCCGATCTGCCGGAGAAGGCACGTCTCGGCGAAGACGAGGTCGATCTCGAGGAGGCGTTACGGGCCTCGACCCTGGCGGTCGCCATGACCGAGTTCTCGGCGACCGCGCCGCTGGCCCAACTCGCCGATGCAGAGGAAGATTTCCGCGCCGCCTCGATGCCGGGGGTCGAGGAGCGGATGGAAGGCACTGCCCTCGCCGCCGACTACTCGAAGGTGGCCGCACACTGCAAGGCGATCTTCGATGTCATGCAGGGGGCGGTGCTGTGCGACGTGATTTTCTCTACAGGCCACCGTTGCTGGTTCGATCTCCGCCACCGCCAGGCGGAGATGGATGACGGCTTTCTGCCCCGCGGCAAGGAGGGCGACCGCATCATCAATCTACCATCGGGCGAGACCTTCATCGTTCCCTACGAGGGCGAACACGAGGCCGTGCCGTCGTGGACCGCCGGCACGATTCCGGTGATGGAGAAGGATGAGCTGGTCCTTTTCCACGTCGCCGCCAACGTCATCATGGGGATCGAGGGCGAGGGTTTGGTGGCTGATTATTACGCCGCCTTCTTTGACGCCGACCCGGCGCGCTCCAACATCGCCGAGGTCGCATTCGGAGTCAACGACAGAGCAGAGGTTACGGGCTCGGTACTCGAGGACGAGAAGGCGGGCTTCCACTGGGCCTTTGGCCGCTCGGACCACCTCGGTGGGGTGGTCGGCGTGGATGCGTTCGATGACCCCGGCAACGTGGTCCACCAGGATATCGTCTATGCCGAGGGCAATCCCATCCAGGTCGAGCGCGCGGTGATTGTCCACCCGGACGGCCGCACCGTTGTTGTGATCGATGAGGCGGAGTACAAGCTTTAGCCGGATTTCGGATTTCGGATTTCGGATTTCGGATTTCGGATTTCGGATTTCGGATTTCGGATTTCGGAATTAAGAATTGAGAATTAGGAATTAGGAATTAGGAATTAGGAATGCCCGCGCATTCTGCAGCGCGCATGATTCCCGGTTGAGGTACCCTGTGGTTTCGACGAGGAGGTAGGTGATGGCTGATCAACTGACTTTGATGGAGGCGGTGGAGCAGCGCGGGCCGTACGCGGTCTGGGAGCTGATGGACGATGACGAGAAAAAGGCGGCCGCGGTCGCGTTTTGGAACGAGGCTGATCGCGAGAGCCGGTCGGCCATCGAGGTCGCCCTTGCCCAGGATCTCAAATTCCGTTCGCAGTCGGTGCGCCAGCTGTCGGCCGAAAGGGTTGCAGGGCGGCTCGTACGGCTTGCCGATGCGCTGCCCGAGACCGTGCTCTTCCAATACCTCTTCCACCTCCACATGGGGGACCGCCGGCCGCTGATGGTGGAGTATCTCGACGCTGTCGGTCTGCCCCACGACGACGGCGCGCTTGATCTACCGGACGACTTTGAAGGACCTGATCCGGAAAAGGTCGAAACCGCAGCCCGCGATCTGATCAAGGCCAGGGAGCACGAGGCCCTGGTGTATCTCGGGACGCTGATGGTCGCCGATACCGACTTCTGGAAAAGTCTCGAACCGGTGCTGAAGGAATACGCTGCCGACGGCACCGCCGTCGGCTAGTTTTGAGTTCTTAGTTTTGAGTTTTTAATTACGGACGCCATCCCTCGGACCTCGTCGGTGGACCGGCATCGAGAATTGAGAACTAAGAATTAAGAATTTGAGAATGTGGCGCTGTTGCGGTCCGTTTCGTGGACGGTGATCGACGCCAGTTCGATGCCCTTGGGCAGCTCCGGCGCGACGCGCTCGTAAAACGTACGGGCCAGGTTCTCGGCGGTCGGGATGATGTCCGAGAGCCAGTCGACCTCGATATTGAGATGGCGGTGGTCGACCTCGGCCACCACCACCCGGTTGAGGACGGCCTTGAGGTCTTTCATGTCGATGACGTAACCGGTCTCCGGATTGACCTCACCAGTGACCGCGGCCTCGATCACGTAGTTGTGGCCGTGCCCGTGCGGGTTGTTGCATTTGCCGAAAACGCGACGGTTCCAATCGTCCGACTGCGCCGGGTTGTGCAGCCGGTGCGCCGCCTCGAAATAGACCTTGACCGTGACCGTGGTTGTCATAAAGCTCCCACCAGCGTAGCGCACGCACGAACGTGAATATTCCAGATCCACCGGACTCACGTCACAAACACGAAGACACGAAGGCCTCCCACCCATCGCATGAAACCGCAGATCACGCAGATGAGCGCAGATACGCAAGGAAGATCTGGCAGAAACAGATAGGTCGTACCCTCGATTGTCGGCGGAACAGTCGGCGATCTGACGATCGCCAACCACCGGTGGGAAGCATGCCTACTCCGAACGCGAGCGTTCGTCGCAGCCATACTTCCCACCGGTTGACGCGCCCCCGGGGCGCGTCGGTTCCGCCTCGCCCCTCTCCTGTTTGGAAAGGGGGGGCGCCGTCCATCCAGCAACAGAAGATGGAGAGTGGCGAGGTCTGCGCGCTCCGAGAGCGCAGACCGCTGGGCCTGGCCACTGCGACGATCGCTTGCTATCGGAGCGATGGCCCGACCCAGCGGTCTCTGGCCGTCGTTTGACGACGGTCGGGACCTCGCCACGTGCTTGAATCTCGGGAGCGGTCATCTGCGTTTATCTGCGTGATCTGCGGTTTTCTTGGGTGGGCGGGTTCGGTCACCGTCTTCGAGTCGGCGGTAGACCTCCGGTCTTCGGTCGTCGAGGAAGGAGAAGTGCTTACGCGCGTCGGTGACCACTGCGGGGTCCACCTTGCCGGTGACCACGCCCGGAGTGTCGGCCAGGGTTGCCACGACCTTGCCCCAGGGGTCAAGGAGGCTGGTGTCGCCGCGGTGGGGGTGACCTTCGGCCTTGCCGACCCGGTTGACGCCGAGCACCCAGGCCTGATCATCGATGGCGCGGGCGGCGAGCAGGGTGCGCCAGGCATGCGCACGGCGGGTCGGCCAGTTGGCGATCACTACATACAGGTCGGTGGCAGTGGCGGCGGTTCGGAAGAGCTCGGGGAAGCGCAGGTCGTAACAGATCAGGGGCGTCACCCGCACACCCTCGATTTCGAGGGTGAAAAGGTCGCGGCCGGCCTCGTAGTGCTCGGGTTCGCTTGCGAGCGAGAACGGGTGGATCTTGCGGTAGTGGAGGACCTCGTCGCCGTTCGGGTCGAAGATGCCGCAGGCGTTGGCCGGCCGCTCGACCCCGGGCTCGGCATAGCCGCCGATCACCCACACCTCGTGCTGGACAGCCGTGTCGGTGAGGAAGCCCCGCACCTCGGCGGCGTGGACCGCCATCGCTTCGGAGCGCATCGAAAAGCCGGTGGCAAAGAGCTCCGGCAGCGCGAGCACCCGCGCCCCCTGATCGACTGCCTCGCGAGCGAGGACCTTGGTGCGGCGGAAGTTCTCCGCCGGGTTCTCCCAGACGATGTCGAGCTGGAGGCCGGCGATGATCACGGCGCCGATACCGGCGGCACAGGCACAAAGCAGCCCTGCAAGCGGTTCGCGATCAGCACGTTGAAGATCAGCTCCTGGCCGTTTTCCCAGCCGTCGCGCCAGCGTCTCGGCCGGTCCTTGGGTGCTTTCTTACGGTAGGCCGTGTACGAAGCGCCCAGCAGGGAGGAGCAATCGCTGAGGGTGAGAGAGCTCATCTTCTGGGCGCCCTCCGCGAAGCCCGCGAGATAATCCGGGTCGTTGCTCAGGTCCTCGGAGATATCGGCGGCCGCGGCGAGGGCTTGGTCGACGCCTATCTGAACCGTGATGTTGGTTTGCTCGGCCTTCCATACCGAGTGGTGCTGTAGCGTCTCTGCGTAATCGTCGGGTAGCGCCTCGAGCTCGCGCCCGTTCCAGACCTCCGACTCCAGTGCGTCGGTGAGGGAGGGCCACAGGGTGATGGTGGTGCGGACGGTTTCGAGGAGGGCCCCGGCATCGCCGCTCTTCACGTGTTCCCGCGGTACTGGGAAGATCAGCTGGACCTTGCACTCCCGCTCATCAAAAAGCTCGAACGGCCCATCCATGCGGGATATTCGAATCGGCGCCGCGAGGGTCAGGAGAAGATCCACCCGCTGCCGTTTCACCTTGATCTTGTCGATCTTGACCAGCTCTCCCGGCTCGAAGCGATGGCCCGCCTTGCTGGCGACCCCGGCCGCGCCGACGGTGTTGTCGCTGTAGGTGCCGCTGCAGGCTGAGTAGACCTCCACCTCGAGGATTCCCCAGGCGCCTCTGAGCTCGCGCTCGAGACGGTCCTCCAAGTCGGAGCCGGTGGCGCTGGATGCGGCGAGCACCGCCATGAGAAGAAGCGCGAGACATGGGGCGTAACGGCTCATGGTCGACCTCCATCGGTATATTCGAGGCTACCATGGGGACGGGGCGTCGGTTTCTGGCATAATGCGGGCGTTCCATGGATGGTTTATTCGAACCCCGCAGCGGCGGGCCGCCCGCGCCGCGACAACCCCGCCGGCGCATGCTGCGCACGCCGGCGGTGTCGGTGATCATCGGTATCAACGTGCTGGTCTTCCTCGCCTGGCAGGCGGCGTCCGTGGTTCCCGGCCTCGGGGACTTCATGGTGGTCAACTTCCTCGTCAGCACCACGCGCCTCATGCACGGTTATGTGTGGACCCTCGTCACCGCCGCCTTCTCCCACAACGAGCTCTGGCACGTGGCCATCAATATGTTCGTTCTGTGGAGCTTCGGCACCGTGCTCGAACGGCTGTGGGGGACCCGCATCTTCGTCGTCTTCTACCTGGTGGC
>Ga0164313_10000707_pt1 | contig 27817 bp, 25 predicted proteins | sample GuaBasSedimGuay4_FD_113735 | JGI IMG/M metagenome (GOLD analysis project Ga0164313, IMG submission 113735) | Subseafloor sediment microbial communities from Guaymas Basin, Gulf of California, Mexico - Guay4, Core 4569-4, 0-3 cm | ecosystem: Environmental > Aquatic > Marine > Hydrothermal vents... | reverse complement strand
TGCGGCGGGTATTGCCGTGGTCAGCGGCGAGATTCGCGCCCGCAAGAGCTATTTCTTCTTGCTTGATCACACCATGCTGGCCCAAATTGGCAGTCACATCCGCGGACGCGGCGCCACCGAGAGCATCGTTCACACGTTTCGCGTCCGTGAGGATGAACGGACGCTCGTTGTGAACGGCGTTAGGAAAACGCTCACTGAAGGAACGCCCGTGACTCTCAAAACCCCAGCCTGGGTGTATGGCGCGGGCGGCGGCTACTATTTCCCTGAGGAGGGCACCGTGCGCGCGCTCACCGTGACCCGCGAACCCGATTTTACGAACATCGGCCACCAACCAACGGGCGAGCAGCTAGACGTACCCTCCCAGGCATTCATCTCCATCCTCTTCGACCATGGAACAGACCCCGTAGACGCCGCTTACACCGTGGTCTACCTGCCTCAGGCAAAAGTAGAAGACATGCCCGCACTGGCGCGGACGATTCAGCGGAACGCAACGTGGGGTAGCAACGATGCCGGGCACTACTTCGACTATGAAACCTACTGCGGCCGCACCTTCTACCAACCCGGGGAGGTGCAAGGCATCAGCGCGAACCGTCCCTGCATGCTCGCCATGCGCGTCGCGAACGGCAAGGCCGCCATCGCGCTCTACGAACCTTCCTGGCAAACGTGCGCGCTCAGTATTGGCCTTCCCTTCGGTGTGAACGGCGCGGACACCCCCGGCATTAAGGTAATTCCCCATGGTTTTCGCGCCTCAATCCGCCCCGGTCAGCCGCTCGAATTCGCAGTAGTTGGTGTAACCAAGTTACAGAAGTTATAGTTGTGTATATAAATACCTACCCAAATGAACAATATTTTTTAAACCTTAATCTATCTACAATAATTCCATGAAAACAACGAAATATTTATTAAAAACCATTTATCTGATTTTTATTTTTACAATTTCTACCTCTTTTGCCATTGATGCTCCCGGAGATTCAGATTTCGAGAAAATAAAAAAAAGAGTGGTTGCAGATGTTATAAAGGGATCGGTTGATGACGATCGGGTTAAATTCTTACTAGAAACTCTTCAAAGTAATGGTGGCTGGACAGACATAAATTATGAAGATGTTTCACGAACCGGATTTCAACATAAATATCATACTGGAAATATGATTACACTGGCGCGAGCATATAAAATTAAATCTTCAAAATACTATAAAAAATCAAAAGTAAAGAAGGCGGTCGAGAGCGCACTTAAAAATTGGGTTGATAATGATTATAAAAGCGATAATTGGTGGTATAATCAATTTGGAACTCCAAATAATTTGATTACGCTTATGTTACTTATTGGCGATAAATTACCAAAGGATTTAGTTGATAAGGCACAGCCTATCATAGGGCGTGCAAATATAGATGCACCTGGTGCTCGACCTGGTGGTGATCGCATAGAAATTGCCGGGATGCAGGCAAAAAACATGCTTTTTATTAATGATGAGATAATGTTCAACAAACTGATAAGGGTTATTGAGAACGAAATAAAGCAGGTTGAATGGGTAGGCGCAAAATACGGGTATACTTATTGGTATATTCCTACCGGATTTTCGAATCGCAAAGCAGGAGGTCGTGGAATTCAATACGACAATAGTTTTCATCATAGAATAGACGGAGTAAACAATACACTTTCTTATGGTTATGGGTATGCACATTCATTTATTGTTTGGGCAGTCTATACCGCAGACACAAAATATGCTTTATCAGATGATAAAATAGCCCAATTAGTAGACTATTTTTTAGATGGCATTTGTAAAACAGCCGTATATGGAAAATACCCCGACATTGGTGCTAAAAACAGAAGTATCAGCAGGAAAGGAGCACTGCATGCTTATAGTGCCGATATGCCTGAAGAGTTGTTGCTTACTACAGATTACAGAAGAAATGAGATCCAGGAGATCGCAGACATTCGAAATGACGGAATAAAACCGACACTTTCTCATGCCACATCATTTTGGAATTCTGAACATTTTACTTTCCAGCGTCCCGATTTTTTTACTTCTGTACGAATGTATTCTACCCGAAATTTCAATATGGAGGAGCCTTATAATAGTGAAGGCTTATTAAACCACCATCGTGGTGATGGCACCAACCATATTTCGGTTACTGGAGATGAATATTACGATATTGCATCGGTATATGATTATCAAAAAATACCAGGCACGACCATCATGCAGAAAACGAAATTACCGTCTGAAAATAAAATTCAGAAATTAGGAAAAACCGATTTTGTAGGTGCTGTTACAGATGGAAAATATGGTACTGTAGCCTTTGATTTTATGAGTCCGCACGACCCGCTAATTGCCAGAAAATCATGGTTCTTTTTTGATGATGAATATGTTTGTTTGGGTGCCGGAATTTCTTGCAAGCAAGAAAATTCTGTGGTTACAACAATTAACCAATGTCTTCTCCGCAGTGATGTGACTATCTCTCAAAAAAATAAAAAAGTTATTGTAGAGAACGGTGAAAAGGAACTAGAGGCTATTGATTGGGTGTTTCAAGATAGGGTTGGTTATGTTTTTCCAAAGCCTACAACAGCGATGATAAAAAATAATACGGCTACAGGTTCGTGGTGGTTGATTAATAAACAAGGTAATTCTCCTAAGGATGAAATTTCATTAGATGTTTTTAAATTTTGGATAGATCATGGGAAACACCCAAGTGAAGCCACTTATGAATATATAGTGGTTCCGGCTACAACTGTTGAGAAAATGGGGCAAAATATTTCAAAAGAAAATATTGTTATTATTTCAAATACATCTGAAATTCAGGCAGTAAAACATACAGGCTTAAAAATGTATCAAGCAGTTTTTTATAAAGCTGGTAAAATTCAGTTTACAGAAAATTTAAAATTGATTAGTGATACGCCCGTAATTGTATTGATAAAAACTAATGGTGAAAAAATAACAGAAATTTCAGTTGCAGATCCGAATCGAGAATTAAATAAAATGCATCTTTCCGTTTCAGCAAAAATTGAAACAAATGGAGAAAATTTTAATGCTATCTGGAACAAAGTAACGAAGATGAGCGAGATATCCATAGATTTACCCAAAGGCAATTACACAGGGAGCAGTATTACCATAACATTACAATAGTAACGTTGCCATTTTAAACCTAAATATTTCAAAATAATAAAAACTTAAAAATTGATTATTAAAAAGAAACAATAGGGTGAAAAAATGTATTCCAATTTAATGCCAAAACAGGGTATAAATAAGGTGTAAAATTCATTAAAAAAATAAGAAAGTCAGTGTTTATGTGGTTTTAGGTAAAATGATTGTCATTTAGTTCAAACACCTCTGAACACTGAACCTTTCTCACAAAGTTCCGTACGGATCAATACCCCAGATAACGGGCATAAAAAACCATACAATTAAAACCACAATGACTATTGATATCAGGTTCATTCCTACCCCTGTACGTGCCATATCTCTAATGCGAATATAACCTGAACTGAATACTACTGCATTAGGAGGTGTTGCAACCGGTAGCATAAAGGCACAGGAAGCATTTAAGGTAGCCACTACCATCAACATAAATGGATGAATGTGGATGACCCCGGCAAGTGAGGCAAGTATGGGAAGAAGGATGCTGGCAGTAGCTACGTTGGATGTGAGTTCGGTCAGACCATTGACAAGTAGAGCCACAATAAACAGTACGACAACTAATTGGAGGCTTTGCAACCCTTCCAGTGAATTGCCTATCCAAAATGCCAGACCCGAACTCTGAAAGCCGGCTGCGATTGATAGCCCACCACCAAACAAGATCAATATACCCCAGGGTAATTTAGTAGCAGTGGACCAATCCATCAGCATCTTGCCTTTTTTTGTTGAAGGGATTATAAATAAAACAAGTGCTCCGACTATCGCAATTATTGTATCATCGATATTTGGAATAAATCTTTTCAACACCAGTGATCTCAATATCCAGGCCAGGGCAGTAATTGCGAAAACAACAGTCACTCGTTTTTCCTCCCTTGTCACTTTTCCAAGGGCCTTCAACTCCGTTTCAATCTCATTACTCGCCAATTGTTCATTCCTGATTTTGACGGGATATACAAACTTAACGAGATACACCCACGAAATAAATAACAAGATGCTTGATATAGGTAGCGCAAAGCTAATCCACGTTGCAAAATCAATGTCCACATTGTAAATCTCCTTCACCACAGCAGCAAACATTGCATTGGTGGGGGTACCAATCAATGTACTTAAACCACCAATAGAAGCTGAATATGCGATAGCCAGCATTAGCGATAATCCAAAACCCGTTTTGCTTTTAATTCCATCATTACCATCACTATTCAATGGATCCAGTTTATTTGCAACTGCCAGGGCTATTGGCAACATCATCATGGTAGTGGCAGTGTTTGATATCCACATAGACAGAAAAAAAGTAGCCAGCATAAAGCCTAGTATGATCAGATCTGCATTCCTTCCAATAATGTTAATAGTTTGCAATGCAATCCGTTTATGCAAATTCCACTTCTCTATTGCCAGTGCTATAATAAACCCACCCAAATACAGGAATATCATTTTATGCCCATAGGAAGCGGTAGTCTGGGCCAGGCTCAGACCACCAGTCAAAGGGAATAATACAATAGGAACCAGAGAAGTAGCAGCAATTGGAATTGCTTCCGTGATCCACCAAAATGCCACCCACGCCGTAACGGCCAGAACTGACCGTCCCTGGGCAGTAATCCCCTCCATAGGTATAAGATAAATAATCACAAACAGCACCGGACCAATAAGAACGGCTACAGGCTTATTGTTTAATCTTAACCAATTTGATAACATTTAATAAAACGAGTAAAAACAACATACACCTATCCGGAAAGTATTCTGGAAAGTGCATTAAAAATACATTAATAAAAAATTACTTTTTTGACTTAGGTTTTACAGCAATAGCCTTTTTCACTTTTTTGGGTCTTCTGACTCCATAAGTACCAATTATTATTTTACCCTTTTTGGTTTTTTTATCTCCTTTTCCCATCGACTTTTATATTTAGTTACACTGTTTTAACAATTCGTGCTTCAATATTGCAATAAAGTTTATTAAATGCAACCACCATCAACTTTCAAACTTGTCTGTTGTATTCAGAGGTAACCCGATATAAATTCCTCCGAGCCCTCCACTAGTGACCCGGATAGGAAATACGACAAGAAAATACCGCAACGATAATACACCGTAAAATATTCAGCTTTTATACTCTGCTCTTTGTACTGAATTAAATTCTCCTTAACTTTGGCCCGGCAAATCGGTACGACTAGCTCCTGTCGAACTCCCCCAGGTCCGGAAGGAAGCAAGGGTAGGCGGTTGTAGCAGTGCGATATCTGATTTGCCATTTTTTTTGTCTGTTACCTAAATTGAGCGATTCATAGAAGCGATCTCTTGTTATTTTATTGAAACCCTGACAAAGCGATGTATATTTTCAAAGTTAAAGGCAAAAAGAAAATTCCGAATTACATTCAAATCCGTGATGATCATTTTGTGCTAATTGGATATTTCAGCTTCAAAGATGGGCGGCCATTGAAAAATCTTGAAAAATTTGGCCTGGGGGGAAAAGAAATCCAACTGGAAAACCTGATCAAACAAATGCCTTTTGGTAAATTGCAAAAACTAAATTTGTAATATGACTTTTTCATCTGAACCTATTGTACGTGTAATTGAAGCCAGCATTTTTCAGGATAACAGAACGATTCTGAATGATATGAGCTTTGATATTGAAAAAGGAGAACCTGTTTTTTTGGTTGGACGGACGGGAAGTGGGAAATCTTCATTGCTCAAAACATTCTACGCTGATCTGCCACTACGATTGGGTGAAATTAACATTGCCGGTTTTAGCTTACAAAAGATCAAAAGGATTGAAATACCTCTTTTACGCAGGAAAATGGGAATAGTATTTCAGGATTTCCAGCTTTTTAATGATCGTTCAGTGGCAGAAAACCTGTACTTTGTTATGAAGGCCACAGGATGGAAAGACCGTGCAAAAATGAAAGCCCGTATGGCAGAAGTTTTGATGCGAGTTGGCCTGGGGTCAGTAGATACAAAATTTCCATATCAACTGTCGGGTGGAGAACAACAACGGGTTGTAATTGCAAGAGCACTGATCAACGAACCTCAAATCCTGATCGCTGATGAGCCAACAGGTAATCTTGATCCGGAAGTGAGCGATGGCATTTTTAAGCTTTTTCTGGAAATCAATAAAAGTGGTACTGCTTTGCTTATGGCCACACACGATTATACTCTCATCAACAACTATCCCGGAAGAATATTGAAATGTGAAAATGGTAAATTGCTGGATTCAAACAAAGAAGATTTCGAACTTATAGACAGGTTTTAGGTTAGTAAATTAATGCGATAATGCGATAATGAGTGAATGATAAAATGACAGAATGACACCCCCTCCGATGTCACTCGATAGAGGACTCGGAGGTGTGTGTAGAACACATCATTATTTAAACTTTCTCTTAAAATCTTCGTATACTTTCCGTATACCATCCTCTAACTCTATTTCGTGATGGAACCCCAATGCATGTAACCGGCCTACATCCATTAATTTTCGTGGAGTACCGTCCGGTTTAGAAGTGTCGAAATGTATCGAGCCTTCAAATCCAACAATGTCACGTACCATATAGGCCAGGTCACGAATAGAAATATCTTCGCCGATACCAATATTCACAAACCCAGGTTCATCATAATTCTGCATCAGGAAAAAACAAGCCCCTGCAATATCATCTACATGCATAAATTCACGTAGTGGTGTGCCAGAGCCCCATACCTCAACCTGCTCAGCTCCAACCTGTTTGGCTTCGTGAAATTTCCTTATCAAGGCAGGTAATACATGTGAATTTTTCAGGTCGTAATTATCATTAGGCCCATATAAATTCGTAGGCATTACCGAGATAAAATGATCATCATACTGTGACCTGTAGGCATCACACATTTTTATACCGGCAATTTTCGCCACAGCATACGGTTCATTGGTCTGCTCAAGCAAACCTGTCAATAAATACTCCTCTTTTAAAGGTTGAGGTGCAAGTTTCGGATAAATACAGGAGCTACCCAAAAATAACAGCTTCTTTACACCAAAAACATGGCTTTGATGAATTACATTGTTTTGGATCATCAGGTTATCATATAAAAACTCTGCGCGAAAGGTGTTGTTAGCCACAATTCCTCCAACCCTGGCCGCCGCCAAAAAAACATAATCCGGCCTCTCCTGGTCGAAAAACTTAATGACAGCCTCCTGATTCATCAGATCGAGTTCGTCAATAGTTCGTGTAACAAAATTATGAAAACCTTCGGACTGCAGTTTTCTTAGAATGGAAGAACCCACCATACCCTTGTGCCCTGCGATATATATTTTATCTTTCTTATCCATTTCTATTCATGATAATTAAATACTTTATGACCTCCCTTTAAAAGGAATTTGTCACGCTTGAACAATTCAACATCTGCATGTATCATATCTTTCACCAATGCATCCAGATCATATCCCGGATTCCAACCAAGCTTCTCCCTGGCCTTTGTAGCATCACCTATTAAAAGTTCAACCTCAGTCGGTCTGTAATAAGAGGGGTCGATTTTTACTACTATCTGCCCCTCGGACAACTGATATTCAGGATTATTACACCGAACTACCTTGCCCTGTTCTTCAACACCTTCTCCTTCAAAGGCAACTTCAATCCCCAATTCCGCAAAACCTTTTAAAACAAAATCCCTTACGGTCGTTGTCACGCCGGTAGCAATCACAAAGTCATCAGGCGTTTCCTGCTGCAACATACGCCACATCCCCTCCACATAATCCCGGGCATGTCCCCAGTCTCGTTTTGCGCTTATGTTGCCCAAATAAATTGTTTGTTGCATACCAAGAGCAATCCTGGATACTGCACGGGTGATCTTTCTGGTCACAAATGTTTCACCACGAAGAGGCGATTCATGGTTAAACAAAATACCATTACATGCATACATATTGTATGCCTCCCTGTAATTGATAATAATCCAATAACCATAAAGTTTTGCCACAGCATAAGGAGAACGGGGATAAAAAGGCGTTTTTTCTGTTTGCGGAATTTCCTGGACCTCCCCATACAACTCTGAGGTGGATGCCTGGTAAATGCGGGTTTTATCAACCATACCGAGCAAGCGTACCGCTTCAAGAATACGCAATATCCCTAATGCATCTACATTTGCCGTGTACTCCGGCGAGTCAAAACTGACCTTTACATGCGACATAGCGCCCAAATTGTAAATCTCATCAGGTTGTACCTCCTGTATAATCCGAATTACGTTAGATGAATCCGTCAGATCGCCATAATGAAGCTTCAACCTTATGTCTCTATCGTGTGGATCCTGGTATAAATGATCAATGCGATCCGTGTTAAATAAAGAGCTCCGCCTTTTTATTCCGTGCACCTCATAACCTTTTTCAAGCAAGAGTTCAGTAAGGTAAGCTCCATCCTGACCGGTTATCCCTGTAATTAATGCTTTTTTCATTTATTGAAGTATTAAAACAATTACTTTAACTATTCGAAGTAAAAATAGTAATTTTATAATAAATATGCTACTTTTTATTAAAGTAAATATATGTTTGTCTATGTGTTTAATCCTGTTTGCTCTCAATGAGCACCCGAAATACCCTTTGGTTTTGTTAGCCAACCGGGATGAATATTTTAACAGACCCACCTTATATGCCCATCCCTGGGAGGAGTACAGTGAGATGATTGCTGGGCGGGATCAAACTGCAGGAGGTACCTGGCTTGGAATAACAAAAAGAAATCGTTTTGCCGCTATTACCAACTATAGAGATCCTCAAAGATTAAATCCTGACGCTCAATCAAGAGGTGCACTGACAAAAAACTTTCTAACCGGCGACCAGGCACCAGCCAGATACATCGATGAAATAAAAAGCAAAGACATTTCTTATAACGGCTACAACTTACTGTTAAGCTCTTCACCTGGTATAATGACCCATTATTCCAATATCACATCCAAAACAACGATATTGGATAAGGGTATACATGGTTTGAGCAACCATCTACTCGACACACAGTGGCCTAAAGTTAAAAAAGGAATCCGTTCATTCAAGCAGGTTCTCTCCGAAAAGATTATTGATCCTAAACAACTCCTTGAGATAATGCTGAACAATAAGCCTGCTTCAAACGGCAAGCTCCCCTCTACCGGAATTGACAAAGACCTGGAACGAAAATTGTCATCGATGTTTATAAATATACCTGGATATGGCACGCGTTGCACAACCATACTAATGATTGACCGCCATAATCAAGCGACTTTTCATGAACACACCTTCAATGAGGCAAGAGAGGAAATCAACCAAACGACGTTTACATTCCACATGAATGCGTGATCGATCATTTTTATCTATTTAATTGATTTCCTGTTAAAATCATCCCCCTCCATTACATCCAAATATGTTTGTCTTGACAACCCTGTTAAGATAATTACGGTTTAATTAATAAATTTGGTTAGTGAAAATCAGTCATTAAATAAACTAGTCATGATAAAGAAACAGCTTAACATTTTATTACAGTTGGCAACAATTGACCAGACTCTGGATCAAAAAGAAAAAAAACTAATTGAGCATTTAGCCAGAATAAACAATATCCCACAGAGGGAGGTTGACCAAATGCTAAATAACCTTGAACCAATACAGAGTTTTGGGGTTCTAACTGAGGATGAAAAGTTTGAATACCTCTATATGGTAATTCAATTGATGAAAATCGATGGCCAGGTTTTTAAATCTGAAATCGTTTTCTGTGAAGATATTGCCGTGAAACTCGGATATAAAAAAGGAGTTGTTGCTGAAATGTCTAAAAATATTTACAGTGACCCCAGCATCACTGCAGATCGCAACATGCTGCGTTCAAATGCAGCCAGGTATCTCGCATAGTTAATGAAGTTAAACAGGTATGAATATATAACAGGCCCGGCCAATAAAAGCCGGGCCTTTTTTTACTATTCCATTCCTTTTGCTATCCCTCTATAGTAAATTAGCTATCCAAAGCACATAATTTCTTTTTGAATTCAGACAAAATACATTTAAAACCTTACTTGCATTTGATTTGAATGTATTATACAATATGAGCACTAAACATATGCATCAAACTAATTTGCTTTTAAACTCAAGTGTTTGATTCAGAAAGTTCGAGTTCAAGGCTTGCACAGCTCGAAAAATGTGAATTTACATTTAGTAATTGACCATTTTGAGAGCAAGCGTAACGTAGAAATCGGACTTTATGGACAAACCCTAATTATTCATGAGTTCTTCGATCTCTTCAACCTCCACCGGAATATCATCCATCAGGTCTTCCACACCATTATACCTGATTACAACATCATTCTCAATCCTGATTCCAAGGCCCTCTTCCCTGATATAAATACCCGGTTCAATTGTCAGCACCATACCCGTTTCAAATTCACGGTACATATTCCCATAATCATGTACATCCAATCCAAGATGATGAGAGGTGCCATGCATAAAATATTTCTTATACGCTGGTTTATCCGGATCCTGATTTTTAATATCCGTTTTATCCAGAAGTCCCAATCCCAATAACTCACTTTCCATTATCTTTCCTACTTCCTTATTGTAATCCGGAATGACATTGCCAGGTGTCAACAGTTTCTTGGCTTCTTTCTGTACTCTCAAAACAGCATTGTAAACATCTTTTTGACGCTGTGAAAAAAGGCCATTAACGGGAATACAGCGTGTGAGGTCACCATTGAAGTTGGCATAATCAGCACCGATGTCACACAACAGCATATCACCATTTTTACATTTCTTATTATTTTCGATATAGTGCAATACAGTAGCACTTGCGCCGGAGGCTATGATAGGGTGAAACGCAAATCCAGTAGCCCTGTTGGTCAAAAATTCATGAATTAGTTCTGCCTCAATCTCATACTCCATCACACCCGGCTTAACAAAACTAAGCAGACGTTTAAAACCAAATCCGGTAATATCAACAGCACGACGTATTAAATCGATTTCCATTTCAGATTTTATAGCACGTACTTGATGCATAAGCGGTTGTAACCTCTCATATTTATGGAGAGGATATTTTTCCTTGCACCATCTTATCATTCTGGAATCACGAGTTTCTACCTCTTCAGAAGTTCGCAAATGTTCGTTTGAATTTAAATAAAGGAATTCTGTCTGAGCCATAAGGGACCTAAAAGTTGATTCAAACTCTGAAAGCCAGTAAACTGATTGAATACCTGAAGCCAACCTGGCTTCTTCTTTTGTATATTTATGTCCTTCCCAAATGGCAATCTCTTCATTGGTTTTTCTCAAAAACAAGACCACCCTGTGTTTCTCTTCATGTGCATTAGGATATAACAACAATATCGATTCTTCCTGATCGATACCCGACAAATAAAAGATATCGGTTTGTTGTTTAAAAGGCATGACCCCGTCAGCACTCGTGGGCATGACATCATTGGAATTAAATACTGCTATGGAATTTGATTTCAGGTGTTTAATAAAACTCTCTCGGTTCAATTTGAACAGGCTATTTTCGATAGGTAAATATTTCATATGTTTAAAAATTTCACATTAAGGCGCCAGGAAGCAAAGAAATAATTAATTCTGCCTTTATTAACCCCTTAACATATATGTTGCATCTGCTTATAATATGTCTGATCAAATATAGTTTTTTTTGAGCTGTCAAAAAATCGGAAGGGATATTATCTATATTTGCATTTTAATAGAAGAAAGACACAAACATTGAAGACTAAAGAATATGAAATGCACACCCTGCAAAACGGCATCCGGGTTGTGCATAAAGAAATAACCAATTCAAAAATAGCACATTGCGGCCTAATGTTAGATATCGGCAGCCGCGATGAGCTTGAAGACCAGCAGGGTCTGGCTCATTTTTGGGAACACATGGTTTTTAAAGGTACAAAAAAACGAAAATCGTTTCATATACTTAACCGGCTCGATTCAGTCGGCGGTGAGCTAAATGCCTTTACCACCAAAGAAAAGATCACTTTCTACGCTTCCGTTCTCAACAAGCATTATGAGAAGGCAGTAGAACTTCTATTTGACATTACATTCAACTCTACTTTCCCCGAGAATCAAATAGACAGAGAGCGAAAGGTAATCCTGGAGGAGATGGCACTTTACCACGACAATCCAGAAGATGATATTCAGGATGAATTTGACAAATTGATTTTTCCGGGTCACCCTCTTGGAAACAATATACTTGGAACACGGGAAAGTGTGGCTTCCTTTCAAAAAAATGATTTTTATCGCTTTATGAAAGAAAATCTCGACACAAAGCAGATCATTTTTACCTCAGTTTCGTCATTGCCCTATAAAAAAGTAATAAAACTGGCTGAAAAGTATTTTGCTGACATTGCTGCAAAATCTGCTGTTGGTCACAGACATAGTGCTAATTCTTATATTCCAAGAAATAAATTATTAAAAAAATCAATACTTCAGGCACATTGTGCTATCGGACATCCTGCCTTTTCCATTCAGGATCCAAAGAGATTGCCATTCTCAATGTTGGTCAACATCCTTGGTGGACCGGCACTAAATTCACGACTCAACATGGCATTGCGTGAGAAATATGGTTTTGTTTATGCCATTGATGCCAATTACTCTTCTTTTTCAGATACCGGGCTTTTTAGCATTTTCTTTGCCACTGAAAAAAAACAAATGGCACGCAGTGTAGAACTTGTGATCCGTGAACTTAAAAGGCTCAGAGCAAAACCATTAGGAGACTTACAATTGCATAAGGCAAAAGAACAACTGATCGGACAAATGGCCATGTCGGAAGAAAATAACATGAGTCATATGCTGATGATGGGTAAAAGCCTTCTGGATATGGAAAAAATAGAATCCTTTGATGATGTGGTAGACAAAGTCCGTCAGGTAAAAGCTGATTATCTTACCAATATCGCCGAAGAAATTTTCAATGAACAGGAATTAAGCTTCATGTATTATATTCCCAAAGAAAAATAAAAAGAATGAATTTCGACCAACAACTGCTAGACGAATATATTTCAAACCATACCAGTCCGGAGCCTCCCCTGTTATATGAGTTGAACCGGAAAACGCAGCTCAGAATGATGTATCCAAGGATGCTCTCCGGGCAACTTGTAGGACGTTTTCTTTCAATGGTCTCTCATATGATCAGACCAAAAAAAATTTTGGAAATTGGAACATTCACAGGCTACTCTGCAATTTGTCTCGCCGAAGGATTGCATGAAGACGGACTATTACACACTATAGACATCAACGAAGAGCTGGAAAACCAGAACCGCCAAGTTTTTAAAAAGGCCGGCTTTGAGAAACAAATCAAACAGCATATTGGGCCTGCAATTGAGTTGATCCCAAAATTAGGCACGCATTTTGATTTAGTATTTATTGATGCTGATAAAATTAACTATCCTGGCTACTACGAATTAGTGATAGAAGTTGTAAGGCCCGGCGGATATATCATCGCTGACAATGTACTGTGGGGTGGGAAAGTACTTGAAAGCAATGAAAAAAAACCGGATAAAGACACACAGGCCATTAAGGCATTCAATAAGATAGTGGTAGATGACAATCGTACAGAGAAATTGATGTTGCCTTTACGGGATGGCTTATATATGATAAGAAAAAAATGAACAAAAGGATATTACTAATACTTATCTGGTCCACAACCTTATTTCCTGCACTTGGTGCCGGGATACCGGTTGTTCCATCCCGTATGGAATTTGCCGGTATAAAGCTTATAATTAAGGAGGGAGCCCGCAAAGAGATTCAAAAAGATGTAAATGCCCTGCACCGCAATAGAAAATATTTTGAAATACAACTCATGCAAGTGGATTTGTATTTTCCTTTTATAGAAAAAATCTTAAAAGATGAAAATGTACCAGATGATTTTAAATATCTTGTCATTCAGGAAAGCGCCTTGGTTCCCGATGCTGTTTCCTCTTCCAACGCTGTTGGCTTCTGGCAATTTAAGGCAGAGACAGCCCGTGAGCTGGGTCTCAGGATAGACCGTTATGTTGATGAGCGAATGAACATCCAGGCTGCCACACGCGCTGCTGCACGGTATATGAAAACTTCAAATTTCTATTTCGATAATTGGCTCTATTCTCTTATGTCCTATCAGACAGGCAGAGGAGGTGCCCGCAAACTCGTTAAAGACAAATACCGGGGTGCTGATAAAATGGAGATCAATAAGCATACTTACTGGTATGTAAAAAAATTCCTCGCACATAAAATCGCCTTTGAGTATGAAACAGGGAAAAGTAAAAATTTTAATGTTTTCTTACAGGAATATACAAAAGGGACAAATAAAACATTGAATGAAATTGCTCATCCGTATCGTGTAGACTCAAAGTTAATTTCACAATACAACCTTTGGCTTAAAAGAGGCAAAATACCAGATGACAAATTATATGTTGTGTTGATCCCCATTGAATCATCGAATCAATATGGGAAAAATCTCATTCTTGAAGAGAAAATACTTGCTAACAACATAGAGGAGAAAAAAGGGAAATCCTATGAATCTAAAAACGGTATCTCAGCGAGACATTACGATATCAGCAAAATGGATGTTTATCCCATTATAAATCGAAAAGGGGAATCTGCCTTTTATCGAATCAATGGCATCATGGGCTCTATCTCACAAGAAGGCGATACGCCAATGAGTCTGGCATTGCTTGGCGGTATCACAAAAACCAGATTTTTGAAATTTAATGATCTGACCTCCATCGATAAAATTACACCCGGGCAGGTTTACTATTTTAAAAAGAAAAGGAGTAACGCTGCGGTTCATTTTCATGTCGTTCAGGCTGATGAAACCCTTTGGGAAATAGCACAAAAATATGGCATAAAAAAGAAAAAACTGTTGGCCAAAAACAGGCTGAAAAATGAAAACCAAGTAAAACCGGGCATGGTGCTGTGGATGCGGTTTATACGCCCGTCAGATGTACCAGTTGAGTACCGGGATATAGAAATAAATACATCTCCTAATATTGAATCCGGGATTAATATAGCTGCAAGTCCATACTTGTTTGATAGCACAACTCCACAAAACAATACAAGAGCAAAAGAAACAGGAAAAAAGGAAATTTCAGAAAGTGAATTTATTGATGAAAAGAGTTATATCGATCTTGGTAAAGACCAAACAAATAATTCTCAGACAACACCTGAGGACAAGTTAAATGCGGTGAATCCCAATCCAACTGTTGTTTATCATACAGTAAAAAAAGGTGAAACTATTTTCGCAATATCAGCACAATATGGTACTACAGTAGAATCTATTAAGAAATGGAACAGCCTGATAAACAACACACTGGATATAGGGCAGGTGCTTATTATCATGAATACAGAAACGCCAGGCAAAGAGTCATCAAACCTTAAAGAAAACAGCGATTTCTTTATACATCAGGTTCGTGAAAAAGAAACACTTTATAGCATTGCCAGACATTATGATGTAACGATAAAACAGATAATGAAATGGAATGACAAAGAGGATTTTTCGGTCATGATAGATGATAGGTTAAAAATATATAAAAAATAGGTGATTCATGTTGGAATATTAACATGATTGAGCAAATTATTAAATTTAGGCGAAAAATATTACTTCTCTGTTTTATACCTAACTTTCGTTTTGTCAATAAATATCTATATTTGTTCAGAATTGTAAAAAACAGTTCTTTACTAGACCCTAACAGATAACTAATTTTGATCAAAATGTCAGAAGATAAAAAGGTAATTGATCTTGTGATGCTGATAGATGATAACGACACAGATAATTTTATCAGCCGGCGTATTATTGAGATTACAAATTTTTCAACACAAGTAGAAATAAAAAACTCCGGAAAAAATGCATTAGAATATCTGGAGAAGCATAAAGATAATTCTGACAAGTTACCTGATTATATCTTTCTCGATATAAACATGCCCATCGTGGACGGATTTGTCTTTCTATATGAATTTGAAAAATTCAATACCAACCTTAAAAATAAGTGCAAAGTTATTATCCTTTCCAGCTCTGATAACAAACGTGACATTGACAAGATCGTAAATAATGAGAATGTGATCAAATTTATCACAAAACCGCTTACCGAAGATGCCCTGGAAGAGTTGAAAGTATAGACAAAGAATAAGTAAAAAACCACCATCTATAAAGGTGGTTTCCCAAACATTAAAAATCAGTTTCCAGTCCCAACCGTTTCCTCAATTCATTCATCATAGGATATTTTTCAGCCAGGTAATTAAACTTTTCAGTATTGGTATAAACCATTTTTTTGTCTTCTGGTTTTACTACCTCCGTCCGCAATTTTATATGTTTGTTCTTCAATTGCTCTCTCAGAAACTCTATCAGTTCCGTTTGAACCCGCTCTATCATATGTAACTGATAACTGTTTATGATCTCCAGGCGAATCGTGTAATCGTCCTCCAGTTGATACTTCTGGTTTAGGGCGTTATATTCCGAATTCCTATTCCCGGATTTCAATCCCTCTAAAAAACGATCCCACAGAAGCTTTAATTCATCTTCTGTAAAAGACTTATCATAATGATTGGTCTCCTTTTCCTTTTGTTTTTTATCCTCCTCATCCGCTGTAAGCTTCTTTTTGATTGATGTGACATTAGGGAATTTTGGGGTTTTTGTGACCGGAGGAACCTGAGTAATTGGCTTTTTTACTACCTGACTTTCTTTTGTATCAACAGGGGGTTGTGATGTTGTATCCTCCTTGTCTTGTTTCCTCTCTCTTTTAGGAGATGGTTTGTTCAGGCTTTTTTTTTTAACTGTATATCTGCCCCATCCATCGCCAGAGTTATAGCTTCGCGAAGATAAGTCAGTTTGAGCAGAGCAAGCTCCACATGCAATCTTTGGTTTTTACTACTTTTATAGTATAGATCACATTGGTTAGTGATATTTAATGCAGATAATAAAAACGAAGTGTCAGTTTTGGCACTCTGCTCCAGATATCTGCTTGTAACAGACTCAACAGTTTGCAATAAATTTAATGTATCCTGATCCTTGCTAACTAGCAAATCCCGTAAATGTTCTCCCAAACCGACAATGAAATTATGACCATCAAACCCTTCATCAAGAATTTTATCAAACACTTTCAGAACCTCACTATGATTTTCATCTACAATATGGTCAACTATCTTAAAATAGTAGTCATAGTCAAGTATATGCAGATTACTAATTGTATTCTTGTAGGTGATCTTTCTGTCAGTTGAATACATGACTATAAGATCAAACATCGAGAGTGCATCTCTAAGTGCACCATCTGCTTTTTGAGCGATGAGATGCAGGGCCTCTTCCTCTGCTTCCACATCTTCTTTTTCAGCGATTTTCTTTAAATGCTGTGCAATATCGCTGTTTTGAATCCTGTTAAAGTCAAATATCTGACATCTGGAAAGAATGGTAGGTATCACTTTGTGCTTCTCGGTTGTAGCGAGAATAAAAATGGCATAAGATGGCGGTTCTTCCAATGTTTTCAAGAAGGCATTAAATGCCTGATTGGAAAGCATGTGCACTTCATCAATTATATACACCTTATACTTACCCATCTGGGGAGGATAGCGCACCTGATCAATCAGATTCCTGATATCTTCTACAGAATTGTTAGATGCGGCATCAAGCTCATAAATATTCAGCGGGCTTCCGCCCTCCATATCCTCTATCTTAAAATTATTCGCTAAACGTGCCACAATCCGGGCACAAGTGGTTTTGCCAACGCCCCGTGGACCACAAAACAGCATTGCCTGAGCCAGTTGGCTGCTTTCGATAGCATTTTGGAGAGTGGTGGTGATATGCTCCTGACCAACTACTTCTTCAAAACCTTTAGGCCTGTACTTTCTTGCCGATACAACAAAACTTCCCATAGGCACAAATTAAAGAAACTTATCCGGAAATCTGAAAAGAGGCGGAAGCATTTTTACAAAAACATCAAAATAGATGCATGATTATGCGTCTTTACATGTTCGACCTTGACAGGATTGTACAAAAACGTATGAATCTATGAGACGCACGATCGTGCGTCTCTACGTGTCCGGCCTTGGTAAATAGATGCATGATTATGCGTCTCTACCTATTCCATATTTCCGGGTTTCTCCCTGACCGCCCTTGAACGGTTAAAATAATCGTCCAGCAATTCGACATCAAACTCTTTTATCATTTCATCAGCGCTTATATCATCATGTTCGCTGGTGATCATTACAGCCCCGACTTCACCCGGATCATAAATGTTTACTTTATCTCCGTATTTTTCCTTCAGAGCTATTAATTTAGCCCAATTATAATCTAAATGAACCAATCGACGATCAAGGTTAACTGTTGCCACAGTATAATGGAAATAATTAGTACTTGAGGCAACAACTTCTCCAAAAGGATTGCGGATTTCAGATGGCAGGTTGTTAATGCCCACTGCTCCCACAAAATAAGCTCTTGAAGTATAAGCCCAATAACTCTGTACAAGACCTCCATGGTACAATCCCATAAAAATAATCAAATCGGGTTGAGATTTCTGGTATTTCTGGAGCAATTCATCAAAATTGAGGTCAAAACATATAGCACAACCTACCGTGCCAAAATCAAGTTCAATCAATTCCGCTTTTGTTCCTGCCACTCCACCGCCGTCTACCATCTCACCAATGGTTGGGAAATTTTTATCGTATATACCTGCCGTTTCTCCGTCACGCCCTACAATCACACAAGAATTGCGCCAACGGCCCTCACCTATATCCCTAGTGGCTCCATAGGCAATATAACATTGATTTGCCCTCGCTATAGAACGAAAATAATCCAGCAGCTGGTCATTTCTAACGGTATAATAAGCTTTACGCTGTTCAGGGGTCATACTTCCCGGGCGGTCACACACCTCCGGCAACACGATCAAATCAGGCTTGTCGGGCAAAACCTGACGAAATTCTCCTGCCCAAAACTCAATCATACCATCCACCATTTGCTGTGGTTCCATTTGCGCATCAAAAACCGGAGACACAGCTCCTATCGTTGCGATTTTTACGTTATTGATAGCCAAAGACGGCATGTGAAAAATAACTAAACCCAGAAACATTAAGAACATTTTTTTCATAATCATATAAATTTAAAGATTTCCTTTTTTCATTTCTTTTACCGCATAATCACAAGCCCGTGCAGTTAAGGCCATATAAGTCAATGAAGGATTTTGACATGCAGAAGAAGTCATAGAGGCACCATCAGTAATAAATAGATTTGGGATGTCATGGCATTGATTGTGTTTATTTAAGACAGAGGTTTTCGGATCCCTTCCCATCCTGGCTGTCCCCATTTCATGAATGGAAAACCCCGGTATATTTTCTCCTTCAAAAGATGTGACATCTTTAAATCCAGCCACTTCCAGCATTTCGACCGATTGGGCAAGCATATCTTTGCGCATAGCCTGTTCGTTTTCTTTGAAAACACAGGAAATATTCAGCGTCGGTAGGCCCCATTTATCTTTTGCATTCTCATTCAACTTAACTGTATTGTCATGATATGGCAAGCACTCACCATAGGTTGACAAACTCATTTTCCACTGGCCGGGCCGGCTGATTTCTTTTTTATATTCTTCACCAAAACCTGGCTCCACCTGACGCCACCAGCCCTCCCGGTTAGCGCTTCCGTAAGTTTGGTAGCCACGGATAAAATCAGGATGTTGTTCTGTTACATTCCTGAAGCGTGGTATGGTTGTTAAAATAGGGCGATATCCATAATCTACCCGGTCTTCAAATCTTTCCCAGGTTCCTTCAGCCCCCAAATTCTTGTGATGATCCATCAGATAATGACCTAGAACTGCACTTGAATTAGCTAAACCTTCAGAGAATCTTGGAGTAGCTGAATTTAGCAGTATCCATGTAGTATTTAATGTTGAAGCATTCAGGAAAATAATACGCGCAAAGAATTCCAACATTTCGCCCGTTTCAGCATCGAGCACCCTTACCCCTGTTGCCTTATCCCTTTTCTCATCATAAATGATAGAATGAGCAATAGAAAATGGCCTCAACGTCATATTGCCCGTTGCAAACGCTGCTGGTAGTGTTGCACTATTACTACTGAAATACCCACCATAGGGACAGCCTCTTTCACATAAGTTTCTGTACTGGCAGGGGCCTCTGCCGAGATGTGCTCGGGTCAGATGTGCACCTCGACCCATAATCAACTTTCTGTCGGGCCAATGCTTTTCAATACCTGCCTTTGCTACCTTTTCCACGCAATTCATTTCCATGGGCGGCAAAAACTGCCCATCAGGCAATTGGGATATATTTTCCTTGCTTCCTGAAATGCCAACAAATCTTTCAACATAATCGTACCACGGGGCAATATCCTTATAGCGAATAGGCCAGTCTACTCCAACACCATCCCGCAGATTTGCTTCAAAATCCAAATCACTAAAACGATAAGTTTCACGCCCCCAAAGCAATGATCGTCCACCCACCTGATAACCACGTATCCAGCGAAATGGTTTATTATCGGGATATGCAAAAGGATTTTCTATATCATTTACATAAAAGTGCATTGTAGACTCATTGAAAGCATAATTTGTACATTGCACGGGATAATTATCCTTTACTCCCCGGGTATCATAACCCCGGTGTGCAAATTTCCAGGGTGGCAGATTAGCGGTAGGATAATCCTTAATATGTTCCACATCCCTGCCCCGCTCAAGCACAAGTGTCTTCAGCCCCTTTTCCGTGAGCTCTTTAGCCGCCCACCCCCCGGTAATTCCCGAGCCAATTACAATAGCGTCATATTTTAGCTTTATAGACATTTATTTCAGTGTTACAATTGATCTCCCACCATAATTTTATTATGGCCCACAGTCTTTAAACATACTTCAAATTTCTTTGGAATAGGTACATAATTTAGACTTTGCTTCATGCCTGCCTCTGAGGTAAAGTATGCTCCCACCACCAATTCTCTCATTTTCATAAATATGGCATGATTGTGATGAGAGGTATGCGCAACTTCTTTCATCCATATCTTCCGCTGCTCCGTAGTACATTTCAAAAATTCATTCTCACTTACCGCCTGGCAATCTTTATTAAATTGCTCCAGATCATCTAGCATATCACGGGCATCCTGAACCCTAAAAACATCCCTTAGTAAGGTCTCTATGAAATTGGGTACGCTTACATCCACTGCCCCAGGCGTATCTGTTGGGGGAATGATCTGATCAGCAAACGCGCCAATCAAGTCCCGCTGTTGTTTTTGTAGTTGTAATGGAGCCCATACAGGGCCTTTCCTTTCAGAACATCCTTCCAATATGCCTGTCAAAGATGGGAAATACACGGCCAAACCTAAAAATGAGGAAATCCTTTTTATTGACGCTCGTCTCTCCATAATAAATATGATAAATCAAAAAATTCCAACCATCTTAAAAATACATTAAATGGCCAACTTTTTTATTTCACGAACTAATTTAGCATAAAATTCAAACAAAAGTAAACTTGATCTGTTTCATACATAGCATGATCCTCAAAAAAAAAATGAAATCTCAATTGAATTGGTACAATTAGAAAATATTAATAACTTTATATCAAACAACATAATAAAATAAATTATGAAAACACAGATTCAAAAAATCACCTCCTTATCATTTTTATTCCTACTCATTACCTTTTTTGGCTGCGAAGACAAGGGCGGGCCAATTGAAACAGCTCTAAAAGAAAATGTCGAGCTAAAAGAGAGTTATCAAGTCCAACTATTGGAAACCCGCCAGGCCGTCAAAGAAGCAGATAGTCTAAAAACCGTTGTGTACAAACTTCAGGATCAGGTAAAAGAATTAGCTGGAAAAGTTCCTGCAACTGAAGCACCCAATAAGGATGAAGAAGCTATTAAAGCTCTTGTAAACAAAGTGCATAAAGGTTGGGCTTCAATGGTAACAACTAAAAATACTAATGACTTGCTACAATATTTTCTTCCGAAATACACAACGAATGCAGTACGTATCAATACAGAAAACATTCCGTCGGTACAACGAAGTAACAATACAAATTTTGAAGATCACCTCCGGGAGTTAATGTCGGCAAATAACATTTCCATCTCTTTCGGACAAACTCATTTTCTTAGTACTGAAGTGAAAGGTGATATTTTTGTAACAACCTACAAAACACAAATGCGGGTTTACAATAACAACAAACAAGTTTACACAACTTCCCTCGTCACATTATTGTCAGGAGCAAACCGGGATGGCTGGAAAATTGGAAATTACTCCTGGGTGAACCTTAATTATGATTGACAAATTAATCACCCCAAATCAGATAGAACCGATAATATTTACATAAACAGGAAAAGCTCAAAATAAGTCCTTACGAGACTTATTTTGAGCTTTTCCTGCATCACGTGTATGTTGTTCAAAGGTTTTTAGGTTGAACTCTTCCAAAATATCTGAAACCAAAATATCAGGAGAAAGGCTCTCTATAATCGACCATTCTTCTTCGTGAAATGTTGTGATTTTTACTTTCCTGCCATATTTTTTTCTGATTTCATCGAAACTGTTCACAAAGGGCCACGTATGCAATAATGCCCGTTCCATATTAACCGGCGCACAATAGAAATTTTCATCCCATATCCCTGTCTTTGCAACTACTTCCCCGGTGAAATCGCTAATTTTTGCAGTATTTTTACGAGTGCTTGAAGCAACTATATATTTATGCTGCCTGGCCTTGGTATTTACCATAACACCTCCTGCATAAGCCGACGGCCAAAAGACGATCTCTGCCCCCTGATCCTTCAATTTTGTCCATCCATCATCCCATAGCATATCGAAACATATTTGGATACCTATTTTACCAAAATCTGTCTGAAATACAGGAGGATTAAGAGGTCCTGGAGTCAGACCTTTCTCAATTTCTCCCTCGGTCAGGTGTATTTTCCGGTATTCTCCGAGACTGACCCCTTCCCTATCGAAAACCACGGCAGAATTATATGCCTTCCCGTCTTCCGAAGTAAAAACTGGGCAAATCATATAGCAACTATGCTGCTTTGCCAAAGCCGAAAATTGTTTCAGCACCTCCTTTGATACTTCAAGTTTTTCTGAAAGGCCTAATTGCTGTTCCACATTCGAAGTCGGGAAAACTTCCGGGAAGCAAATTATATCCGGTTTATAGATAACCACTTTTTCTATCACATGATTTATCTCCTCAACCATTAGTTGAGGCGTTTCAGTCATTAAGCCCATTTGAGAGATCGCCCCTATCCAAACTTTGCGAGGCAGGTTGTTCTCAACCTCCCCTCGGGATGCGGAATTATTGGCTAATCCATAGGATCCGACAGTGGCAATTCCAGTTGTCAGTACCGATTTTTTTAAAAAATTTCGCCGGGAAGTATTTTTACTCATTTTCATTAAATTTTAGCTAAAAAAACAATTACAGAGCGCTTTTTGTATATAAATAATCATGGAGTTTAAACGGGACATAATAATATACTATTTATTATACATCAAATCTTCCAGGGTTTCACCTTTGCCCGGTTTTGCAAAAACGATCCGGTCAAAATACAATTTAACATCAGGGCCTTCGCTATTACCATAGTAATACCCAAAAGATGCATAATCATATGAAGGTTCTTCGTCATTAAATCCTAAGGAGCCGGTATAATCAACGATTTGCTTGGGCTTATCATTTTCACCATCCCTTAGCCACACTTCACAACGCCCATCTCCTTTATAGTCAAATCGTATATGAATAACAAAGTGTGTCCAGGCACCCTTCACAACCTGCTGTTTATCTTGAAGTACCATGGTTGTAACAGATTTATTACCTTCAGTATCACATTTATGCTTAGAATATCTACCCCAAACAATCCAGTTGTCAGGATTAAGTGCAATTGAAAATGGTGGTGATCTCCAGTTATCACAACTTCCAAAGTCATCAGGGTATCCATCAGGATGTCCATGAAACTGATAAATGACATTCCAATCAGCTTTATGAGAGTAGTCGGATGGCACAAATACACTGAATGCCTGGTAAATATCAGTTCCTATTGGAAACTGCATTTGATTGCCAGGCTGTGCCATGGTTTTCATGCAAAAATTTTCTGATGTAGAATAATGGCACCCCGGAAAATACAATTCAGCACATTTATCATTTCTTGCATAAATATCTGATAATACCGGAATTTCCAAAGTATTCGTAACAGGCTCAAAATGTTTCATTTCTGAACATGAGCCACAATCTTTCATCATGTAAAGCTCCTCAATTGTGAACTCCCTGTCAGCATCGTATGTCCAATATGTCTCAATTGTTACAGATTCCTCCTTTTGTTCCAGTCCACGTTTCTTCTGCCCACAAGAAAGCAGAAGAAACGATATAGTTAATAATAGCACTAAATATCCTGGTGTTTTCATCATCATATATAATTTAATTTTACTGTCTTCAAATAAAACTATTTCTAACTTAAGGTTTTTTTTAGAACAGTACAAAACAATAACAAATATCGAAAGGTATTAAAATTATGTAAATCTCCCGACACTTCACCTAAACTCGCAGGAAGATATTCTTCTTATACAGAAAATACAGGAACAGCCATTCAAGCACAATTATTCCGGAAATAATTATTGTTGGACCAAACTCACCGCCTAGTTTGCCGATCCATCCAAATAGAAACCCAGATGTATGATGAAAATCAATAACTCTTGTTCCAAGGTAAATTGTAATTGAATTTAATCCGAATACTCTAAAAAAGAGAGTTCCCTTATTCCATCCTTTTACATCGATAATGAAATAGAAAAACGAAAGAAGCATCATACTGATTCCTGCGCTTAGCAAGTCAAACGGAACTGTCCAAATTTTCTTAATAATAGGATACCACTGTGATAGAGCAAGTGCAACTGTTATGAGAGCAATACCGGAAAGCGATAAAAAAAACACCTTTTTATTAGGCAATATATTTTTGTTTCTGAATATGTTTCCTGCCAAAGTTCCCATCAATGTAACTGATATTGCTGAAATAACGCATAAAACTCCTTCGGGGTCATACGTTCCATAAGCCAATACACCGGGTAAAAAATGCTGATCTATCCACGCATTGATACTTCCTTCGGGAGTTATTACACCAGCCCCAAAACCTGGTACAGGCACAAAAAGTTGAAGAATAGATATAACAACAAGAATACCTACCACCCAAAAAATACGCACCCTGATTGTAGATGTATTTATGACTATTAATGCGGCGAAAAAGTATGAAATTCCAATCTGGGCAAGAACGTTTGCAACACGCAAGTCAGATATACCATCTCTTAAAATATTGTTATAAACCAAGCCCAGCAATATCAAAATAATCATTCTGCGAAATATTTTTACCGTTAGCTTGCTTTTTGATACTCCTTTTTCAAGTTTCGAAGAAATTGCAAAAGGGATGGCAACCCCCGAAATAAACATAAACAACGGAAATATGAGATCGAAGAAATGGAATCCATTCCAACTCACATGAGACAATTGCTTCGACATTACCTGTACCCAATTCCAATCAACTACTTTAGATAATGAAGCAAAAAACTGGTATCCCCCCATTATCCATATCATATCAAACCCACGCAGGGTATCCAGTGAGTATAATCTTTTACTTGTTTCTGCTTTTAATGATTCAGCCATAATTTCTAATTTTAATTATTTAAAACTACTGTTCTACTGCTATTTCCACTGGTATCAAATGCCTTCATCCTCACTTCACCGCTTACAGTTATAGGGCTTTCAAACTTTATCGAGTTGATATTAGGTTCTGAACCATCTGTTGTGTATCTGAGTTCGAGACCAGGGAATTCGACATTTGCCAGCAATTTGCCATTTTCAATGATAGCACCCGGTAAAGGGATTCGGTAATTGTAACCTCCATTCAGATAACTTAAACGGGGCAATTCTTTTTGGGCTAAGGTATTGGCAAAAATATTCCATTGGAGATCCATCATTTTCTCTCTTCTGATTTTATCTTCAATTGTCTCCCATTGTCTTTCCTTTGCCCATGCACTTTCAATAAACCCGAGCATTTTAGGGAACATACGATACTCCAATACATCTCTGCCCTTTATTTCTTCGCTCCACAATTGTGCTTGCAATCCTATAATATTTTTTCTTGCTTCTGGCTTTATCTTTTCTAAACCTGCATATTCTTCTTGTCTAATCTCTCGTCCATAGGTTGTATGTGTAGTCGTTTTATACATATCGTAAGGAGCAAAAGTCCATGTATCTCTGGTCCGAATAAAACCTGACCAATAGGCACCAGATTCCAGGGGGTCTTTATCGTAAGCATCATCCAGATAAAAATTTGAAGCCGGACACAAAATTACATCGTATCCGGTATTCGCAATACGATACGCTAAATCCATATTCCCATATTCAAAAATATTATTCCATACATGAGGAATTATATTTCTTTCAACAAATTCAGGATTTGGATAATAACTTCCATCAGGATTTTTCAAAAGAGAAACCTCTTCCCATCCATGAATTTTATAGTTGTCTTCTTTGATTGCTTCTAAAAGCCTTTTGAAAAAAGCGGTAAACAATATCTTCGGAGCCTGCAAAACCCGATTCGTCAAAACCAATAATTCTGTTTTGGTGATAGTTCCATTCAACGGTTTCAGGACCTGCATAATGAAAAATTATAATTGAAATATTATCATCAACTTCCGGTATTGGGAATTTATAGGATGGGATTAATGTTTTGCGCTCACGGCGAAGTGATGCCCCACCCTGAATACTATAATAATTTTTGAAGTCAGCATAGTTTTGCGCAATTAAGTGCTTTTTTGCAAGACCACTTTCTTCATCTACAATTATTGATGCAATCTTTTTTTGCCACTGCAATGATTCTTTATTGGCAAAATTGGCTTTCAAGGTAGAATCCTGAATACTCAACCTTTCGTTATCAACAATATTACGAATTGTATCCAAATGGTCTGCCCAGGGTTCGTTCTGAATTTCAAAGAAAAAATTATCATATTCGTTTAGCTCTCTAACCATCTTCCTTATATACTGCTCCTGAAAATTGAAAAGCAGGGTACCTGTTAATGTTTGTGCCTTTAAAAATGAAAAATCGTTTGATAAATTTATATTGTTAATGGGGTTTAATGGGCTTATTCCCCACTGCTGATTTCCGTAATAAGAAGAAAACAGTGTGACTTCTACAATAATATCATACTCTGCGGCGACTTCCATAAAATCTTTCAAACGTTTAAAATAGGCATCATTCCAAACAGTTAAGTCGTACTTGTTTTTATTTGATGTATCAAAATCAACTTTATTCCACGGCGTAATTATTTTGTCAAGAGCAATTCCGAGTGTATTGTGTTGAATTCCAAAATATTCTCCACCGGCTTCGAAATAAGTGCCTGTAAAAATCCTGGTATAATTCATGCCTTCAGCAGATAGCGTTTTAATATATTTTCTAAAATCAAAATCGAGATTAATTACAGCGCCATAATGCTCACCTGACGAAACTATTGCCAATGGCTTTCCTTTGTATAAAAAATAATGTTGATTTTCTGGATGTAGGTGAATTGGTACTGCAACAGGCACTACATTCGATATTTCAGTTTTTTGATTATTGCAGGCAATTGTAATAATAGCAATAAAAAGTATAGACAGAAAGTTTTTCATTTTGATATGTATTGGCAATAGACTCAGCAATTCGAATTTAATACAATGATTTGCCTGGTGTCGGATATCCTTTTGAAACATCGTCGATTATCAAAACCCAATCTGGTCCGCTATTGTTAGTGTGTATTTCGCTGCCCCATGGCAATTCAAAAAATCCCGTATTCTCAATTATACCTTGGT
>Ga0164313_10000706_pt1 | contig 27818 bp, 21 predicted proteins | sample GuaBasSedimGuay4_FD_113735 | JGI IMG/M metagenome (GOLD analysis project Ga0164313, IMG submission 113735) | Subseafloor sediment microbial communities from Guaymas Basin, Gulf of California, Mexico - Guay4, Core 4569-4, 0-3 cm | ecosystem: Environmental > Aquatic > Marine > Hydrothermal vents... | reverse complement strand
GATTGAGATATCCTCCGCTCCCAGTTCTCTGGCGATCTGAAGCCCTCTTATTTTCCCCGAGAACATCGCGGCGCTGGCTTCGGCTATCTCCTCCGCGTCACCTGCCATCAATGTTCTCATTCCGAACTTCATGGCCTTCTGGTGGAATTCATCAACAGGGTTAAGCCCCACTGCAACCAGAATGGTGTCCACTTCCCAGCTTTTCTCGGTGCCGGGCAGGGGGGCGAACGAATCATCAACTTCAGCGATAGTAACCGCTTCCACCTTCTCATTGCCATGTGCGGCAAGCACGGTATGCCGGGTGAATATTGGAACGCCAAGCCTCTTGATCTTATCCGTGTGAACCTTGTAGCCGCCGCATCGGGGCATAGCTTCCGCCAGGCCCACAACGGTCATCCCGGCTTGCAGAGCATGGTATGCGGCTATCAGACCGACGTTCCCTCCGCCAACAACAAAGATTCTCTCCGAACATCTCACCAGATCCCTGTTCACAAGGGTCTGGAATGCTCCAGCGCCGTATACTCCGGGCAATGTGCACCCTGGGAATGGAAGTGATTTTTCCCTTGCTCCGGTTGCGATAAGCAGATATTCGGGCTTCACAATTCTGTAACCGTCTGAACACCTTACACCAACCGTACCGTCACTGAATACTCCGAGAACAATACTGTCGAGCCATACATCCACAGACTCCAGTCCCTTGATCTCTCCTGCAAGCAGGGAAGCTATGTGGATACCCCTTGTTCCGGCATGGCAGTCAGCCATGGAGCCGAAGAACTTGTGCGTCTGCAGAACAAGCTTACCGCCAAGACGGTCCTTGTCGTCAACTATGACGGTATCAATACCCTTTCTTCCTAGTTCTATAGCGGCGGCCATACCCGATGGCCCGCCGCCGAGGATCAGGACATCCGTTTCAATCGTACGAGGCTTCCGAACGTCAGGTCCGGGAAGATCACTCAGTTCGGGAAGACCTTCATGGCTTTCTATCCGCATACCCGCCTCGAGCGGAACTATGCAGCTCTTGCGCGGAATGCCATCTATAAGAAGAGTACACTGTGAGCACTGTCCATTCGCGCAGAACATTCCCTGCGCGCTTTCGTCTGCGTGGTGGTGTCCGAAAATGTGAACCCCCATGGCAAACAGAGCGGATGATACGGCTTCACCCTCGATACCGGTGACGGATTCTCCATTGAAAGTGAATTCAACTCTATTGATCCCGGATTCTTCCAGAACCGGATGTCTTGTAATTCTTTTTTCCCCGGAAGGCACTTCTCCTCCTTAGCGGTACTCTGGATCTGCTTAATAATCAGAGAATGGGCAATCTATTACTGCACCGGAAATGATGCAACAGTTTCAAGTGTTATTTCTTTCCTGTTTTCCTGCTCCAGTCGGCTGCGAATTTTATCCTTCTGGGTTTCAAGGCTTTGGCAAATCCCCTGCATCCGGGGTAATTGACGCATCTCCACACGGTAATATGCGGATACTTATGCAGTTTTGTCATAGCTCCGCATAATGGACACACGGGAATATTATCCCCTGCCTCTCTTTCTATCGCTCTTTCCTCGGCATCTATCTCCTTGTATTGCTTCTTCCTGTCGGGGCCCCCCAGCCATTGGTGTATCACCTGCCTGATTATGAACCAAAGGAACGCCAAGCCCACAAACAGAAGCAAAAGCCTCGTAGAGTTCATTTTTATCCTCCAGGCAGAGAAGTAGTTTTCTTCAACAGTTAGCGGTTGACAGAAGCTCTTTTCATGCGTAAGTAATATGGTCTATTATCAGGATGAATATTAGTAACCTTTTTCGATAAGAACAAGTACGGGATTAGAGGAGTATTGACTTGAAGAACTACAATTCAGATAAGCTTAGAACATTAGCAGTTGTCGGTCACGGAACGGTCGGAAAAACCAGTCTCTGCGACTCGCTTCTTTTTGTAAGTAAAGCAGTTGATCGCCTCGGAAGTGTCGATAGCGGCACAAGCCAGTTCGATTACACTGATGAGAGCCGCGACCGGAAACACAGTCTTTCCTCTTCCATGGGTATAGTTGAACACAACGGTTACAAGATCAACATAATCGATACACCGGGGCTTGCGGATTTCCACGGCGCTACTATCGGCAGTGTCATAGTGTCCGACGGAGTTATTCTTGTCGTTGACGGCTCAGACGGTGTAGAGGTTGGAACCCTTAAAACATGGGACTTCGCCGCGAGGAACGATACACCGCTGATGATCTGGGTAAACCGGGTTGACCGCGATAATGCTGTTTTTACAAGAACACTGGAAGATGTCAGAAAGAACCTCAGGAAAACCGCAATTCCGGTAACATTTCCAGTAAAGGAAAACGGTGTATTCAAAGCGATTGTCAACGTACTCACAGGTAAGGCCGTTGATGCGCAGGGTAAGGAAATCCCCGTACCGGAATTCGCAAAAGATGACGCTGAATTGTACAGGATGCAGCTGGTCGAAACTGCTGCCGAGTCCGATGATAAACTGATGGAATCATTTTTCGAGAATGAAACGCTTTCGGAAGAAGAACTGAGCATCGGCCTTAAAAAGGCATTTACAGCCAGGAATTTCTTCCCCGTATTCAGCGGTCTTGCAATACCTCCTGTCGGCCAGAAGTTCCTCCTTGATTTAATCCCGGATCTCGTGCCCTCTCCTCTCGAAGGACTCCCTGTAGCCGCAACCGATCGGGACAAAGAAGTTATGATTGATCCCGATCCATCGGGGCCCTTCGTAGCCCGGGTGTTCAACTGCAAAGTAGACACACACATGGGTGAAATAGTCTTCGCACGTGTACTGAGCGGCGGAATTGAAGGAACCACAGATATATCCAATACAACAAAGAACGCTTCCGAACGCCTTGGCAACTACTATTTCATAAGCGGTTCGAGCAGAACCGATGCAGACAGACTGGTTACGGGAGATATAGCTGCAATAGCCAAGCTGAAGAATACCTCCACAAACGACACTCTCGGCCAGAAGGGTGGCAAGATCATCCTCAAGCCCATTGTCTTCCCCGAGCCCGTCTACAGGGTGGCCATCGCTCCAAAGGAGAGAGGTCACGAGGACAAAATGGGTTCAGGACTCTCAGTTCTTGCATCCCAGGATCCCACACTTATTCTCAGAAACGAATCCGAGATCGGACAGACGACCCTTTCGGGAATGGGTGAGCTTCACCTCAAGGTTATGCTCAGCAGGCTGAAGGACTCAACCGGAGTGGAAACGGAAACCTTCAAACCGAAGATCGCCTACCACGAAACGATCACTAAAAAAGCTGAAGGTTCCTACAAGCATAAAAAGCAGACAGGCGGCCGGGGTCAGTACGGTCATGTATTCATCAGGCTTGAACCCCTGCCGAGGGGTGCCGGATTCGAATTCCAGAGCAAGGTAGTTGGAGGAAACGTTCCCACCAACTTCATTCCCGCGGTTGAAAAGGGAGTAGTTGAGGCCATGAAGAACGGCCCCATTTCGAAATGTAAGGTCGTTGATGTAAGGGCTGTAGTGTATGACGGTTCCTACCATCCTGTGGATTCCTCGGATATGGCTTTCAAACTGGCTTCCAGAAAGTGTTTCAAGGAAGTCATGATGAACGCCGGCCCAAGCCTCCTTGAACCTGTCGTGAACATGGAAGTCACAGTTCCCGAAGAATTCATGGGGGATGTAATGAGTGATCTGACTTCCAGGCGCGGGCGTATACAGGGAATTGAAGCTGAGGGCGCATTCCAGGTCATAAAAGCCAGTGTTCCGGAGGCCGAGCTTTTCCAGTACACAAGCACTCTTAAATCACTCACTCAGGCAAGAGGCAGTTTTGTTCAAAGCTTCGAAGGTTACCAGCCGGTTCCTAAGGATATAAAGGAAAAAATAATGGCCAGCGTTACCGAAGAGGAAGAATAATATGGAATCAAAATACAGAACGACTACGGCTCTTGTTCTAATATTTGTGTTCCTTCTTTCATGCCCCCTTATGGCCGGAGAAGGCGGGGGTGGGGAAACCGGCGAAGATGGCGATTCTAACGCTATGACATATATCACCATAGGCCTCGTTGTCGTAGTGGGAGGCCTCTTCTTCCTTGATATTCTGGCAGGTCCCAGCGGAGAAGCCGTCATAGCTGATACAGTACCGGACCAGATCATCGAAACGGGTATCAACTGGGATGAAGCCTTCCCTGAAGAAGAGCTTATCACACTCGCCGTGTCAGTTTTCCCCGGAGAAGAGGGGTCCGGAAACACGGTGCTGTTTATTAACGTACTCAATGATCTTGCCGGTGATAATATTGCAGTATACAATGATCCTCTGGATCTAGGGACAGATTCCGCTGTCCAGCAGGCAACAATGGCTCACGAATATTTCGGCGTAAACTACCTTATCTTCCAGCTGGAGGATTCGGAGACCCTTCGATACGGGATAGCATCCCCGGATTCAGTTCTCTGGACATCCACAGATCAGTCAGATAACAGTATGCTGGTTATCGCAGAAAATGTTCTACAGTCGGGTGTCTTCTAAGAAGCGGGCCCGGAACATTCAGGAACCTGAAGTGTTATGCAATTGAACTGACGTTCTTACGCTAATCGATAATAGAGAATATCTATCAGTAAGTTCACTGAAAGGATGAATATGAAATATCTAGTTTCTATTATTCTGCTTTTGGCGGCTTTTGTCGTCTCTGCAGATGAAATGACCGTACAGATACCTCTTGACGCTTCGACGATCAACTTCGATGAAGCCGGTATCTATACAATAATAACCGGTACCGGAATGGGACTGATGGGAGTCGAGGGCGATCCCAGCCTTCCGCAGTTCACAGCCAGGATAGCACTTCCCACCGGATGCGCCGCAACCGGGATGGAAGTTGTGAATGCTGTGTATACAACTGTTCGCGGATCATTCACCGTAGTACCAGCCACTGCACCGGTTCCGCTTTCTGTTGAACAGGAAATTTATCCTGTTGAACCGAATCCGGAAATCTACGGTTCAGCAACTCCTTACCCTCTGCGTCCGGTTAGTTTCGAGGGTTCAAGTGTCATCATGGGAATTCCGGTTGCCTACGTTAGAGTGTTCCCAGTGAGGTGGAATCCAGCCAGCAGAACAGTTGAGATCCTCTCAGACCTTACATTAAACGTAACCTACGAAACCAGTCCTGAAGCATCCACGGTTTTTACAAGAAGCATCCAGAGCGAACTGCGCTCACAGGAGATAGTGATGAATTCCGTAGTTAACCCGGATGCCGTTTCGGCCTCGGGTGCAGTAATTGTTGATTCAAAATTGCTTGCCTACGGTGAATATGTGATCATCACCTACCCTGATTACGAAAGCTACGCCCAGGAACTGGCAGACTGGAAAACCTCCAAGGGTATCCCAACAAACGTTTACACAACCACCTGGATACAGAGCCAGTACACCTGCGTCGACCTTCAGCAGGAAATCCGTGCATTCCTGACAGACTGCATTACCGAGGGTGCGGAATACGTACTCATATACGGTGATGACAACAGGATAGCAGGAAGGGACTCCAGAATCAGTTACTCCTCCTATACGGAGTATCCTCCCGTTGACCTTTACTTCGCCGACATCAACGACACCGCTCCCGGTGCCGACCTCTGGAACAGCAACGGAAACAGCATCTGGGGTGAATACGGAATCGATAACGTTGATTACCACCCGGACCTCTGGGTTGGGAGAGCAAGTGTAAACACAACAGGTGAATGCACGATCTTCAATGACAAAGTATTTGATTACGAACGTGTTACAATTACCGACTATTTTGACACAGCTCCGATAGAATTGAGAATCGGATACACTACAGAAATGCTCTGGCCCGGATGCTACGGTTCGGCAGGTGCAGAACTTATATCCAACTTCGTACCCTCATCGGCCTGGGAAGAGGAGAAGTGCTACGACTCAGCCGGTACCAACAATGTAACGATCACCAGAAATATGATCAACGATGGTCCGCACCACCTCTACCATGCGAGTCACGGCTCACAGACTTCCTTCTCCCTTCCGGGCGGAAGTTACACAACATCTGATTTTATGAATCAGACCAACATCTCAGGTGGCGGTCTCCCCGCTATCTGGAACTCCATCTCGTGCCTTATCGGTCACTTTGATGGATACGAGTGTATGGCTGATGCATGGCTCAATGCTCCCAACGGCGGAGGATTCGGAGCGTTCAACGCAAGATATGGATGGGGAAATCCCAGCAGTCCCGGTTACGGACTTAGCGAAATTCTCTCAAGGTATTTCTACGATGTAATGTGGAACGATGACCTTTACAATCTCGGAGTTGCGCACGCTATGGGCAACGATGAAATGTCCCCTCCGAGTTCCGATATTGAGGACTGGTGCGTTAAAGAATACAACCTCTTTGGCGACCCTGAACTTCCAATGTGGTTCCTTGATGCCGATATCCTTTCCGCTTCGCATCCCGCTACTATCTCGGGCGCCGGTAATGTAACAGTAACAGTTACCAATTCAAGCGACGCTCCTGTAAGCGGAGCAAGGGTATGCCTTCAGAAGGGCAACTGGCAGACCGGAGAGGTTTACGAAGTCGGAACAACCAACGGAAGTGGTTCCGTAACGCTTTATGTCAACCCCACCACAACTGGAACAGTTTCAGTCGTAGCCTGGGCAAGAGATCATATCTCCTACCAGGGCAGCCTTACTGTAGCAGGTGTTGGAGTTGAAGAGGGCGGAAATCCTGTATTCGTCAACAGTACGGGCGCTGTTTATCCAAGCCCCGCCATGAGCATCGCTACAATACCCTTCAGCCTTGCCGCAGCAGGCACCGCTAGGGTCGATGTATACGATGTTGCAGGCAGAATTGTCACAACCCTGGCAGCCGAAGAAATGGCAGCAGGACAGCACAATCTTGTCTGGAACCTTGAAGATTCAAGCGGCTCGGTAATTCCTTCAGGTGTATACCATGTAAGGATTGTAACCGCAGACTGGACAGGCACAACCAACCTTGTTGTAACCAGATAGAATCTGCGTAAAAAAGCGGATAGGAAAGGGCGGGGAAATCCCCGCCCTTTTCAGTATTACAGAAATATCGATACGGTATGGAATATTCTGATTTGGAAATTTTACCTGATTTGTATAATACTATTATTCGGAAACATGAGACTGCAGACTTTGGAGGATGTCATGAAGAACAGCGTAAGGTTAATCGCGGTGTTTATAGTTCTGATTTCAACGGTAATTGTCATTACTGGATGCGGTAACGATGCAGAACCGGAAGCCCCTGCTGATACTTCGAGTTCGGAAGCCGTGGATACACTCATAATAGCGGTTACAGATACCATAGGGGTTGAAATGGGCGACAGCTCCTACGTATTCGGTATGCTGATGGAAGTCGCACACGGAGCGGACGGAAACATAATCGCTCTGGACATGAACAGGTCCTGTCTTTCGGTCTACTCCCCGGGCGGCTCCTTCATCGGCTATATCGGATCATCGGGTCCGGGTCCCGGAGAGTTCCTGATACCCATTGATTTTGCTGTAATGTCAGATGGAGGCATTGCAGTAAGCGATGCGGTAGCCAGGAACATTTCTTTCTTCGATGCGGAGGGCATATTCCAGGAAGCTATGGAAGGCTTCTTCCCCACACCCCCCATGTCCATAGAGGGCTGCCCGGACGGAGGTTACGTCGGGCAGAGCATGTCTATGGTGATGACCGGAGAGACTATGGAGGCTTCCCTGCAGCTGTGCAAGTACACCGACAGCACCGAAGCCGATGTAATCTATTTTTCAAAACCGATGGAAATGGATTTCTCGGGTGGAGGTCAAGCCAGTCTTCAAAGGGGACCGGAGTTCGATTTTGCTGTGGGTCCCGATGGAAGCGTGTTCGTAGCTGAATTATCCGACACGCTTTTTGCAGTAAGCGGCTACTCCCCGGATGGAGAGGAGTTCCTTACTCTGTACGAAGAAAGGGAAAAAACTCCACTGACACAGGAGGAGATAGATGCCGGATCACTGGCAATGTCCATCATGATAACTGATGGAGAGGCTTCATCCTCTATGGACAGAGTCGAGAATGTGTACCCGTGGAGGAATGTGATTGCTTCCATAGGAGTTGATTCCATGGAAAGGATATGGGTTGAGATGGCATGTACAGATACACCTGTATTCAGAGTGTACGATTACTCCGGCACTCTTCTTTTTGTTGCTGTACCGGACGTTGCGTTCACTGCTGTCACGCGGCCTTCCTTCATGATAGACAGCGGCGGTATACTGGCATGTGACAGGGATCCGATGGATTATCCGAAGATATACAACTTCCAGCTGCTGGAGAACTAGAATGGCAATCCTGCTGCTTCTGCTTACGCTATCGTTTCCCGGCACGGGTCTTGCGACCCCGGGTGAAATTGACCCTTCAGACCCATCTGCGGGAGATTTCCTGGATCTTGATCTTTCGGAGTACTACCGGATAGCAGCGGAAGCGTACAGAGACGGGAATTACAACCTTGCCATCAGATATTACCTCGCATCCCTGACAAGAAACATCGATAACGAAATCGCTATTTACAATGTTGCCTGCTGTTACGCTCTGATGGGTAATGTGGAGCTTGCTTCCCTCTACCTGCAGAGGGCAGTGATCGCCGGGTATCATGATATCAGCTTCATGCGGGGAGATCATGATTTCGATAGTGTGCGCGATGATCCTCTCTTTATCGGCACCATGCAGCATATCTCAGCTGCGCTTGCCGAAGCCCCTGAATATTCAGGTGAAGGATACCTGTTCTATGCAGAGGCAGCCTTCCGATGTCTTTTGCGTTTCCCCGAAGGATATGACCCAGAACTGGAATACCCTCTCGTTGTCGGTCTGCACGGTTACGGTGATTCTCCGGAGAATTTCATCCGCCTCTGGGATTACTTCGATGGGCCTGATTTCATCTACGCCTGTCCAAGGGGACCTTACCCCTTTACGGAGAACAACGTTACCGCCTTCTCCTGGTTCAAGCCGTACGATGATGAGTACGATATCCGGGAACTTGACCTGCTTTCCACCGAGTATGTGATCTCAGTTGTTGATGACCTTCGGGAAAGGCACCTGATATCGGATGTTTTCCTCTTTGGATTCTCCCAGGGATGCGCCCTGACCTGGATGACTGGTATTGCGCATCCGCAGGAATTCACCGGGCTGATAGGATTTGGCGGAAGGCTGGATACTGCATTTGTCAACTCTGCGGGCTGGGATGATGCATCCGGGCTCAGCGCATTCGTGGCAAACGGCACCATGGATCAAGGTGCAAGTGTCGAGGCAGGATTGGAAGCGTTTGCAATCCTTGAAGATCTGGGGATTGAAGCGGTTTTCAGCTCATGGGAAGGGGTTCATATGGTTAACAGACCTGTGCTCCTTCAGGCTCAGGAATGGATGGAGACGCTTCGAAGATAAGCTGGGGGCCGGACCTAACATCTAAACATTTTTCCTTGTTTCAAGTATCGGGGTCGTATCTTGAATTTTGGCATTCGTAAATATCTTACAAATGAAATGCCAAAATTCAAGATACGACCCCGATAATGTTTAGATGTTAGGTCCGGCCCCGCTATTTAGGTATTGAGCAGAGGAAATCCAGAGGCTCACTACCGTTATTCACAAAGTTGTGCTCTTCATCCGGCAGCACGAGAATCACGGTTCCAGCGCTGATTTCATGATTTGTGTCGCCAAGCCTGATAAGGCCGGTCCCGGACAGGACGTAGAGTTCATGCTCCCAGGAATGATTATGGTAAGGAGTGTGTCCGCCCGGTTCAATTGTGAATCGCCTCATAATGAAATTGGGAGCGCCGTCAGCTTCCGATATGAGAACCCTTTTCTTCACTCCCCTGGCCTCTTCCATTTTCACATCTTCGGCATCTATATCGGTATATTTGCGGATTATCATCGAATAACCTCCGAGCTGGAAATGGTAACTTCAAATTCAGGAAGTCCCTTTGCGATATGCTTCTTAACGGTGCACTGCTCCGCTGAACGTACAAGCGCGTTGTGATACTTCTGCGGGAAAGTGGCGGGGACACGGATATCGATTTTCAGCTTCTGAAACATCCTCGTCTCAGTATCCCACTCGGCGTTCTGATACAGCGTGATGCCTTCGGCGGGAAGATCATGATGCTGGCAGAACGAAAGCACATAAATACCCGCGCAGGTCCCGAGGGAAGCGAAAAAAAGATCAAAGGGTTCCGGTTCGGACCCCTCTCCCCCGCCCCTGACACACTGATCCGTTCTGATAGTGAAATCTCCGTAAAGGGCATCAACTCTTTTCCCGCCGGGAAAGACTATTTCCATATCCACTGTATTCAGCGCTCCTTGTTCATTTGAATGATTTCTTGCCGGTCATTTCTGTGATCCGAAGCTTCAGTATCAGCACGTTGTCAATCCGCTGATCCGATATGCTCCAGTTATCAGTACCTGAATATTGCTTCATGAGAACATTCATTGCCTTTAGTTTATCCTCTCTTCCAGGGATTTCCTCAAGGTTTCCGTAACCTATTACACTCCTGTAGTTCATTCCCCATCTGAAGGCCTCTTCAGCCGGCTTGACAGAAACATCCGTTTCAATCTCGAAACATGCAAGTCTGTTACTGCGGATGAATTCCAGTTTCAGACCCTCTCCGGCTGAATGAAAATACAGGCACCCGTCCGAGTATCCATAGCACATCGGAACCACGTAGGGAACATTGTCTCTGCATAGTCCAAGTCTGCAAACGGTTCCGAGGTTGAGGATATCTTCCAGCTCATGGCTGCATGAGATCTCCCGCTTTTTAAGCCTCATACCAGAATCTCCCTGACTCTGCCCACCAGACCGCATTCCAGTCTTACCTTGATACCGTGGGGGTGCCGGGGAGATTTAGTAAGGATATCCTTTACGATACCCTCTGTTAGTTCGCCTGAACGCTGATTTGCCTTGGTTACTATCGTAACCTTCACACCTGCTTTAATATCAGCTCGTGCAGGAAGCATCATGGTATGATGTTGACCAGTTTGCCCGGTACAACTATCACCCTCCGCGGCTCACTGCCTCCCAGTAATTCCTCAATCCTGTCCAGAGAAAGAGCTCTTCTCTCAATCTCATCCGCACCGGTATTGGAGGGAACCGTGATCCTTGCACGAATCTTCCCTTTCACCTGAACGACAATCTCAACTGTATCCAGAACAAGATCGGCTTCGTTCCAGGAGGGCCATTCCTGCTGAGTAACCGTTTCTCCGGGGAAGTTCATCCGCTCCCACAGCTCATCGGAGATGAACGGTGTCATCGGAGCGAGCAGCACAAGCAGTTTCCGGATCGAATCCTTCCAGAGGCTGCCTGAGGCACCTGCCCTCTCCCTGTTGGCGGAAAGAAAATTAACGTACTCCATCATCGCTGCGACCGCAGTATTGAAAGCAAAGGAATTCATGTCTTCCGTGACCTTCTTAACAGTTCTTGCTGTGATGTAACGGAGTTCGGTTATGAAATCCTCATCCATCTCCATGGGCTCCGGTTCTGCCGTTTCATTAACAACCGACCAGACCCTCTTTAAGAATCTGTAAGTACCGGCTATCCCATCCTCGCTCCATCCCAGTTCAGCTTCGAATGGTCCCATGAAAAGGATATAGAGCCTCAGGGCATCGGCACCGTACTTCTCCACCATCTCATCAGGGGTAACGATGTTCCCCTTTGATTTGGACATTTTCTGTCCATCGGCTCCGAGTATCATTCCCTGATTCTTCAGAATGCTGAACGGCTCGGTAAAGTCGAGCATCCCTTCATCGTACATGACCTTTGTCCAGAATCTGGCGTAGATAAGGTGCATCACCGCATGCTCCGCGCCGCCTACGTAAAGATCGACGGGAAGCCAGTACTTCACTGCTTCCGGGTCGAAGGGTCTTCCGGATTCATGCGGGGAGGCAAACCTGAGGAAATACCACGAAGAACATACAAACCCGGCCATCGTATCGGTGTCCCGCCTGGCGGGTCCTCCGCATTGGGGACATACGGTGTTAACCCACTCTTGTGCCCTTGCAAGCGGAGAGAGTCCTGAATCATCAGGCTCAAAGTTCTCAATTTCGGGAAGAATAACCGGAAGATTCCTATCGGGGAGAGCACCGCAGCTTTCGCAGTGGATTATCGGGATCGGAGCTCCCCAGTACCGCTGCCTTGAGACAAGCCAGTCTCTTATCCTGTAGCGGACATCAGGTTTTCCGATTCCTTCCTCTATGGCGTATTCAGCCATCTTTACTCTGGCTTCATCGGAATCGAGACCGGTGAAAGGTCCGCTGCTTATCAGCTGTCCGTCAGCGACCGTGGCAGCTTCGGATGCTCCGAGGGGCACGCCTCCGGGGGCGATAACTTCAATAATGGGTATGCCGAACTTAACCGCGAAAGCATGATCCCGGGCGTCATGAGCGGGGACTGCCATTATTGCGGCGGTTCCATAACCTGCCAGTACATAATTGGCAACGTAAACCGGAATTTTTTCAGCGCTGTAGGGATTCACGGCAAAGCAGCCGGTGAAGACGCCGGTTTTCTCCTTCTCTGCTGCTGCAGTTCGCTCAAGGTCACTCTTAGCCATCGCTTCGTTTACATAAGTCATGACTTCTTCATGCTTTTCAGCGGTAACCAGTTTCTCTATATCCGGATATTCCGGAGCAAGAACACAGAATGTGGCTCCGTAGATAGTATCGAGTCTGGTGGTATAAACAGGAAGGTCTAATTCAAAACCTGTTTCCGGATTAACCACTCTGAAGATTACTTCAGCCCCCTCGGATCTACCGATCCAGTTCCTCTGCATTGCCTTGATCCCCTCGGGCCAGTCGAGATCTTCAAGATCCTGCAGAAGCCTGTCGGCGTACTCGGTGATCCTGAAGAACCACTGCTTCAATTTCTTTCGTGTAACGGAGCCTCCGCAGCGCCAGCAGATACCGCCTGCAGCCTCTTCATTGGAAAGAACTATCTTGCATGCAGGACACCACATCTGATCCTTTTCAGTCTGATATGCAAGTCCCCTGTCAAAAAGAAGATTGAAAAAATACTGGGTCCACCTGTAGTAGCCCGGATCGCTTGAATTGATCTCCCTTTCCCAATCGTAACTCGCTTCAATCAGCTTGAACTGCCTGCGGTAGGTATCCGAATTGATCCTGGTCACTTCAGCAGGATGCATACCCGTTTTAATAGCGTACTCCTCCGCCGGCTGACCGAAGGCATCCCAGCCCATCGGATGGAGTACATTGAAACCATCCATCCTTTTTTTACGGCAGATAACATCCGTTGGTATGTAATTCTTGCAATGACCCACAGACAATCCTGCTCCCGACGGGTAGGGAAAATAGTCGAGGCAGTAGAAAGATTCACTGTCAGGTTCGGTACCGGTTCTGTAAAGATCCATCCTCTCCCAGACAGGTTTCCATTTTTCTTCCAGTTTTCTAAAATCGTAGGGATCCAACGTTGTCCTCCAGATAAATCAAATGCCGTGGTTCGTGAACCGGTACTATGACCAGAAAATAGGCCAAGGTAAAGTATTCGCTATCCGGTATCCAGTGTTAAACAGGATACCTGCGGGTACTCGAATGCAGCACTTTGCAGTTGAATCAGTACTAATCCATGCAGGGAAAGAGTATATACAGGGAACCGTTCTTATCGTCCCTGCGGAGTGCACAGCCGGCCAGCTGCAGTATAAGGTACAGCAGGGAGATTTCTGAGGCTTGTGGAATCCCACCCGAGTAGTCGACCGGTACAGTTAGATCGCAGAGTTTTGCAGGAACAGTCTTCAAAGGGCTTCCATCGGTCTTCTGTATTTCTAATTTAACATACTGTTCCGCTTCCCTGTGCAGATCCCCCGTATACTCAAGGTTTTTTCTTCTGATGACAGAAACTCTGAAATCCGGTGCGGCTTCAGGACATACGATACTGCAGAGTTGAAGCGTTATCCGCTGAATGAGATCGATATCACCGGATATGTCGTAAAGACTGCCTGATATGGAAACAACCGGAGAGAACATCCCTGCCTCAATAAAGGAGGAAATAACCTTATCAAGATAGTGTTCGGTATTGATCCGCTTCGGAATTGCATTCAAAGACATCTGAATCAGTCTTAAGTAGAGGTAGGCCTTGTCCATGCCCTCAAAAGCGTACTTTGCAGTATTCAGAACAGCAGCTACAGGATGATCGGGGTTCAGGACCTTCTTTATGTGCATGAAACCTCTGCTGATGGCTTCAAGAAGGCTGTCCAGCATATCTCTTAATGCGGATACCGAATCTTCGGCTGATTCCATCTGCCTCAGATGCATTAAATACGAAGGTTCGCAGACCGGCCACCAGATGATGAGTGATTCTCCGATATGACCGTCAAGCGCTACGGCAACCATCTGCACAGTCTCTCCACCTCCGGTTTTGAGCTTCAGGTTCAACCTGCCTTTTTTCAGTATCCCGGAAATCCATGCATCCAGATGTGACCATTCGGTACCCGAGAACAAATCATAGACTGTCCTGCTGGAAATGGAGGCGTCGGATATATCCATCCAGGTGGACAGGAGTATCCTGCCGCTGCTGTTGGAAATAAGAAACTTGCCGGCCGCCCTGTCTGCGATAAATGTGAATCTTTTTCCTATAGCTGATTTTTCAAGTTCCACGCAGGTTCTGGCAACATTACGGACAAAATCCTTCAGAATTGAATAGTCTCTTCCGCCGTTAAACAGACATTCGCCGATAACCTCGTTATCAGTTTCCAGGGGAATTGCCCATTGGTGCAGCGCAACTCCATCTGTTTTCTGATCGTAGGATGTTCGCGTAACAGGATTGGTTCCCCGGATCTTAAGGGTAACCCTGGATGCCCCCGATATTTCAAGAAGTGCAGCTACTGCCGCCTCTTTAACCCTGATCCGGTCAGAAGCTGATAACAGTGCTGAAGTACCTCTGCTCAGAGCGGAGTATGTCTCGGCTGCCTTTTTAGCTGCATTGATACTGTATACATCTTCTGATTTAACTCCTGCCACAACTATTACTGGTTCAAGGTTTCTACCCTCGACTGATTCCGTTCGAAGAAGGCGCCAGGTACATCTGGTAGTTTCTCCATCCTGATTCTCAACTTCCCAGGATTCCGGGAATTCAGAAGACCCGTTTCTGATAAATCTCTGAGCTGCACTGATACCACCTATACCGTTGAAAAGTATATTGGCTGCAATCTCAGACCTGGCAGTGGCCAGATCGAAGGAAACTCCTGTCAGTTCTTCCATGGGCTTGTTCCATAAGATAACCGACCAGTCGATCCTGAAAAGAGCAATAGGTACATCAAGTGAATCGATCACGGTACCCGCAAGTTTACTCTGCCTGCTGAGCAGAAGGTCCAGATGCTCTATCTCAGTCTTGTATTCGTTAGCGTTGTGATATGCCCTGATCGCTTTAGCTGCTATTTCTGCGAGGGGAAACAGCTCTATCGATGAATCGGTTCCTATTGAGGCCATAATAATGTAGCCGTAAGTCTTTCTGTCCGACTCCAGAGGAAATACAAGGCAGCTGGTGAACCAGGAATCAAGGGCTCCCATATCATCCCCGGTGAGCCTGTAACCGGTATCGGAATCAACCAGAACTGAAGCCAGCCTCAACTCCAGAAAGGCTTCAGGTATATCATCCGGCCATTCGGATGTGAAGCCTGCGAGCCTGCTATCGGAAAGGGGGTCGGATAGATAAATAGCTACAGCGTCAGCATCTATGCTGTCACGCAATTTTTCAGCGATTTCAGCAGTACTGAAAGCGCTGGTGGAAAGGAGGGTATCAGCAAGATGATTAATCTTCTTTATCATTTCAAGGGAATTTTTACTGTTTTCATTCACAATTGTGATTTCGGAAATATCCTCAAAAATTCCGACTGCGTAGAATACATCCCCATAATCCTCAAGGATCGGGTGAACATCCTGAAGGATTACCCTTCTTGTTTTATCAGGAAGGATGAATCGGGCAGTTCTTGCATCCTCCTTCTCCTGTGATTGGCTTGAAAAGAAAGGTCTGGTAAGATCTTCGATGATCTCATAACTTTCGCTGGGCAGGATCTCATGGAGGTGAATACCGAGAAGGTTTTCAACCAGCCCGAACATACGACCGAAAGCCCTGTTGGCTACAAGTATCCGGAAATCCCTGTCGAATAAAACCAATCCTGTGGTCACTGAATGGAAATACGCCTGGTTCATCTTTCTGCTTGTTCTGAGGCGGTTTTCAGCCTGAAAACTCTCGGTTGTATCAAAACAGGTTCCAACCATACCACTGCTGCCCGGAGTGAATGTACACTCAATTCTACGCTGGGCATCGGGATGGCAGACTACTTTTATCTGTTTGCCATCCAGAACCATCTTTACGACATTCTCCCAGGAATACAGTACAGGCGATACCAGAACATCCTGTATACTCTTACCGATCACATGCTTCTGGGGTATCCTGAATATACTGGACATAGCTTTATTCCAGAGTGTGATACTGCCTGTTCTATCGGTTCCCACAATACCTGCACCGAGTTCATCAAGCATGATGTTACTCCGGCTCTGAAATCCAGGAATACCGAAGATGACTATCTCAGCCTGATCTCTAACTGTGGTAATAGACCCGGTGAGGGAAGATGTGGATAAATGAACCGGGATATCCGGCATTCCACCTGCAAGAACGGTTGCGAGTTCAGCAGGAAGAAGAGTAAGAGGCTCTGCTGAATTGATCAGTCTTCGAGCGCTTACACCCAGAAGTCCTTCACTGTCACCGGAAACAAGCAGTACACCTGAATCCGGAGTCCAGCTGATCCTTACCCATCCACGAGAATGTGCGGCGCCTGCCGTAGTACTATTGTTCATCCTATTCGCTCTCATCATACAGCGATGAAACAGCCATAGTTAGATTACATACTGCAGACCAATGCAGAAGTGAGTCCAGGAATCATCAACGAAATCCGAGTATTCGTTGGGAAATGAGGTGCTTTTCCGGGATCTTCCACTATGGGACAATGCGCAATCTATTCTAACCCGACCCATCTGGTAATTTCCTCCAACGGAGAATGCAAGGCCCACGCGGTTCATATTCTCCCCCTCATTGAATCCGACACCGGCATACATGTTCATATTGTCCTGTATGGGAGTTTCAATGGAGAGCTTCCCGATAAAAAAGTTATTGTTCAGCGGATCGATTATTTCACCTTCAAAACCCATCGTAGAATTTCCTATGTGCTCGGCTCTGGCTCTGCCTGCAATCGAGATTCTGGAATAGTAATGATCTGAGGATCCTGAAGTGTAGCAGACACCGGCGCTTAACTCATCGTCAGCTAGAAGAAAACCAAGATGGTAACATGCCTCAGAAGCATCCCAGCTCCATGAATACGTTGAATCGATGTAAGGAGTGTATTTCTCATCATAAACATATTCGTAGCTGACCTCACCGAATCTCAATCCGGCCGACACTCCTGCTGAGAAATTGTCGTTGAAACTCCATGAAGCTCCGCCAACGGCTTCCCATAATCCACCATCAGCATCGAGCATTTCAACGATATCTATGCCCGGATGAGCGGGATCATCCGGAAGGAAATGCGTTCCTGTATACTGGTGATCAGATACCTTTGCGACGCCGGCTCCAATAACCAGACCAGGTCCCGCCCGAAACGCGACCGCACCGGTCAGTGAACCAATGCCGGTACCCGATCTCTTTATGGTACTGGTGCTGTCAACAACTTCCTCATTCCATGCGATCGACGAAGTGGAGGCTGTCATATTGAAACTGTTAACATTGGCAAGAGAAGCGGGGTTCAGTAATACTGCTGTGGCTCCCTCTGATCCGAATACTCTGATACCGACAAGGGCAGCTGACCTTATGCTGACAACATTAACAGTGTTCCCATAATTCAACGCGTCATGAAATCCGTACCCGAAGCATACAGCGGGAACAATAAACAGAATCAGAACAAGAACACACAATGATGAAGCAATTCGGGAGTTGTGCAGAGGCGAAATCCTTGTGAATGAGAAATGGGGCATATCTGATCCTTTCTTGTATGCTGTGATTGTTCCTGCAATGATACAATCAGTGATTAGTAAAAACAACATTGCATTCAACAAGGAGAGTATCCGACAATGTACAGGCACCTGAATGATAAGCATATTATCCGAAATAGATGAAAGGAGCCCCGAGTGGAGAAGACACTTGTTATTCTAAAGCCGAATGCAGTACAGAGAGAACTGATCGGTCAGCTGATATCAAAATTCGAACGAAGGGGGATGAAGATAACAGCTATGAAGCTGATCAGAATTCCCCTCAAAACAGCAGAACAGCACTACGAAGAGCACAGGGGGAAGGAGTTCTATGAAGACCTCCTTTCCTTTATTACAAGCGGACCATCAGTTATCATGATCCTTGAATCAATGGATGCTGTTGATATTGTCAGATCCATGGTCGGCGCGACTAATCCTGCGGAAGCCGTACCTGGTTCGATAAGGGGTGATTACGCAACCAGTCCTGGCCATAATATGATCCATGCGTCCGATTCCAGTGAAGCAGCAGAAAGAGAAATAGAGCTTCTCTTCAAACCGGAAGAGATACAGGAGTACCGGCTGGCAGTAAGACCCTGGCTGTAACTACAGATTCCAGTTAAGCCCGAAGGAAAGAAGCGATTGCGACACTTTGATATCGATCGGATCCCAGGAAGAGAAAGCGTACGATTCTCTGGTTACGGAAGACCATGCAAATGCCCCGTTCAGAGTTATTCTTCCGAGGGCAATTCCTGTTCCTAAAGAGATGCCTATCCCCTGGCTTTCTATTTCCTCATTCCTGTCGCTGAAGGACAGTGCACCTCTGAAAATAAGGGAGTTGGAAGGAGAAAACTGCCCGATTAGCCTGCCTTCCAGATTATTGGTCTCACCCGGATCAACGATCTCAGCCTCTACTCCAAAAGCTCCCTGCTTCGAATCTCCGGTATAGAGCAGGGCGCCAGCGGCAATTCGCGCATCGTAATGATCGGTGGCGGATGCCCATGAGATACCGATACTTGCCATACTGAGAGGAATAATGATGCCTGCGTGCCAGCAGAAATCACTTTCATCCCATGCAATCGAAACCGTTGTGTCGTTTTCAGGATTTACCCTGTCCTCAAATGTGGAATCGTAACTGGCGGAGCCGAATCGAAGTCCACCGGACAAACCTACATTGATCCAGCTTTCCGGGTGCCATGAAAAACCAGCTGCAGATTCGTACAGGCCCCCCTGGGCATCAAGTGTATAGTTTTCGATAATTTCACCTGTAATCGGATCCCGGTCATAATAACTGCCCTGGAATGAGAAATCCGATATTCTTGCTACTCCGGCTCCCAGCGCAAGCTTGCTGCCAACCTGAAATTTCATGGCAGCGGAAAGGTTAGCAAGTGCAATCCAGTTGTAATCATGAAGTCCGGTTGTGTCTTCGAAGGATTCGAAAAGCACAGCAGGACCGATTGAGATTGTAAAAGATGTTCCTGGAATCCTGTAAATGTCTGCAGGATTGGTCAGAACGGAGAGGGCATCTCCGAACCCAATGGCTCTGGCTCCGCCAAGTGCAAGTGTAACGGGATTGTATCCGGGAATGGAAGTTCCATTACCATTTGCATCAGCGTAACCGAAAGCAGAGGCAATACCCGTGATAACAAAGAGAAATGCCAAAACAGAAAACAACACAATCTTCATAATAATCCCCCGTTCATTCTATGTTAGGCGTCAGCATGCAGCGGAAACCGCCGGCAGCAGGGCTGCCGACGGCTGCATCTATTTATCAGGAGAAATTCTCCTTAACGTATTCGTACCCTTTTCTTATGGCTTTTTCGTTCAGCTTCATGACCTTATCGGATTTCCCTTTGAACAGGGATGACATGAGATTCTCTATCTCACCGGGATCAAACATTCCGGTAACAGCTGCGAACGCACCTACATTGACCATACTCTGAACCCTCGTGTCACCGAGTTCATCGGCAATACCCGTAATCGGTATTGGATACACATCAACGTCTGTACGTGCGGGTTCTATGTCAATCAGTGTACTATTGTAAACAAGTGCTCCGCCTGGAACGAGTATCTTCTCGAATTTTTCGAGACTCGGCTGGTTCATTGCGATAACCATGTTGGGTTCGGTGCATTCGGATGCGCCAACGGTGTCTGCCTGTATCTTGACCGAGCAGTTAGCGGTACCGCCGCGCATTTCAGGGCCGTAGGAAGGAAGCCAGCTCACGTTGTAACCGTATTCCATTCCAACGTTAGCCAGAGCAATACCGGTGGACATGATACCCTGCCCCCCAAAACCGGCTATCCTCACTGCAACCCTATCGAAGGCAGCATCAGGATTCTTTTCGAGATTCGAATCACTGAGGGCCGTATACTCAAGGATTCTCTTGACTTCCTCCGGGTCCATAACCGGAACAGGGCGTTCTATTGCAGGCGTATCTTCCGAAATATCCCTGAACGTATCAAGAGGGAACCTGGGTATCATGTTCTCTTCAATCCACTTCTGGGCTGGAACAGAATCCATCTTCCACCCGCTGGGACACATGCTCAGAACCTCGACAAAGGAGAATCCCTTCTTGTCCCTTGCGTTCTGTATAGCCTTGCGTACAGCTGCCCTTGTCTTTCTGATATTGGGCATATCATGAAGAGATGTTCTTACAACATATACCGGAGCCGTCAGCTGATTGATGATTTCGCAAACCTGTATAGGATAACCGTCTGTTTTAACATTTCTCCCGTAAGGCGTTGTAGTGGTTATCTGTCCCTCAAGTGTAGTTGGAGCCATCTGTCCGCCGGTCATACCGTAAATGGCGTTGTTAACAAAGAAAACTACCATATTCTCCCCGCGGTTAGCCGCCTGGAGGATATTATTGCCTCCAATGGCTGCAAGGTCTCCGTCACCCTGGTAACTTATCACGATAGAATCGGGATTAGCTCTGGAAACAGAGGTAGCAACAGCGGGAGCTCTTCCGTGAGGAACCTGCAGGTTTCCGGTATGGAAGTAGTAGTATGCGAATACACTGCAGCCGACGGGACTGATGACTATTGTCCTGTCTACAATATCAAAATCCTCAAGGGCTTCGGCTATGAGCTTATGCAGGATTCCATGACCGCAGCCGGGGCAGTAATGTGTTCTATCCTTCTCGGCTCCGGGCTTATGCTTGTACACATCAATGAAACCCAGTGGTTTTCTAAGTACTGTTTTCTGAGCCATAATCACACCCCATAAAGTTCGGAGACATTTTCAACGATCTCCAGGGCAGACGGAACATTGCCGCCCATTCTATTGTGCAGATCGGAAATCATCTTTCCGCCCAGCGCAAGATTTACATCGTCTACAAGCTGACCATCAGACATTTCAACGGTAAGAATGCCTTTCAATCCTCTGTCTGCAAGTGAGGCTATCTCATCAACAGGGAAGGGGAAAAGAGTAATGGGTCTGAGCATGCCCAGCTTGATTCCTCTTTCCCGGGCGATATCGATGGCAGAACGAAGAACACGGCTTGAACTTCCATAACCAATGGTTACGATTTCAGCATCATCCATCCTGTACTCCTCCACTCGAACTTCATTCTTCTGGATGATAGCATATTTCTTCATCAGTTCTCTGTTCCACCTCTCAAGGTCATCATGATCAAGGTAGATGGAATTGATGAGATGCCGAGAATCGGCAGTTCCATAAACAGCCCATTCACTCTTGTCCGGAAGCTCTGTCACCGGTTGGGGAAGCTCTACAGCCTCCATCATCTGACCGATAACACCATCGGTGAGAACAAAGACAGGGTTTCTATATTTATCCGCCAGTTCAAAAGCCAGCATTGTCAGGTCACACATCTCCTGGGCGGAGTTGGGCGCAAGCACAATAACCTTGTAGTTGCCATGCCCACCGCCCTTGAGAACCTGGTTGTAATCTCCCTGTTCGGGGCCGATGTTGCCAAGGCCGGGGCCGCCGCGCATGATGTCGATTATTACACATGGAAGAGCCGAACCTGCGCAATAAGAAATACCTTCCATTTTAAGGCTGATTCCGGGACCGGAGCTGCCGGTCAAAACCCTCTGACCGCATCCCGATGCTCCGTAAACCATATTGATTGCAGCAACTTCACTTTCAGCTTGAAGGAATGTTCTTCCGAATTTCGGGAAGAGCAGGGAAGCCGCTTCCGCTATCTCGCTGGCAGGGGTAATGGGATAACCGTAGTATGCCTTGCACCCGGCTAAAATCGCGCCGTATACGGCGGCATGGTTCCCTTTCATGAGTTTTCGAGGCATCTAACTCACCTCCTCTGGTACATAATTCCTCAGATATACTGTAACAGCACTGGGCTCGGGACATGTGTAGAAACAATTACCGCATCCAATGCAGCCTTCACCAACGTATTCCGAATAATGAAACCCCTTGGAATTAAGTTTTTCCGAGATCACCAGTACACCCCTCGGGCATGATGCTACACACAATCCACACCCTTTGCAGATATCTGAATCGATCTCGGAAAATGGGTATTTCCTGTTATCGTTCAATGGAAAACCTCCCGGTTCATGTTGCGAATCTTCATACTTAAATACTGTTTTTGATAATGCACGCAAAGATTACCAAAATATATGCAGCAAGTCAACGCAAATCGAATCAAATCGCGTGTTGAAGGCTGAAATCAGGGGTACACTTCCAGAGTATTCCCGTCGGTTGACAATATGAATGTACCGTCCTGATCGGTTCTGTAAACCAGCGCCCCGTAATTCTCAAGCCTCTGTACTACTTCAGTGTGAGGGTGACCGTAAGGATTACCGTAGCCCACTTCAATGGCAGCGTAATCCGGATCTACCGCCTGCAGCCAGGAATATGAGGTTGAGGTAGATGAACCATGGTGACCAACCTTGAGCACATCAGCAGAAATATCATCGATCAATCCCTGGCTCAGGGCGCTGAGTATAACGTTTTCACCACCTGTTGTTTCAAGGTCACCGGTAAAAAGAAAAGATACATTCTCAAAGGTTATCCGCAGAACGATAGACGCGTTGTTCGCGTCACCGCCCAGCGGCTCCACAGGATGAATGCACTCAACTGTAAGGTTCTCATCCCAGTTGAGAAGGTCTCCCCTTCGAGGAGTGATGAAGTCCGAACCGTTATCATCAATCGCCTGGAGGTAAGCCAGGTAAGTTGCTGTTGAATAGGGAAAGCCTGAATCCCACACCGTTGCCACCGGTACATTCTCAAGAACACCGATCAAGCCTCCAATATGATCCGAATGCGGATGTGTCGCGACGATTCCATCAAGGCTGTCTGCTCCGAGGCTGTCAAGCAGCGGCAGAACCTTTTCGATTCCGCAGCTCCAGCTTCCAGCTCTGTCTCCCCCGTCGATTAAATAATAATTGTTATCAGGGGTTCTCAGAAGAATAGCATCACCGGAATAGTAATCGTTATGTGAAGGATCGATAAAGAATACGGTCAATCTGGGGGTCAGGTCCGGTGTGGTAACCGAAACTTCATTGCTCCATGAACTGAGCTGTGATTCGTTAAGCGTTTCCACCGCATAATAGTAGGGTGTCAGCCCCTCAACTTCATTGTCTTCGTAAGCTGTATTTCCGATTTCCTCGGATGTGGAAACGATTTCGGCTGAAGATGGATTACCCTCTATGTCAGGGGTGTTGGAACGGTAAAGATTGTAACGGTAGAAATCACTGTCCGGGCATTCGGTCCATCCAAGGGTGATCTGACCGAAAGGACCATCTCCCGTATAAACACCAGTAAGTATAGAAGGAGAAGGTGGTGCGGCAGCGGGAACAACCACGGAATCCTCGTTGCTCCAGGAATCCAGGTCATCCGAGTTCATGGTGCGGACAGCGTAGTAGTAAGTATTCCCCTCACTGATACCGGTATCGATCCATGCAGTACCTGAAACTGATGAGAAAACTACACTGGTATCCGCAGATCCGGGATTAGATGCGATTCCGGGGGTCCCGGAACGGTAAATAGCATAACTGGAGAAATTGTCATCAGGGCACTGTGTCCAGACAGCCACTGCCTGGTAGTCACCCTTGCTGTCTATTTCAAGTTCAAGCTCACCTGCAAAAACTGAGACTCTGTTAACTGCGTTAGTATGAAGGGAACTCGTCTCTTCAAGGGTAACCGTGAGTATTGATTCGGTGGGGTTGGAAACATCCAGAGGCCCCGATGGCTCGCTGCAGGATAACAAGACAACGATGAAGAGTGTGAGTAGAAAGAATATTGAAAGAATCTGTCTCATCAGAACCTCCATAAATCAGTCAGCGTAGGCGAAATATACTCCCACTTGCAGAGCTTCGCTATCCAAGGTTGCCTTCAGAGGATCTTGTTCCAGCCGGCGGGGGTTTTCCTGTAACCGGACATTTCCAGAGTGATTTCATCGCCGTCCCACACTGTAAACCTTACCGCCCTGCAACCCTGATACTTCAAGTACCGCTCAAGGGTTTCAAGGAATTTGTGAACCGGTAGATTCTCAGCGATCTCAACATCGGTAACGATGGTGACCGTTCCGAGCTTCAGGACCATACTGCCCAGCTTCTCCTCCGAAAGTTCAAGAATCAGTCTGTCCTCTTCACCTTTCACAAGGCGGGGCGCACTTTCTCTGCTTCTTCTGCGCTGTTTTATTCTGAGGTGGAAGACAGCCAGCAAATAGAGAACTACAAAAGTGAGGATGGCCCCCATGACCGGCACACTTCCCTTCAGTACAATCAGAATTGCAAGCAGTATCCCATGCGATAGAAAGACCAGCCCCATGACAATGGACATCTCACCGGTGAACTCCCTGCCGGCTGAAAACCCGGCGACCCTCTTCATCTGGGAAGCCAGCCATGGCTTTCCTCTTGCGGTTGAGATGAGCAGCACACCTGCGAGGATAAGCTCGAGAAGCACGTATCCAGCTCCGCTGTATCCCAGAGCAGCCAGCATCTCACCGGCAAGACCTGCGGATGCCAGCACCGCGCCCTCCAGAATGAGTGCGGGGTGCTTTGTACCCCGGAAAACCAGCAGGAAAAGGAACTCCCCCAGACCGAGGGCCAAAACAGCAAGAGCGGCAGTGTAGCCGCCTAAGAAGATGTCAGCTGCAAGGTATCCAGCGATTACAATAAGGGTCGGGGACATTCTATTCCGCTTGCGCTTCGGGTTTCATGATGAATTTCTCGCCATCGGTATCCAGAATGACACTCTCTCCCTGATGTATGCTGCCATCGATGATGGAGTTGGCCAGTTCATTCTGGACGTACTTCTGTATAACCCTCTTCAATGGTCTTGCGCCGAATGCAGGTTCGTATCCAAGTTTTGTCAGAAGATCCAGGGCTGATTCGGACGGTATAAGGGTTATGTTCTGTTCCTTCAGTATCCTGTTCAACCTCTTAAGCTGGATCTCGACGATCTCTCTTAACTCCTCCCGTCCAAGCGGACGGAAAACGATGATATCGTCTATTCTGTTGAGAAACTCCGGCCTGAAATGTGTGCTCAGTTCCCTCTTTGCCCTCTCCGTAAGCTCCTCCTGGGTCAGCTTGCCGGCGCCTTCAGCTATCCAGTCACTGCCGAGGTTGCTGGTCATGATGATCACCGAATTCCTGAAATCAACGGTTCTGCCCTGACCATCCGTAAGGCGGCCCTCATCAAGTATCTGCAGGAACACGTTGAATACCTGCTGATGAGCCTTCTCGATCTCATCGAACAGAATGACCGAATAGGGTCTTCTCCTGACAGCTTCTGTCAGGTACCCTCCCTCGTCGTATCCAACGTACCCCGGAGGAGCGCCTATAAGCCTTGAAACGGAATGCTTCTCCATGAATTCACTCATGTCTATCCTGATAAGGGCATTCTCATCATCGAAGAGGAAATCGGCGAGGGATCTTGCAAGCTCTGTCTTACCCACTCCTGTGGGTCCCATGAATATGAAACTGCCCAGGGGTCTGTTGGGGTCCTGTACGCTTGCGCGCGATCTTCTGACAGCCTCGGAAACCGCAGAGACCGCTTCATCCTGACCAATAACTCTTCTGTGAAGCTCATCTTCAAGTGTGAGAAGCCGTTCCTTCTCACTCTCCATCAGCCTTGATACAGGAATACCTGTCCATTTGGAGACCACTTCGGCTATGTCGTCTGCAGTTATCTCCTCGGAGAGAAGCGAACCCTCCTTCTGAAGGTCGTTCAACCTGTCTTTCAGGGTAGCGGATTCTTCCTCCAGTTCACGGATGGTGCCGTAAGTTAGTTCCGCCACTTTTTCGAAATCACCCTGGCGCTCAGCTATCTTGGCCTGTCCCCGGAAATCTTCAATAGTCCTGGCATTATCACGGATCTTATCGATAAGATCCTTCTCATTCTTCCAGCGAAATTCAAGGGCTGTTCTATCCTCTTGCAGGTCTGCCAGATCCTTCTCGATCACATCCAGCTCAGCCTTGCACTCAGCTTCATTTTCTCTGCGCAATCCTTCCCGTTCGATCTCCAGCCTCATTATCCTGCGCCTGATCTCATCTATCGATTCGGGCATGCTGTCTATCTCAATACGAAGCCTGCTTGAAGCTTCATCCACAAGATCTATCGCCTTATCGGGCAGGAACCTGTCGGTGATGTACCGGTTGGAAAGTGTTGCAGCGGCAATGAGTGCCGCGTCCTGGATAATAATTCCATGGTGACTTTCGTACCTGTCACGGAGCCCCCTTAGAATACTTATCGTATCCTCCACAGAGGGAGCTCTTACAATAACGGGCTGGAAGCGTCTTTCCAGCGCAGCGTCCTTCTCAATGTGTTTCCTGTATTCATCCAGTGTAGTGGCACCTATGCAGTGCAGTTCTCCACGGGCAAGTGCAGGTTTAAGCATATTTGCCGCATCAACCGCGCCTTCAGCGGCACCAGCGCCAACAAGCGTATGCATCTCATCTATGAAAAGTATGATTCTTCCTTCAGCATCAGCTATCTCTTTGAGGACAGTCTTCAGTCTCTCCTCGAATTCTCCTCTGAATTTCGCTCCTGCGACCAGAGCGCCCATATCCAGAGCAAGTACGCTTTTATTCCTGAGCGTTTCAGGGATATCACCTTCAGTTATCCTAATAGCGAGTCCCTCGACAATCGCTGTCTTACCTACTCCGGGCTCGCCTATGAGAACGGGATTGTTCTTTCTTCTTCGCCCGAGGACCTGCATGATCCTTCTTATCTCATCATCCCTGCCTATTACAGGATCAAGCTTCTCCTGCCGCGCCATTGCTGTAAGATCCCTGGTGTATTTCTCCAGAGCTTTGTAATTATCTTCTGCTGATTCAGAATTAATCCTGGAAGAACCTCTTACGGAGGCCACAGCTTCCAGGAAATCTCTCTCAGTAACCCCCATCGAACTGAAGATATCCGCGACCCTGCCGCCCGAACCAAGAAGAGCCAGAAAAAGGTGCTCCCTCGCTACATATTCATCCTTCATCTGAGCGGCGGCTTTTTCCGCTGCATCCAGTACCCTTGTCAAGTTCGAGGACATCCTCGGCTCGGATCCTCCCCGGGTTCTGGGTAGTGAACTCAGCACTCCCGTTATCTCGTCTCTGACCGTCTGGCGGTTAAGCTCAAGGCTGTCCAGTACTCCGCCGATTACACTATCATTATCATCAAGCAGCACTGCTGCGAGATGAATGGGAGCTATCTCCGGATTACCGGCTTCAATAGCCATTCTGCCAGCCTCCTGGACAGCTTCCCTTGATTTAATCGTAAATTTCTCAAAGTTCATTAATTACCTCCTGTCCGTACAATAGAAGCATATACCTTGCCATGCAACCTTTCAGCAGGGGGCCTGGCCTAACATATAAATTTATCGGGGTCGTTTATCGGGGTCGTATCTTGAATTTTGGCATTTGATTTGCTAAGACATT
>Ga0164313_10000705_pt1 | contig 27819 bp, 32 predicted proteins | sample GuaBasSedimGuay4_FD_113735 | JGI IMG/M metagenome (GOLD analysis project Ga0164313, IMG submission 113735) | Subseafloor sediment microbial communities from Guaymas Basin, Gulf of California, Mexico - Guay4, Core 4569-4, 0-3 cm | ecosystem: Environmental > Aquatic > Marine > Hydrothermal vents... | reverse complement strand
TCGTCTTTCGTCTTTCGTCTTTCGACTAACGACTAACGACTAACGACTAACGACTAACGACTAACGACTAACGACTAACGACTAACGACTAACGACTAACGACTTATTTGACGACCCGCAAACCCGGCCGTTTGGGTTTACCTGGAGAGGGACCCGGATCATCGTCACCATCAGGCGATGAAACTGCACCGTCATCTTCAGAGAACATCATGCCCTGACCGTTTTCCTTTGCATAAACGGCTAACACTGCTTCAACAGGAATATGCAGCCCCATCGGCTGCCCGGAAAAGCGCGCGCTAAAGGTTACTTCAGCATCACCTAAAACCAGACCACTTATTGCCATAGGGGCAATATTAAGAATGATTTTGCCGTTTTGAATATGCTCTGCAGGCACATGTACGCCATCCACTGAGACATCAACCAGCAAATGCGGCGTCATGCCATTATCAGCAATCCACTGATACATGGCTCGAATGAGATAAGGACGGCTGGAGGTCATCTGCATAAAAAATAGTTTTAAGTAATAAGTTGTAAGTAAAAAGACGTAGCTTCTAACTTAAAACTTACTACTTATAACTTCTAACTCGCAGTTACAGGCGCAACTCGCGCTCTGCTTCTGTCAGGCTTAAGACAAAACCATCTCGTTCAAATAAACGATCCGCATAGGCGTTAATGGCACTGGCTTCTTTCGGCAGTTCGATACCATAATGACGTAAGCGCCAGAGTATCGGGGCTACGCTGGCATCCACCAGGGAAAAATCTTCACTAAGGAAAAACGGCATAACATTGAATATTTCGGCAACCGAAGTTATGCTTTCTGTAAGATCTTTTTTGGCTTTTGCGACTGCTTTTTCGCCTTTAGTTTCAATGATATCAACCAGTGGATACCAGTCATGCTCCACCTGGAAGAGTGCCAGGCGTGTTTGCGCACGTTGCACAGGTCCAACTGGCATTAACGGTGGATGTGGAAAACGTTCTTCCAGGTATTCCATAATAACGCGAGAATTATACAATACCAGCTCACGATCGACCAATGTAGGCACACTACCGTACGGATTCAGATCAATCAAATCCTCAGGTAATTTTTTCGGATCGACCAGAGTCACTTCGTGGACAATATCTTTTTCGTTTAAAACGATACGGGTGCGATGACACTCAATTGACAATGCCGTGGTATATAAATTCATAGGTTTTCCAGTCAGAGAGAAATAATTCTATTAAACCGATTTGATAAAATTACTTGGTGAAATTATTTGCCGACACTGAATGGATTACGCTGTAACTGCGTAACCAGTGCCGGCAAACAGGTTTTAATGTACGTCTTTCCAGTATTCCTTCTTCAGTGCGTAAGCAAAACCAAAGAGAACAATCAGGAACAACAGAACTTTCCAGCCCAGGCTACGGCGTTCGACCTGTACAGGTTCGCCGATATAAACCATAAAGTTGGTCAGATCAGCAACAAACATATCGTATTCTTCAGGGCTTAATTTACCTGCTGATACCTGTTCAAAGCCTTCAAGCTCTTCAACTTCTACATCACCATGCATGACTGTTTTATAGCGGGCTTCCTGCAGGCCTTGCAGTGACCATAAAACGTTTGGCATGCCAACATCCGGGAACACAGCATTATTGAAACCGTTAGGACGGTATGGGTCAACATAGAAGCTGCGCAAGTAAGTATAGACCCAGTCAGCACCACGTGCGCGTGCCTCCAGTGATAAATCTGGAACAGCTGTACCAAACGCATTTTTTGCGTAGTCATCGGTCATTGATACTTTCATCAAATCACCGATTTTTGTTGGCGCACCTTTTTTGCCACGGGTATGAATCATCATTTCACGTACATCTTCCTCAGACATTTCCAGGTCTTTGGCTATACGATTAAAACGCACAAACGAAGCAGCATGACAACTGTAACAGTAGTCTGCAAAGGCTTTTGCACCGCGGCGCAGTGACTCTTTATCATTGATATCAATCGGAGCACTTTCCAGGTGAACACTACCTGACGCTGTTGCCATGACTGGCATCAACATGGCAGCCACGATAAGTAATTTCATTATCTTTTTTATAGTAGCAGTTTTCATGATGTCACCCTATCTGGAACAGGCTTGGTTTTTTCGTTTTTAGATGTGACATAAAGCACAGCAAAGAAAGCGAAATAGAAGAAAGTGAATACGCGAGAGAAGAAGGTCAGTATCTCAGTTGCTGGCTGCATAGCTAACCAGCCCAGCACAACAAAGCTAACGCAGAATACAATCAGGTTCACTTTAAAGATAACTGAACGATAGCGAATAGACTTCACTTTGCAGCGGTCTATCCATGGCAGGAAGAACAGCACCACAATCGCAGCGCCCATAGTACCGACACCCATCAACTTATCAGGTACCGCACGTAAGATCGCGTAGAACGGTGTGAAATACCAAACCGGTGCAATATGCTCAGGCGTCTTCAGCGGGTCAGCAGCAATAAAGTTTGCATGCTCTAACAGGTAACCACCGCCATCAGGGAAGTAGAACATAACAACACTAAAGAAGAACAGGAACACCACCACACCGACGATATCTTTAACCGAGTAATAAGGGTGGAATGGGATGCCGTCTAGTGGAATGCCATCGGGACCTTTATTTTTCTTGATCTCAACACCATCCGGGTTGTTTGAACCCACTTCATGCAAGGCAAGAATGTGTGCGATAACCAGGAATACCAGGACAAATGGTAAAGCGATAACGTGAAGCGCGAAGAAGCGGTTCAAGGTGGCATCACCAATGACGAAATCACCACGAATCCACAGTGTCAGGTCATCACCGATGACAGGAATTGCACTAAACAGTGAAATAATTACCTGCGCACCCCAGTAAGACATCTGGCCCCAGGGTAACAAGTAACCCATGAAAGCTTCAGCCATCAGTGCCAGGTAGATGAACATACCAAACAGCCAGATAAGTTCGCGCGGTTTTTTGTATGAACCGTACATCAGGCCACGCAACATATGCAGATAAACCACAACGAAGAACGCGGTGGCGCCGGTTGAGTGGATGTAACGGATCAACCAGCCGTAAGGCACATCACGCATGATGTACTCAACAGAAGCAAACGCCATAGCACCGTCTGGTTTGTAATGCATGGTCAGGAAGATACCTGAAATAATCTGAATCACCAGCACCATCAGGGCTAATGAACCAAAGAAATACCAGAAATTGAAATTTTTCGGTGTGTAATATTTAGCTAGATGGTCATTCCACATTTTCGTCGCTGGAAAACGATCATCTATCCAGGTCATTAAATTGCTCATTATGCAGCCCCCTCATCTTCGCCAATAAGAATAACGTTGTCACTTACATATTTATGCGGTGGCACCACCAGGTTAGTTGGTGCAGGCACACCCTGGTATACACGACCAGCAAGGTCAAATTTTGAACTGTGACAGGGACAGAAGAATCCACCTAACCAGTCTGCACCCAGATCAACTGCGGCAATATCAGGACGGAACGTTGGCGAACAACCTAAGTGTGTACAGATACCAACGAGTACCGAAATCTCTGGTTTGATAGAACGGTTCGCGTTCTGTGCATATGCAGGCTGCTGATCTGCATTTTCTGATGCAGGGTCACTAAGCTTATCATCAAGCGTCACAAGATCAGCGAGGGTCTTTTCAGAGCGCTTAACAATCCATACCGGTTTGCTCTGCCACTCAACAATCAGTAAACGCCCTTGTTCGAGCTTGCTGATATCGACTTCTACGGGCGCACCCGCATTTTTTGCTCTTTCACTAGGCATCCATGAGGATAAAAATGGAACGGCTACAAAACCGGCACCGACTGCAGCTACCACCGAGGTGGAGTTGACCAGAAAGCGGCGTCGTTTTGTATCTACTACATTGTCAGTAGACATATTGGATATCTCCAAATATTAAATAAAAATTCACTTGCAAGTTAGTCGGAAAAATAGCGATTCAATTTTTCCTGCAACTCTGTCAACCTTACATGTGCTTAAATCCACAGCTAAAAAAGGGCACACTGGTTGCAAACGGCGCATAGAATAGCGTAAATTAGCATTTTAGCCAAGTTTAATATAACAACTCCAACAAAAACAAAGAGATATAAAAACTCATGCAGAAGCAAAACCACTCTTTTGTGTACTTTTTCGCCTGGCTGCTCATTGGCGTATTTTTGGGACTAAGCATTCTGCTGTTTCGAGGCGATATCAGCGTTGTCATTAACCAGGCAGGCCAGCCCGCTGACAGGCAAATAGTTAAGCAGCCCCCTGCTGCCAGTTCCACACAAAATAAACATAGCGGATTTGCAGAAGCCGTGAAAAAAGCCGCACCTGCCGTGGTCAGCATACAAACCATCATCTGGTCTGAAGCCAGCACAGAAGAGTCCACCGAGGAGAAAATTATACAGGGATTCCTGGGCAAGAATTCGCCCCATCGTCCCAAACAAAAAGCTGAAACAGGTTCAGGCTCAGGGGTAATTATTAACCAAAACGGTTATATTCTGACAAACTACCATGTTATTTCACAACGAGATGAATTACGCGTCAGGCTAAGTGATGGCAAAGTCGCAAAAGCTGAACTCATCGGTTCCGACCCTGATACCGACCTTGCGGTTCTCAAGGTAGACCTTAAAAATCTGCCGACGCTAAATATTGCCGATATTAGCCAGCTTAACGTGGGTGATATTGTGCTCGCCATTGGCGACCCATTTGCTATAGGTCAAACCGTGACGCAGGGCATAATCAGCGCCACCGGCAGAACCCGCGTGTCACAGAACACCTATGAGAACTTTATCCAGACCGATGCGGCCATCAATCCAGGAAACTCAGGTGGCGCATTAATTAATACCAACGGTGAAATTGTCGGCATCAACTCAAATATTTTTACCAGCACAGGAAATTTTCTGGGCATCAGTTTCGCCATTCCTATTGATTTAGCACAGCAGGTAGCGCAGCAAATAATTCAACATGGATATGTAGTGAGAGGCTGGCTCGGTGTTGAAGGACAGGAGTTAACCTCACAGATTTTACGCACCGTTGATCTTGACTCTATGCACGGTATTTTAATAACCGATGTGGACAAAAATGGCCCCGGTGATATAGCCGGCATAAAACGCGGCGACATCATCACCCGAATCAACCGGCAGGACATCCTCAGCACCAATGACATTTTAAACATGATCGCCGCAGGCAACCCGGGGGATGAGTTTTTAATTGAAGGAATAAGACAGCGTCAGAGTTTTATAACGACTGCAACGCTGGGGCAAAGGCCTCTTATGAGCCGGTGAAGCCTGGCTCAAATGAATAATGAATAGTGAATAATGAGAAACGAGAAACACTTGCTCTAGTCAAGCCTGTCATCCTGAACGACTAATTTGTCTGGAACAAATTGAACAGCTATGCTGGCCCGAAGGGCGAAGGGCATGATGCCCGTAGTATAGTGAAGGATCTTAATGGTCAAATACATCACCCAACCTCAAGATCCTTCACTATCGTTCAGGATGACAAATTAGTGTAGCTGTTAGCTTTTACACTATTCACTATTCATTTTTCATTATTCATTGCCGATATGAGTGCAGCGACAAAGGCCAAATTCTCCTCCGGTGTGCCAACAGTCACCCGCAAACAATTCTTAAGCAGCCCAACATCGGCCCTCATGTTTTTTATCAGCACACCAGATTGTTTGATACCTTCAAAAACATCATTTGCGCTTCTATTTTTAGTGTTATTTAACACCCGAAATAAAATAAAGTTTGCCTGACTTGGAAACACCTGCAGTGCGTCCATGGCTTTCATTTTTTCTATCAATATTTCTCGCTCATCACGAATTAACTTTGCCTGTTGATCTAGAACAGCAATATTATCTAAAACAAACTCAGCCGTTATTTGCGTTAAAACATTAATATTGTAAGGCAAACGGATTTTATCAATTTCATTAATAATATCCGCATGACCGCATAACAAACCTAAACGCAAGCCCGCTAAACCCATTTTTGAAACCGTGCGCATCACCAGCAAATTATCGAACTCAGTCAATCGGTTCATAAAACTGCTTTGTGCAAACGGGTGGTAAGCTTCATCCAGCACCACCATACCCGATGCTATTGAAATTATTTCTTCAATATCGTTTTGCTTATAACAGTTAGCAGAAGGGTTATTCGGGTAGGCGATGAAAATAATTGCCGGACGGTTTTGTTTTATAGCCTGACGAATGCTTTCCATATCCAGAGAAAAATCTTCAGTCAGTGGAACACCGATATAATTAATGCCGGCAAAGTCTGCAATCATTTTATACATCACAAAACCAGGCTCAAAAGACATCAAACAAACGTCTTCTTCAGCGACCGCCATTGCCAGCATTTGTATTAATTCATCCGAACCATTACCCAGCACGATAGCCTTGTCTTCAGGCACCTGCATTACCTGCCTTAGCTTTTCACGCAAAGCACTGGCGGATGGATCCGGATAACGGTTGAGTGCAGCCTCACTGAGTTTGACTTGCAATTCAGCCTTTAAACCCTCAGGTAAGGCGTATGGGTTTTCCATTGCATCCAGTTTGATTAATCCACTGGCATCTGCGACATGGTAAGCCTGAATATTTTTGATAACAGGACGAATCGTCTGCAGGCAATTTTTTAATGGTGAATTCATAAACATAGGTGGGTAATAAGCTAATTTACTGAATGGTAACAAACAGCACAAAAAAGCACATTAAAAATATTTTTATTTTTAAGCTTGAAATTATAAGAACCAGCTACAGATTATTTAACAACAATGAACAAAAACCTTATGGAGGTTATATATCATGAGCTTAATACGTTACAACAATCCGTGGAATTTATTAAATAATTTACAGCGTGAACTGTATAGCCCGGAATACAATCGTCTGAATGACGATGATGCGTCTGTGGCAACCGCTAACTGGGCACCTTCAGTTGATATACGTGAAGATGAAAAAGCCTTTACCTTACTCGCCGATATACCCGGCGTTGAACCTGAAGATATCGAGATATCGATGGAGAAAGGTGTGCTGACGATAAAAGGTGAGCGCCAGTCAGAAAATGTCGAAGAAAACGAAAACTACCGTCGTGTAGAACGCCAAAGTGGCCAGTTTTATCGTCGATTTACCCTGCCTGACACTGCTGATGCCGATAAGATTGAAGCTAAATCAGAACACGGTGTATTAAAAATCACCATACCAAAACAGGAAGTGGCCGCTTCACGAAGGATTGAAGTGAAACATTGATAATGGCACGTCGTATAGAAGTAAAACACTAAAGACTTTTAGTCCACGGATGGACGCAAATGAACGCAAATAAAAACAGTTTTAATTCAATTTTTATTTCGTTGTGTGCTTGCGTCCTACGCAAAAAAAACAAATTACTCTCATAAGTAATCGTGGGCACAATTTACTGTTTTTAAAATTCTAATTTGCGTTCATTTGCGTTCATCTGTGGACAATTTAATCTTTCTTTATTCGGTATTCCGCTGAACGTGCATGCGCGGTTAAACCTTCGCCATGAGCAAGTACTGACGCCGTTTTACCCAGTGTTGAAGCACCTTCTGCTGAGCAACCGATTAAGCTGGTACGTTTCTGGAAATCATAAACACCTAAAGGTGATGAAAAACGTGCGGTGCCAGATGTGGGCAACACGTGATTCGGGCCGGCACAATAATCGCCTAGCGCTTCTGCAGTATAACGCCCCATGAATATGGCACCCGCATGGCGAATTTTTTTCGCCCAATGATCCGCATTTTCAACTGAAAGTTCTAAATGCTCGGGTGCGATATGGTTTGCAACTTCAATTGCCTGTTCCATATCTGTAACAGAAATAATGGCCGCACGATCTTCCAGTGATTTTTTGATGATTTCTTTTCTAGGCATTTCTTCAAGCAGACGTGTGATACTTTGTTTTACCTGCTCGATAAACGCTTCATCCGGACACACCAGGATGGATTGTGCTTCTTCATCATGTTCTGCCTGGGAAAATAAATCCATGGCGATCCAGTCAGGATCCGTCTGGCCATCACAGACCACCAGTATTTCAGACGGCCCTGCAATCATGTCTATGCCAACCACACCAAACACCATACGTTTAGCAGTTGCTACAAAAGAATTTCCCGGGCCGGTAATCTTATCCACTTTCGGTATGGTCTCAGTTCCATAGGCCAGTGCCGCCACTGCCTGTGCGCCACCAATGGTGAACACACGATCCACATCTGCAACTGCCGCTGCCGCCATCACCAGCTGATTAACCTCTCCATCGGGAGTCGGCACCACCATGATTAATTCAGGAACTCCGGCAACTTTTGCCGGTATTGCATTCATCAGTACAGATGATGGATAAGCTGCCTTACCACCAGGAACATACAGCCCTACCCTGTCCATTGCATTGACACTTTGACCCAAAATAGTGCCGTCATCTTCTGTAAATGACCAGGACTCTATTTTCTGGCGTTCAGCATAATGACGTATACGTAAAGCCGCCGTTTCCAGGGCCTCACGTTGATCTGCATCAATCGACTCTAAAGCCTGTAGTAACTGTTGTTTATTTAATTCAAGCTCACTCGCATCAGTTAAAGACCTGCGATCAAATTTATTGGTATATTCGATTACCGCAGCATTACCGCGCTGTTTCACATCAGCTAGAATATCTGCAACGATTTTAGCGATATCCCCATCAATGCCCGCTTCCCATGCAAGCACATCGTCAAGCTGCTGATAAAAGTCAGCGTCAGAGAAATTTAAGGAAGTTATATTTAGCATGGATGGCGACTCTTAGAATGCTGTCTTTAAGATTACATCTGAATTTGCTGTCATCTCGACGATAGGTGAAATCTTAGAGATGACAGTAATTTAGTTACTCATAATTATTTAACGGCCGAAGCAATTTTATCGATGATGGCACTGATTTTTTCGTGTTTCATTTTCATCGAGGCCTTATTCACTACCAGGCGTGAGCTGATATCTGCAATATGATCCACTGGTTCAAGCCCGTTGGCTTTCAAAGTGTTACCGGTATCAACAACATCCACAATCAAATCAGACAAACCCACAATCGGGCCTAACTCCATCGAACCGTAAAGCTTGATGAGTTCAATCTGTTCACCACGTGATTCAAAATAACGTTTTGCCACATTAGTAAACTTAGTGGCTACACGTAAACGTCCAGCCACTCTCGGTTTAGGGTTAACCAGGCCAGCGGTCATCAATTTACACTTGGCGATTTTCAAATCCAGCGGTTCATACAGGCCTTCGCCACCATGCTCCAGCAGCACATCTTTACCGGCAACACCTAAATCAGCCGCACCAAACTGCACGTAAGTTGGCACATCGGTGGCGCGGATAATCAGCAGCTTTACATCATCGTGATTGGTGTCCAGGATTAGCTTGCGGCTTTTTTCCGGGTCATCGACGGGCACGATGTCGGCTGCTGCTAACAGGGGAAGTGTCTCCTTGTATATCCTGCCTTTTGAGAGAGCTATTGTTATCATATCGTGCCAATGAATAACGCAATGAATAATGAATAATGAATAATGAATAACGGGGAGTTCATTTACTTGCCTATATATTCTCTTAATAAGTATCTTGATACTTGATGCTGATTATTAGTAAAAAACAAGAAAGCGATAGCGTGAAGCTATTATATCTCTTGCTTCTATATTTTGCATTATTCACTATTCATTGTCTTTTTCGCTGTGTTGATGCTAGATGTTAGTAGTTTAATTAATTCGTTAGCTTGGGGCTGTATACTATTGAACATGGTTTCGGAGATATAACCTCCTTCACGTAACAACCTTAGCCAGTAATATGTTTCATTTGCTTCTTTTAGTCCGATGCTTAACTTGTGAATAAAATCCGGTTTTGACTGGGCATATTCAGCTTCGCAAATTAGTGCTCCTATAGAAGTACCGGACCTCAAAACCTGTTTACTAAGCACATATTCTTTTTTATCACTATTAAGATATTGTGCTAGCTTAACTACTCGCAACGCAAACAAAAAGCTTTTTTCCTTCAATATGTTTTCCATTCCCATTCTTTCCCTGTTCGAAACATTTATTTAACAGTATTATTTGCTTTTCCATTATTCACTGTTCATTATTCATTATTCATTGCGCAAAGATACGCCGCGTTCACGAGTAGCGCTACGCGCTACGCGTGAACGCGGCGTATCTTTGCGCCAAGTAGCGACAGTTTTTCTTCAATATTTTCATAACCACGGTCTATGTGATAGATGCGCTGTACTTCGGTCTCACCACTGGCGACCAGGCCGGCTATGATCAGGCTGGCGGAAGCACGTAAATCGGTCGCCATTACGGGAGCTGATGTCAGTTCGTCGGTGCCGCGAATGATAGCGGTATTGCCTTCAATTTCAATATCCGCACCCATGCGTTTTAGTTCCTGTACATGCATGAAACGGTTTTCAAACACTGTTTCAACCACGGTGGAGGTGCCTTCGGCAATGGTATTCAAGGCGGCGAACTGTGCCTGCATATCTGTTGGAAAAGCCGGGTAAGGTGCGGTACGAATACTCACTGCTTTCGGCCGCCGGCCCTCCATATCCAGTGAAATCCAGTCATCCCCCAGTTCAATTTTTGCACCGGCTTCGCGCAATTTTTCTATTACTGCATCGAGCAGGTGAGGTTCGGTATCTTTCACCTTGATACTACCGCCGGTTATGGCTGCAGCAACCAGGTAAGTACCGGTTTCAATTCGGTCCGGCAGTACGCGATACCGTGTACCGTGAAGTTTTTCCACACCTTCAATCTCAATCGTGTCGGTACCCGCACCGGATATCTTGCCGCCCATGGCATTAATGAAATTCGCCAGGTCAACCACTTCAGGCTCACGCGCCGCATTTTCAATTATGGTCGTGCCGTCAGCCAGTGCGGCTGCCATCATCAGATTTTCCGTACCCGTCACTGTTACTATATCCAGCACCAGCCTGGCACCTTTTAAACGTTTTGCTTTAGCGTGAATGTAGCCGTTGCTGACATCAATTTCAGCGCCCATATCCTGCAAACCTTTAATATGCAGATCCACTGGACGAGAACCAATGGCACAGCCACCCGGCAGAGAAACTTCCGCTTCGCCAAAACGTGCTAACAACGGTCCCAGCACCAGGATTGAAGAACGCATGGTTTTCACCAGGTGATACGGTGCGGTGTGATTTTCGATGGTGGAAACATCAACTTCAACGCTTAGTTTCTCATCAACTGAAACCATCACCCCCATACAGCCAAGTAGCTCGACCGTGGTGGTTACGTCATGCAAATGCGGCACATTTTCTATCGTTGCCGGGCCATCTGCCAGCAAGGTTGCGGCCAGTATAGGCAGCACCGCATTTTTAGCACCCGAAATTCTAATTTCGCCTTTTAGCCTAACGCCACCATTGATCATCAATTTATTCATTAAATAATGTCTCTTATCTCGTCGTCAACGCCGTATGCTTTTGCAATGGTTAACAGGGTTACCGGCCAGTTTTCAAAATGTAATTCAATATTATAGTTATCTGCCTGGCTAACCATTTCCAGTATCAACGCCAGTCCGGCACTGTTACAAACCGTTATTTTCGACAGATCCATGGTAATGCCTGTTTCCGCCTTAGCGTTGGCATTGGCGGCGGCAGATTTTTTAAATGATTTAAAAAAAGTAGAAACTTGCTGCATTAAATAGGGCACGGTTGAAAAATCAACCGCGCCTGAAATGAGATACTTCTGCTGATTTTGCTGAATAATTTCAGCTTGACTTAGTTGCACCTGATTACCTGTTTTATTACGCCTGATGTTATGCACCGACTTTAGTGCTTAATTTATTATTTTTATCTTTCAGGTATTTTAACAGACCATCAATACCACTTTTACGTACTTCCTGAGTAAAGGTACCACGATAGCTGGTCACCAGGCTAATACCATCAATTTTTATATCATATACTTTCCAGGCATTATTTTTAATACGCATACGGTAAGCCATCGGGATAGAAGGCCCGCCAGGCTGTATCACTTCTGCTTTAACTGAGGCCTTGTATGCATCCGCTGGCAACTTTACCGGGAAATATCTAATTTGCTGATCTTTAAATTCAATTAATGATTTACTGTAGGTTCTTATCAGTAAACTTCTGAACTCATCGATGAATGCCAGCTTTTGCTGTTTAGTTGCTTTTCGCCAGTTTTTACCCATGGCCAACTTTGCCATGGTGACATCATCCAGATGCGGCAATATATAATCATCGACAATTTTATAAACACGCTCAGGTTCGCGCTGCAACAGCTCATGATCATCATGCAGTATTTTTATTACCTGCGTTGAGGTTCTTTCCAGTAAAGCCACCGGTGATTCAATGTCCCCTGCCGTTGCTTCAGCCAGGGTCGGTTGTGACCAGGCGACTGTGATAACGCTCAAAACCAGCACTGAAAAACCCGTCAGCGTATATTTTAATGTTTTCATCAAATGCCTCACTCTCATTCTTCCTCATCATCAGCTTGGCTGTATAAGAACTGACCGATAATTTGTTCCAGCACTAATGCTGACTGGGTTAAATCGATGACATCACCTGCTTTCAAATATTCTTCCTCAGCCCCGGGTTCAAAACCAACGAACTGCTCACCCAGCAAACCCGAGGTTAAGATACTTGCCGCCGTATCAACAGGAAATTTATCGTATTGCTCCTCAATTGCCATGCTTACAATCGCTTCATAAGTATCACTATTATATTGAATATCCGTAACCCGCCCGATTCTCACACCACCGGCTGAAACCGGTGAACGTACCTTTAGACCACCAATATTGTCAAAACGTGCCTTTAATTCGTAATTTTCTCCTGCACCATAACTGCTCAAATTACTCACACTCATTGCCAGCATAAAAAAGGCAGCAATGGCAGCAGCGACAAACAGACCAACCAGAATTTCAATTTTACGAGATGTCATTTATTCCTCTCATCTTCACTATTTTGAAAACATCAAAGCAGTTAATACAAAGTCTAAAAACAGTATTGCCAGTGAACTGAGCACCACTGTTCGCGTAGTCGCCTGACCTAAACCTTCCGAGGTAGGTATGCAGTCATAACCTTCAAACACCGCTATCCAGGTGGCAACAACCCCGAACACCAGACTTTTAATCATGCCGTTATATATATCCATGTGTAAGTCGACTTTATTCTGCGCCTGCGACCAGTAAGCACCGGAATCCAGGCCAAGCATTTCAACTGCCACAATATAACCGCCAAGGATGCCCACAGCACTGAAAATGGTAGCCAGCAATGGCATTGAGATTACCCCCGCCAAAAATCGTGGTGCCACAACACGCTGCATCGGGTTAACCGCCATCATTTCCATGCCCGATAACTGCTCAGTCGCCTTCATCAGGCCGATTTCAGCTGTTAATGCAGAACCTGCCCGGCCGGCAAATAACAGCGCGGTTACCACCGGACCAAGTTCTCGCAACAGTGACAGCGCAACCATTACACCCACAGAATCTTCAGCACCGAAATCAACCAGTGCGTAATAGGACTGCAATGACATCACCATACCAACGAATAAGCCGGCGACAACAACAATAATAAGCGTTTGCACACCAACAGAATACAACTGCTTTATCAGTAATCCCGGGCGCACAAACAGGCTGGCACAACCTGAGATGACATCAAGCAAAAACCGGCTGGCACGCCCCAGTCGTGCAAAGCTGTGAAGCGTTGCTGCACCCAGGTGCTGAATTTTATCCAGTACGGCGTTAAACAAGCTCAACTCCTCTGGTACAAATCATCGAGCAGCGGTTTTGCCGGATAATGAAAATGCACCGGGCCATCTGCATCACCATGGACAAATTGACGCGTCCATGCAGACTGACTGTTTTGCAGGCTTTGCGGCGAACCACTTTCAATCAGCTTACCACCCGAAATAAGATGCACCTGGTTTGATATCGAAAAGGTCTCCTGCACATCATGCGAAACCACGACGCTGCAAATCTTTAATGCGCGATTTAATTCGCTGATCAATGAAACAATCACACCCAGTGATATCGGGTCCTGACCGGTAAACGGCTCATCGTACATAATCATCATCGGATCCAGCGCAATGGCTCTTGCCAGTGCGACACGCCTGGCCATGCCTCCGGATAACTCAGCCGGTGCCAGATCTGCGGCACCGCGCAAACCAACCGCATTTAACTTGAGCAGCACCAGGTAGCGAATCATTGCCTCATTTAATTTAGTGTGTTCGCGCAATGGGTAAGCCACATTTTCAAACACAGACAGATCCGTCAACAGGGCACCACTTTGAAACAACATGCCCATGCGCTGGCGTAATTCAAATAGTTTAGCGGTGGATAGTTGATGAACATTTAAACCATCAACTTCAATTGTGCCCTGATCCGGAGTTAATTGACCGCCAATTAATTTTAACAAGGTGGTTTTACCGGTGCCACTGGGTCCCATTATGGCAGTAATACCCTGACGAGGAATATCCAGCGACAGGCCATTAAAAATCTTTCTGTGGCCCCGGCTAAAGTGTAAATTTCTTATTTTGACTAGAATGTCGCTCACTGGAATATCGCTCTAAAGCCTCAACGGCAAACTGCGTTTATTATAATTTTCGGGAATTGTAACATTGTCACCCCTATCATTATCGACTCTTTCATATCGCTTAACTTCACATAACCAAATATGACGCCTTTAATGCTCTTTTGTTCAATCAAATAAACTACTTCGCAACAAGGCTATAGGGGATCAAACACTCAAAGATTAAAGCCATGCACTAATAACCCATAATTTCCAGAACTGAGCGGAATTTACCCAGGTTCTCAGCCTTTAAGTTTGGCTGGTTAAAAATCATCGTAATCTCTCTACTCTGCTCATCGGACCACTGAGCGGCGATATTTTCAACAGCTGTTCTCGCTGCCCTTAAATCTGACAGGTCATTTTCGAGAATCATCAGACTGGATGAAAATGGATTATCTAATTGCCGCACTTGCTGCCCCATCGAATCAAAAACCGGGACAGACTCAAACACTTCTACGCCTAAGGCATCAATCACCGGGGTAAATTCTTCTTTAACAGACCGTTTTGCCTGTAAAAAAACCAGGCCGGATAATTGCGGCTGCAATATTTTCAAATAATCAGCTAACTCAACAGCTGACAGCTGTTCGAGCATAGACTTATGGCACTCCACAAAAAACTGGAAATCATCATTAACATCATTCAGCCAACCTTCACAATCAACTGCGTTCCCGCTTTGCCAGTAGTTAAAAGGCACCATAACGGTATTAAATTCATTGCTATAATACGACAACCGCCAGTCTTCAGTCCCGTTTACCGGCAGATCTTCAGGATAGAATGATTTTAACCAATGTTGATGACGCCAACCGTAAGCACCTGAATTGATGGAATTTTTCATAGAAAACACCTGTTTATTTTGTAGCTATTCAGCGTTGCATCACCACAATGATGCTGAATAGTTACTTAATTTTCATACTGAAATTGTTGGCGAATTTAACCACATAGCGTATTCTTCGCCATTACAAAATATCCAGACACTCAAAATAACAACAAATACCCATGTTAGTAAATTATCTCGCCATTCTTGCCGGTTTTATATTGCTCATCTGGAGTGCCGACCGATTCATCGTTGGCGCTGCTGCAACAGCCCGTAATTTTGATGTCCCACCATTGATTATTGGCCTTACTATTGTCGGTTTTGGCACCTCGGCACCGGAAATGATGGTCGCTGGCTTCGCCGCTTATAACGGCAGCCCGGCCCTGGCCATTGGTAATGCGCTGGGCTCAAATATTGCCAACATTACCCTGGTACTGGGCATTGCCGCACTCATCGTACCTTTAGATGTGCACTCGCGAATCATCAAAAAAGAACTGCCTATTTTACTACTGGCAACCCTCATGGCATTGGCCCTGTTACGAGATGGCACGCTGGAACGACTGGATGGTTTTATTTTGCTTGGTTTATTAGTGTTACTGATGTGGTGGATTACACGACAGGGCATTCGCAACCAGTCGGAGGATGCCTTGACCGATGAATATATCGAAGAATTACCCGGTCAAATGTCTACCTCACAGGCCTTATTCTGGCTAATCGCCGGTCTGGTCTTATTAACGGTGAGCTCAAAAATCCTGGTATGGGGTGCGGTAAATGTAGCCACAGACCTGGGTGTTAGCGAGCTGGTCATTGGCCTGACTATTATTGCTATTGGTACCAGCCTGCCTGAACTTGCGGCATCCATCACCGGTGCGCTGAAAAATGAACATGATATTGCGATCGGCAATGTTGTTGGTTCAAACCTGTTTAATACCTTAGGCGTACTGGCGATTCCCGGGCTGATTCATCCCGCCACCCTGGCCGAAGGTGTTCTCGAAAGAGATCTCCCGGTGGTACTCCTGCTCACCATTTTACTTTTTGTTATGGCATATGGCTTTCGAACTGAAGGTAGAATCAATCGAATAGAGGGTGGTTTATTATTAAGTGCTTTCTTTGCCTATCAAATACTGTTATTTTTTAGTATTAATTCATAAAGAATGCAGGCCAGGACAGAATTCATGCCATCAACCAATAAAACTGACGCCACAACTGTCGACTTTCTGCGGCTTGGTCGTGAAGTTGTTACTACCGAGCTGGCCGAGATTACGGCGCTGCAATCCCGTATCAATGAGGATTTCAGCCGGGCCTGTGAATTATTATTAAACTGCAAAGGACGCATTGTTGTTACCGGCATGGGGAAATCCGGTCATATTGGTGGAAAAATTGCCGCCACACTGGCCAGCACCGGTAGCCCGGCGTTTTTTGTCCATCCCGGTGAAGCCAGTCACGGCGACCTTGGCATGATCACCAAAAACGACGTTGTTATTGCTTTATCCAATTCCGGTAATACCGCAGAAATCGCCACCATCATCCCTATTTTGAAACGTTTTGCTGTACCGTTAATCAGTATGACCGGTGATAAAAATTCCATACTGGCAACCGAGGCCAACATCAACCTGGATGTTGGCGTCAGCAAGGAAGCCTGCCCGCACGACCTTGCCCCCACATCAAGCACTACGGTAGCATTAGTCATGGGTGATGCACTTGCTGTTGCCCTGCTTCAGGCCAGAGGGTTTACCGCTGAAGACTTTGCCCTGTCTCACCCTGGCGGCAGCCTGGGCAAACGCCTGCTGCTGCACGTGTCAGACATTATGCACACTGAAAACAGCGTGCCAAAGGTGAATGAATCCGCCAGCGTTTCTGAAGCATTACTGGAAATGAGCAAAAAAGGTCTGGGCATGACCGCCATTGTCGATCAACAGGATAAGGTACTGGGCATATACACCGACGGCGATTTACGCCGCTCGCTGGATAAAAACATAAATGTCCATAAAACAGCCATTAGCGATGTCATGAGCAAAAATTGCCGCACCACAGGCAGCAGCGAACTGGCAGCAAGCATGGTAAAAATAATGGACGACAAAGGCATAAATGGCTTTCTGGTTACCGATGAAGATAATAAATTAATCGGTGCTTTTAATATGCACGATATACTACGCGCAGGAATTGTTTGAAAAACAACAATTCAATGAATAATGAACAGTGAATAATGAATAATTTAAAAACAAAAAACCTTTCACGAAGCACATTCTATATTCGTTCGCTTTTCATTATTCACTATTCATTATTCATTGAGAACCATGGACATTATAGAAAAAGCAAAAAAAATAAAACTCGTCATCTTCGACATCGACGGTGTCATGACCGACGGCAGCCTGTTCTTTGACAACAGTGGCGAGGAATACAAAGCCTTTAATTCGCTCGACGGGCATGGCCTGCGCATGCTGCAGGAATGTGGCGTTAAAGTCGCCGTTATCACCGGGCGCAAGTCAGAACTGGTTAAACACCGGATGAATGATTTAGGCGTTACCCTGTTATATCAAGGTTACCGAGACAAAACCCCGGCCTTCGAAGCCTTGCTCAAAGAAGTTAATCTCAGTATGGATCAAATTACCTATGTCGGTGATGATGTGGTTGACTTACCCATCATGTCGCAACTGGACTTTGCTATTGCCGTGCAGAATGCACACCCTTTTGTTAAACAGCATGCGCACTGGATAACTGACCGTAGCGGAGGCCATGGTGCAGCACGTGATGTCTGTGAGTTTATACTTGAGGCCAAAGGCCTGCTTAATGACAAACTTCATTCATACCTGTATTCAAAATAGAGCCCGGGAACCCCTGATTGCGTCATGAAAGGTCTCGTTAGTTTCAGCCTTTTTATAGTTATTGCCATCATAGTCTGGTGGTCTATCACCGGGGATTTTAGTGGTCGCCAGTTACAGCAAACCAGTAATAAGCCGTACCTGAAGATTTTCATGAATGATTTTGAACTCACCGCTATGGATGAAAACGGCGAACCCGGCTACATACTGCACGGCTCACGCTTACAGCAATTTAATAACTCCGAAGATACTGAAATCGAGCAGCCAGTATTTCATTTACTGCAGAAAGGCGCACAATGGAAAATTACCGCTGATAACGCCATACTTAGTAATAAGAATAAAACCATTCGCTTAAACAATAATGTGTTTATGCAGCAACAAAACATTGAACCTGCTGTCAGCATTCGCACGCAAACTTTGTTAGTGCATACAGATACGCAAATTGCGCAAACAAAGGCACTGATTAATTTTACACAGGGACTGTCCCAAATGAAATCAAACGGTATGATTTTTAATAATATCACCAGCGAACTCGAACTTTTATCCAATGTGAACGGAGTTTTATTGCCATATGAATGAGTTTATGAAACAACATCTCGGGAAAGAAACAGGCCTGCGAAGCCGTTTATTTCTTTTTATATTAATACTTTTTACTTTGCCCGCTATAACACAGGCAGCCGAGATCGCCGAAAAAACCTTTATCGATGCCGATCATATGCACATGAACATAATATCAGGCAAAAGTGTGTATACCGGCAATGTCAAAATTTCCCAGGGGGAACTGGTTTTAACCGGCGATAAAGTAACCGTAGAGCGCAGTAATGAAGAAATTAAACGCATCACGGTCATCGGCAAACCGGCGAAATATAGCCATGTTACCGAGGCCGGTGACAGCATTAAAGCCCAAAGTGAACATATGCTTTATATCGCCAACCAGAACAAGTTGATAATGACGATCGATGCCCGTTTGCAGCAACCTGATCTCAAGCTTAGCAGCCAGAAGATCACTTATGACACAGAAAAGAAAATCGTCATTGCGGGCGATAGCGACGGCGTAACAGCCGCCGGTAGCAAAACAAAACAGAAACAACGCGTCAATATCGTAATAACGCCAAAAAAATTACCAACAGCCCAATGACCACCACCATGTCCACACTACGCGCCAACAACCTGGTCAAAACCTATAAATCACGTACCGTTGTCGATGATGTCTCTTTTGAAGTAAACAGCGGTGAAGTGGTCGGTTTACTCGGCCCCAACGGAGCCGGCAAAACCACCAGTTTTTACATGGTGGTCGGACTGATACAGCCAGACAAAGGCGACATCTGCCTGGATGAAAATAACATCACCCGTCTACCAATGCACGCCAGGGCACAGCAAGGTCTCGGCTATTTACCCCAGGAAGCATCGGTATTCAGGAAATTAAGTGTCGAAGACAACATTCTTGCGGTACTGGAAGCAAAAAAAGAATTTAATGCATCACAACGCAAGGAAAAACTGGAGGCCTTAATCGATGACTTGCAAATCGATCATATTCGCCAGAATATCGGGCAGAGCCTGTCAGGTGGTGAGCGCCGTCGCGTTGAAATTGCTCGCGCCCTCGCTTCCCAACCAGCCTTTGTACTACTCGACGAACCATTTGCCGGTGTCGACCCCATTTCCGTCATAGAAATCCAGAAAATCATCAAGCACTTGACCGACCGCAATATTGGCGTGCTAATTACCGATCATAATGTACGTGAAACACTGGGAATTTGTAATAGAGCGTACATTCTCAGCGATGGCAAAATAATCGCTCAGGGAGTACCCGATGAAATTCTTTCTAACGAAGAAGTACGAGAAGTCTATCTTGGACGAGATTTTCGTCTATAAGTAGAGATAAGGTAAATTGATTAACCACCATAAACGCCTTGAAAGCTTAGAATATATTCCATCTAACGGAGAAATATACGATATTGTTGCGTTAAGCACTGCGCCTCACACCTGAGTATCACCCGCACTCGCCAGCAGGGCACTGTTAAACAGCCACTTTGTCACATTAGATATACAATGAAGCAATCACTTCAGTTAAAACTTGGTCAACACCTGACAATGACCCCTCAGCTACAGCAGGCAATACGCCTGTTGCAGCTATCAACGCTAGAACTACAAAGCGAGATACAACAGGTATTGGAAGAAAACCCCATGCTGGAGCAGGATGAGGAAAACTTCGAGACCAGTGCCACTGCAGAAAATGATAACGCTGCTACTGATAAGCAAGATGCCGGCAGTGACAGTAATAATGAACAGACCGTAGAGAATGAAGACCCGCATCTTGATATGGAAAACAAGCAGGAAATGCCTGACGAACTGCCAGTCGATGCTAACTGGGAGGATACCTACGATATCACCACAGCAACAGCAACAGGCAGCCAGTCAAATAATGACTCCAGTAATGATTTCCTGGAAAACCAGAGCCTTGAAGAAAACACCCTCAGCGAACACCTTATCTGGCAGGTGAAAAATTCACAGTTTAGTGATAACGACCTGATTATCGCTATCACTATTATCGATGCCATCAACGATGACGGCTATCTAACTGAAACCGTTGAACAAATTTTTGATAGCTTAAAAGACGAGCTTGACATCGAAATAGATGAGGTTGAAGCCGTATTGCACCGGGTGCAACGCTTTGACCCGGTTGGTATAGCCGCCCGTAACCTCCGGGAATGTTTATTATTACAACTGGAGCCTTTTGACCCGCAAACCCCCGGGCTGGCAGATGTTAAAAATATTATTGAGCACCACCTGGACTTGCTTGGTGCCCATGATTACGCCCGTTTACAGAAAAAAATACGTCGTAATGAACAGCAGCTTCATGAATTAATCCTGTTTATACAAGCACTTAACCCGAAACCCGGCGATGCCATCTCCAAAAATAACGCTCAATATGTGATTCCAGATATATTTGTGCGAAAACTGAACGGACAGTGGCATGTCAGCCTTAACCCGGAAGCATCACCCAGGCTAAAAATTAATGCTATCTACGAAAACCACCTGAAAAATGCCGGACGAAGCAAAGATACCAGCTACATGCGCAACAGCCTGCAGGAAGCACGCTGGTTTCTAAAAAGCCTGCAGAGCCGCAGTGATACCTTACAGCGCGTTGGTGAAGCCATTGTCAGACGCCAGCGCCTGTTTCTGGATTATGGCGACGAAGGCATGAAACCCATGGTTTTACGTGATATTGCCGAGGAACTGGAAATGCATGAATCCACCATATCACGGGTAACCACCAACAAATACATGCACACACCGCGAGGTGTGTTTGAATTCAAGTTTTTCTTCTCCAGCCATGTGGGCACCGCCGATGGCGGCGAATGCTCTGCTACCGCCATCCGTTCCATGGTAAAAAGGCTGATTGAGAGCGAAAACCCGAAAAAACCGATGAGCGACAACAAAATTTCTTCGTTATTAATCAAAGAAGGTATTAATGTTGCACGTCGAACTGTGGCAAAATATAGGGAGTCTATGTTGATACCACCTTCAAACGAGCGCAAGCGCTTAGCCTAGGAGTTCAACCAAGGACTCCTTATAACAACAGTGGAGAAATGCCCATGCAAATAAATCTGACAGGCCATCATATCGAAGTAACCGATTCTTTAAGAGATCACGTAAATGAAAAAATGGCACGGCTGGAACGCCACTTCGATAAAGTCAGTAATACCCACGTCATACTCACCGTCGAAGGTGCTCGACACAAAGCAGAAGCAACGGTGCATATGAGCGGTCACGACATCTTTGCAAATTGCACTGAAGAGGATATGTACACTGCAATTGACGGTCTTATAGACAAGCTTGACCGCCAGGTGAAAAAACATAAGGAAAAAATCACCAATCATTTACACAACAAGCATAACAACGACTACAGCCTGGAAGAGGCAGAGTAGTATTTGACCCGGACATTTCACGTAATATTTACCAGGCGCACTATGTCCAAACAACTGCATTCCTGTAAAATGTCCGGGTTTACACTATCAACAGCATTAGAAACTGAATACTTCGGCCTATTATATCCATAACAGGACAGTATCAGGGCAATGCACCGTTACATGGATGTGACTTATTAGGGCAACGCATATGTACAGGATGTACGGGCAGATGTTGCTCCTCGGCGAAGCGGTGTGTCGACAAGCGAACAGGCAGCAACAACAATATGAACCTTGATAAACTCATCAGCTCGAATGCTGTTATTAACAACCCGGAAATAAAAAGTAAAAAGCGCGCCCTGGAATTACTCGCAGAACACCTGGCTACAGAAGCAGGTCAATCCTCAGCAAACAGCATTGACGCACTGAAAATCTTCCAGCTACTTACTGACAGAGAAAAACTGGGGTCTACCAGCATGGGGCATGGCGTTGCACTACCACATACACGTACCAGCCTGACAAAAAATGCCGTCGGCGCTTTTATCAAACTCGATAAAGGTATCGATTTTGATAGCCCCGACCAGCAACCAACAGATTTAATTTTCGCGCTGGTGGTGCCAGAACATTACACCGATGAGCACCTTAAAATACTGGCGCACCTGGCATCGCTGTTCAGTGACGAGAACTTTTGCAAAACCATACGTAAATGCAACAATCATCAGGAAATATATAATAATCTCATCAACTGGAATTAATCAGAGACGCCTTCAGCATTATTACGCTATTATGTAATTAAAGAGTGCAACGACGAAACATAGAATGAAAGAAATTCTTTCCGCTGAATCAATCATCCTCAACCTGGCCAGCAAGATTGAATTAAAATGGGTAGCGGGTGCCGAGGATCCCAAGCTGCCATTACACGAAGTGGATGTCAGTGAGCACGCCACACTAATCGGCCACCTCAACCTCATCCATAACAATATTATTCAGGTCATCGGTAAAACAGAGTGTGAATACCTGAACGCCCTGGACGATGACTTTAGAAACAGCACACTGACGCAGTTATTCACCAACAAAACTGTTGCCATCATCCTCTCCGAAGATTTACCGGTACCCGATTTACTCTGTGAATACGCGAACAAATACAGCGTACCCGTCTTAAGCTGTAAAGCAGGCAGCAATGATGTTGTAGATACCGCACGCTATTACCTGCACAAATTATTTTCTCATAAAGAAATACTGCACGGCGTTTATATGGAAGTACTGGGCAACGGTGTATTAATTACCGGCGAAAGCAGTGTTGGTAAGAGCGAACTGGCGCTGGAACTAATCTCCCGCGGTCACCGCCTGGTTGCAGACGACGCACCTGAATTCACCCAGATAGGCCCCGATACACTCGATGGGCGCAGTCCCAGCCTGTTACAGGGTTTTATGGAAGTACGTGGCCTTGGGGTACTTAATATTCGTGAAATGTATGGCGACAACGCGATAAAAATTAACAAATTCCTGCGCCTGATCATTCACATGGAAAAAATGAACAAGAACAACCTTGGTGATTTTAATCGGCTACAGGGCCACAACAAAGTTCAGAAAATACTCAATGTTGAAATTCCAGTAACCGTAATACCGGTCGCCCCCGGGCGAAATCTTGCGGTAATTGTCGAAGCGGCAGTGCGTAATCATATATTGCGTAACAATGGCTATGATGCCAGTCAGCAGCTTATCGATTTGCAGCAACAGGCCATCGAGAACGATAAGTAAACGGATAGCAGTTATGAAATTAGTCATCATTAGTGGATTGTCAGGCTCCGGTAAAACCGTTGCATTACACACGCTTGAAGATGAGGATTATTATTGTGTTGATAATTTACCCATTGGCCTGCTACCACAACTCGTAGATCGAATATTAAGCCGTCGCGTACAGTTGTATGACTATATGGCCGTTGGCATCGATGCACGAAGTGATCCGGAAGATCTGCGCGACTTCGGCACCATCATTGAATGGATACAACAACGAGACACAGAATCAAAAATTGAAATTGAAATAATTTATATCCAGGCTGAACTCGACACGCTAATAAAACGCTTCAGTGATACCAGACGCAGACACCCGCTGACCAAAAAGGGGCTGCCACTGTCAGAAGCCATCGAAGTTGAACGCAGTTTATTAAAAGATGTTGCCACCAGCGCAAATTTATATGTCGATACAACCTATACCAACATTCATGAATTAAGAAGTTATATTAAAAAACGCGTAGTCAAACGACAGCAGACAAAACTTTCACTGCTGTTCTACTCTTTTGGTTTTAAAAATGGCGCACCGGCTGACTCTGACTTTGTATTTGACGTACGCTGCCTGCCCAATCCACACTGGGAACCCAATTTACGGACTTTGACCGGACAGGACCCTGAAGTCATTGCCTTTCTGCAGGACCAGGAAGACGTTCAACAAATGCTGCAGCACATCAAGGATTATTTAGAGTTTGTTATACCAAAATTTATTAAACAGAACCGGTATTACATAACCGTCTCTATTGGCTGCACCGGTGGGCAACACCGCTCAGTCTATATCGCCGAAACATTACACGATGCCTTTAGAGACCAGCTGGAAAATGTTTCTATCCACCACCGTGAATTAAGCAAATTATAAAAAAGCAATAATGAGCATCGCCTTATTTCTAATCACCCATGAAGGTATCGCCAGTAACTTATTAAGCATTGGCGAATCCATTACTCAAAAACCGAACAATAACCTTTCATTTATAGAAGTTCCGATGGATGCAGACCTCGATACTATGATTAATAACATTGAGAACAAGTTAAACAAACTAAACCTGGACACGGGTATTTTATTTATCACCGACATCTACGGCGGTACACCGAGTAATATTGCGCAACTACTGGCAACCAACTACGATGCGAAGTTACTCAGTGGGGTAAACCTGCCAATGATCATCCGTTTGCTAAACTATCGCGACGAAACGGAACAGGTATTGATACAAAAAGCACTGGATGGTGCTCGTACGGACATACAGATAAATAATTAAGCAGAGTTACCTTAACATGGGCATTAATAAAAACTTAGAAATCATTAACAAACTTGGCATGCATGCACGAGCCGCTGCACAGTTCGTACAACTTGCATCTAATTTCAACTCACATATTGAAATTGAAAAAGATAATCGACGAGTGAATGGGAAAAGTATAATGGGTGTAATGATGCTCGCTGCAAGCAAGGGCAGTACAGTAACACTGTATGCAGATGGCGAAGACGAAGAAGAAAGCATCAATAAACTTGAAGAATTAATTAACAACCGCTTCAACGAAGACGAATGACAAAAACAATGAATAATGAATAATGAATAATGAATAATTTTAAGGACAAATGCTTCTCTGTTCAATTTTTTACGGCAAACTTGCTCCTTGTACAACGTAGCCAGAACATCAATAAAACAATATAAAGATGAATTATAAAAACATCACAGAACAATCATATACGCAAGCTATCGCTTTGCTGCGGATTGCATTATTCACTATTCCATCCTTTGGTTCGTTAACAGCACCTCCATGTGCTACTGCTCATTATTCACTATTCACTGCATTCCAATGAGTATTTACATAAGTGGCATTGGCGTATCAAAAGGCATCGCAATCGGCGAAGCTTATGTACTTGTGCGCGAACAACTTGACACCAGGCAAACCAGGCTGCCCAAATCTAAAATAAATTCAGAAATAAAACGCTTTAAAAAAGCACTGGCACTGGCAGACAAACAGTTACACGACATCAAAAAGAAAATTGCCAAAGATACGCCCGATGATATTGTTGTTTTTATTGATACCCATCTGTTGATGCTGGAAGATCCCGCATTTAACGAGGGCACTATCACAAACATAAAAGAACATTCCTGTAATGCAGAATGGGCACTGCAGATGCAGGGTGAACGCCTGGTGCAAGTATTTGACGAAATGGAAGACCCTTATTTAAGCACCCGAAAAGATGATGTACTGCACGTTGTTAAACGCATACAAATAGCACTTGCTGGTAATAAAGAGGACAATGATAGCGCTTCATATAAGGGAAAGATTATTGTTGCCGACGATTTAACGCCGGCTGACACCATCATGATGCAACACCAGAAGATCGCCGGCTTCATCACTGAATTTGGCGGCCCCCTGTCGCACACTGCTATCCTTGCCAGAACGCTTGGCATCCCGGCAATAGTCGGCCTGCACCACGCACGTCATTTAATTCATCGTGGTGAAAGACTCATTATCGATGGCTCCAGTGGCGTTGCAATCAACACGCCCGATGATAAATCACTGAAATTCTACCGCGCGGTAAAACGTAGTGACTCCGCAAAACGTAATTTATTAAACGCGTTAAGCGGCAAACCTGCGGTAACTCTTGATAACAAACAGATTACATTGCACGGAAATATCGATCGCCCGGCCGATATAAAAATAATAAAAAAATATGACGATACCGGTGTTGGTTTATATCGAACTGAAATGCTGTTTATCGAACTCAATGATTGGCCGGACCAGGCAACACACTTAAAAACCTATAAACGCGCAGTCAAAGCACTTAACGGCAAACCATTAACCATTCGCACCATGGATTTAGGGGCCGATAAAGAAATACAGGATACCATCGACCAGGGACCGATGGCACATAACCCGGCCATGGGGCTGCGTGCCATTAGACGATGCCTGAAAGAACCTCAGGATTTTATGCCACAGCTGCTGGCAATACTGCGCGCTTCCGCCTATGGCCCTGTGCGTTTAATGATTCCAATGCTGACCAACCTGGATGAGCTTGACCAGGTACTGGCATTAATAGAAGAAGCAAAACAAATACTGCAACAGAAAAAAATCTATTTCGATAAAAACATTCTCATTGGTGCCATGATAGAAGTCCCTGCAGCTGCACTTGCGGTGGATGCCTTTGCAAAAAAACTGGACTTTCTATCCATCGGAACCAATGATTTAATCCAGTACACCCTGGCACTGGATCGTATTGACGACGAAGTTAACTACTTATTCGATCCGCTACACCCTGCCGTACTGAAATTAATTCACATGACAATCGAAGCTGGCAAGCAGGCCAATATTCCGGTTTCCATGTGCGGTGAGATGGCGAGTGATACACAATATACTCGCTTACTACTGGGCATGGGGCTGGAGTATTTCAGCGTGCAGGCGAATGCACTGCTTGAGGTTAAGCAGATAATTATTAACAGTCGACTTGAGAGCTTGCAGGATGAGGTTAAGGATATTTTGCAGACTTATGATAGTAGTGAGATTAGATCACTGGTGCAGCAGTTGGGTAATTAGTTGTGTTTTACTGTTTACGCCTTAAAAGATAACTCAACAGCCTCTCGTTGATACTGTTATTGTAGCCCCTGTGTTTTACTAATCGACATGTACCTGAATTACCTGTCTGAGACACGCCGTGAATACGGCGACTTTCAGGCAGGCTGCACCGATTCAGCTCTCGGCGCCTAATACAATACTCGGCCTCTTGTTTTACTGATCTCTTTTAACCCAAACCCCTGCTACAAACTTAGACTGTGTGTAGACTAAAAAAAGCTTAACGAGAACAACTCAATGACAACTCAGATAATCTGAGGTTTTCCTGTTTGCCCAGGTAGCTTGCCTGAGCGAGAAATAATTCTGCTGTTGCCTGCGCGTCTGCCAGCGCATCATGCTGGCTACCGGCTGGT
>Ga0164313_10000704_pt1 | contig 27830 bp, 25 predicted proteins | sample GuaBasSedimGuay4_FD_113735 | JGI IMG/M metagenome (GOLD analysis project Ga0164313, IMG submission 113735) | Subseafloor sediment microbial communities from Guaymas Basin, Gulf of California, Mexico - Guay4, Core 4569-4, 0-3 cm | ecosystem: Environmental > Aquatic > Marine > Hydrothermal vents... | reverse complement strand
CCATTCTCGAACCTCGACGCCCCTCAGAGGGAGCGCATGAGGCGTGAGTTGCGCAGGATTCTCAAGCGTGCAGGCGCAACAGCGATCTTCGTCACACACGATCAATCCGAAGCGCTCGCGATCGCTGACATCATCGCGGTGATGCGCGATGGGAAGATCATCCAGGCGGGGTTGCCTGACGATGTCTATGAGGCACCGGACACCGCCTGGGTCGCCCGCTTTCTCGGCGACGCGCTCCTCATGCGCGGGACGGTCTCGGACGGATCTGTCCCAACGGTGCTCGGGGACATCGACACACCTCTGCCAACGGGGACCTCCGTTGATGTGATGATCAGACCGGAATGGATCGCTCCCCAGGTCGAGGACTCCGGCGAGGGCAAGGTCATCGACCGTGAATTCTACGGACATGACCAGCGAGTCGAGATCGAACTTCCTGGCGGGGAGCGCATCGAAGCTCTTGTCCCTACCCGCAATCGCATGGCGGTCGGCGACCGCGTAGCGATCGAACTCGTCGATGCGATCGTCTATGAGAGAACAGCTGAACGTAGCGCGTAGTACGAAGTACGAGGATGCGGGGATTGGGGGGAGGCGGCCGAAGCGCAGCGAGGTCGGAGAGGGGAACCCGAGTCGTACCACTGTGCTCGCGTGTTCCTTGGCACTCGCTCAAGCTGAGTCGTGCGACTCAGTTTTCCCCCCTCTGGCCCTCGTTCCTCGGCCCATCTCCCCCGCGAAGGCCGGGGGAGAATCCAGAGCCGGCTTTCCGAGCTGCGAGAATGCCAAGGATCCACCCACCGATGCCCCAGACCATTGCGAGTAGATAGATCAAGCCACCGACGACCGGGACGATCCAGATCCCGAGGCGCCACAGAACGGCACCAGCGATGAACGCTCCGAAGAGTCCTCCCTTACCGAAGAGGACACGACTTCCCAGAGCTGCCACGGCTGGGAGCGGGCCAACGATGAACATCGCAACAGCGATCAGCACACCGATGACCGCAAGTGGGATCCCGACAAGCGTCATCGCGAGCAACACGATTGCTATGGGCAGCACGACCACCCCGACGATACCGATTGCCAGCGACTTTATCGGGTGAACGAGGACGCTACCCGTCGCTCGCGCTGATGTCCCTCGCACGACAGCAATAACGACGATACCGGCGACAAGAAACCCGAAGAAGCCGACGGTGTTAGCCAACACCAGGATGATCCCGAATACGAAGTTGCTCTGGGCAGGTAGCCGTGTGAGCGTTCCCCCGACCGACGCTTCGGCTGCACCACTCGCCTCGCCAGGGGATCGATACAGCACATCTCCACCGACGGCCGCTTGCGGACCGAACTCGAGCTTCTGGCTTGCGACATCAACGTCTCCCCCGACCGTCCCGTCGATGACCAGCCGGAGCGTCCTCCCTCTGACATCCCTCGCCACGGCCCCCTCCACCCTGGCGGTTCCGCCGAAGAGCATCGCATCCCTGCCGACGGATCCTGTATTCGAGATGACAATCGACGGGGCTGCGACGAATACGTCTCCGCCAACGGCGCCGTCGATGGTCACACGCGCCGCAGCGCCGTTGAGGGACCCCACAATGGTCCCGGTAGGTGCAATCACGACGGAGCCGGAAGAGAACACGGTCACGGACCCGGTGACCTCCCCCGTGATCGTGAGATCACCGGTGAAGATCGTCAAGTCACCCTCGATGACACCTTCGATCGTGCTGCTCACTGACGAGACATACACATCCTCGTCGACGACATCCTCTGCCGTAACGATGTACCGATCAGTGGTCACGAGAGACGCAAGTGTCGTGAGCGATATCGACAAGAGCGAAACCAACCCGATCAGCACCAACGCAGCGCGTCTTGTTGTCCCCCGGGGTCCGCCTCTAGAGCGGAAGAGCGTCACGGACAACATCGATGAGTAGCCACGGAGCGATACCCAGGACAATAGTCACGGCTGAAGCGACGATGATCGCTGCCCGGGATGGCAGGCTCACCTCGATCGGTTCATCATCGGAGTCCGACTTCGAGAAGATCAATGCCACGACCTTGAAGTAGAACGCGAAGCCGATGACCGTCGTCAGTGTTCCCACGATCACGACCCACAGGTACCCGCCGCTGTCAGCTGAGACGAACGAGAGGATCTTGCCGACGAACCCCGCAAAGAACGGCATTCCTGACATGCCGAACATCAAGATCGCCAGCAACCAACCAACCTCAGGCGACCTTCGTGCGAGGCCGCGCACGCCCGAGATGGGGGCTGATGTGGAACCGGGACCCCAGACGACGGATACGACGGTGAAGGTACCGATGATCATGAAGGAGTAGGTCGCGACATAGAACCACATCCCCGGGATGCCTTCGAGTCCGCCAAGCAGAGCTGCGAGCAGGTAACCGGTGTGGGCAACACCCGAGTACGCGAGCAATCGTTTCAAGTCGGTCTGGACGAGAGCCAGGGTAGTCCCGACGATCATCGAGATAACCGCGATCACAGCGAACACGGGTGCCCAGGTATCGATCTGAGATATCAGTCCACCGATGAAGATCCGTCCCAGAGCGGCGAACCCTGCGATCTTCACACCTGCGGCCATCAGCGCGACCGCACCGGAAGGGGCACCCTGGTAAACGTCAGGCGCCCACTGGTGGAACGGTGCAGCCGATATCTTGAAGAACAAACCCACAAGGATGAGTGCCATACCGATGAGGAGAATTCCAGGCTCCGTCACGATCGTCGATGCGAAGAAATCCCTGATGGAGTTCGCTCCGTAGATGGTGAGCGATCCGGTGGCTCCGAACAGGAGTGCAACACCGTAGAGGAACAGGGCGGATGCAAGGCTTCCGAGCAGGAAGTACTTGAGTGCTGATTCTTCTGAATTGGCCCGATCCCGAAGGAACCCTGCCAGGATGTAGAAGCTGATCGATGCCGTTTCGAGACCGATGAAGATGACGATCAGGTTCGGCGACGCGGCCATCATGTGCAATCCCGCAACGGACAACAGCATCAGTGCCACGAACTCCGCTGACCGTTGCCCGAGTCGGCTGATCAGATCCCATGCGCCGAGCAACGCAAAGAATCCAACGAGTCCTAAGAGAATCGCTGCGAATGCTGAATACCCATCGAGCACAACCATCGGTGACCGCATGATCTCGAGGTTCTGGGTGGAGAAGAACAGCCCTCCTCCGCCATTGGCCACATCCACCCATTGCACGATTCCCACGCCTGCAGCAATGAGGAACGTCAGGGCTGCGATCGGGCCCCAGATCTTCACACTGCGACCGGCTACAACCGCAACGAGTAGGACGATGAGAGCGCCACCCAGGAGTACGACCTCGAAGGCGACGGGGAGGAACGCTGCGTTCTGCATCAGCCCTCACCTCCTTCGTGATGCTCGACCTCGAGCTCGCCATAGTGCGGCTCAACAACCTCACCTGTGGTTCCGAAGTCGGGAACCTGATAATCCGTCTGAGTGGTGATGCGCTCGAGGATGAGATCAACGGATGGCTCGATACGGTCGAACACGGGCTTGGGGTACACACCGAGACCGATGATCAGCAGGACGAGCGGTGCCATGATGGCGATCTCACGGAAGTTGAGGTCCTTGAGGGCTTCGACCTTCGGATTGGTGATCGGCCCGGTGAAGACCCGTTCGTAGGCCCACAACAGGTAGATCGCAACGAGGATCACGCCGGAACCTGCGATGATCGCAAGGACCGGGAACGACAGGTATGAGCCCATGAAGATCGTGAACTCACCGATAAAGCCTGCAAGCCCTGGCAAGCCCGCGGAAGCGAAGGCAGCGAAGAGGAAGATGCCTGCGTAGACCGGCATCACTGTTGCGACCCCGCCGAAGTCAGAGATCTTGCGGGTATGCATTCGGTCATAGATCATTCCGATCAACAGGAACAGAGCACCCGTTGCCAAACCATGGCTGATCATCTGGAACACGGATCCCTGGAGGCCCTGGGTCGTGAGGGCGAAGATACCGAGGACGATAAAGCCCATGTGCGACACGGACGAATACGCAACCAGGCGCTTGATGTCTGGTTGGACGATGGCGACCGCGGCCCCGTAGACGATCCCGATCACACCGAGCAATGCCATCCAGAAGGCAAAGGACACGGTTGCATCGGGGAAGAGGGTGAGATTGAATCGCAACAGTCCATAGGTACCCATCTTGAGCAATATGCCTGCAAGCAGGACGGAACCCGCAGTTGGGGCATCGGTGTGGGCATCAGGCAGCCACGTATGGAATGGGAACAGCGGTACCTTGATCGCAAAGGCGATCGCGAATCCTGCAAAGAGCCACATCTGGGTGGAGCGGACGAACTCGACTCCGAGCATGTCGTGGAAACTGAATGATGCAAGGGTTCCAACAGCGTCGCCGGTGATCAATCCAAGGACGATGATCGACGCAAGCAGGAAGGCTGAACCGGTTGCGGTGAAGAGCACAAACTTCATCGATGCGTACGCCCGGTTATCCGACCCCCACAGGGCGATGAGCATGAACATCGGAACGAGCACGATCTCGAAGAATCCGAAGAACAGCAGGAGGTCAAGAGCGAGGAACACGCCAAGGACGCCGGCTTCGAGGATCAGCATCAGGACCATGTAGGGCTTGACCTTGTCCGTGACAGAGCGTGACGCCGCGATCGCGATAGGGAACAGCAATGCCGTTAGGACGACCATGAACAGCGAGATGCCGTCGATGGCGACCCTCCATCCGAAACCGATCGTCTCGTTGAGCACGAGGTTCTCGGCGAACTGGAACGAGCCATCGCCAGGGACGAAGTTCCACAAGACATATCCAGCAGCGACGAGCGGCATGAACGACAAGCCAAGTGCAACCGGGAACACGAGTTCGGTCCTGCGATGAGGGAGGAGGCCAACGATGAGAGCAGCGACCAGGGGAAGGGCGATGAGGATCGCGAGAATCGGCATCAGATGCCCCCTCCGATTACGAGGAACGCGAGCATCAACAGAATCCCGCCGATCGCAACTCCTGCGGCGTAGCCGCGAACCCGACCGGATTGAGTGGTCTTGAGCTCGTCGCCGAACGACTCCACACCATGCGCGATGCCTGTGGCTGCGCCGTCGATGACCTTCGGGTCGACCGTGTCAGCGAACCACTCCGAGACCTTCTTGCCGGGAGCAACGAACACTCTGCCGTAGAAGTCGTCGACGTAGAACGCGTTAAGCCCGTCCTTCCAGAATCCGCCTTCTTCGACCGGCAGGTCCGCACGGTGATAGCGGTTCCACGACCAGACGATGCCTGCGATCGCCACGACGAGGGCAAGCGTTGCGAGCATGAGGAAGGACTGCAACGATGGAGCTTCCGGGTGCGCAACGAGCGCGAACGATGGTGCGAGGAAGTGCTCGAACGCCAATCGTGCGGGGGTGTTGAACCAACCGAACGTCAAGGAGAACAGCGCAAGGATGATCAGCGGCACCGTCATGGTCCATGGCGACTCGTGCGGGTGTGTGCCCTCTTCCCATCGTGGCTTGCCGAAGAACGTCATCACCCAGAGGCGGGTCATGTAGAACGCAGTCAGAAGCGCCGCGAGCAAGGCGATACCCCACAGGATCAGCCAGAGGCCTCCCCTGTCGAAGGTTGCAGCGAGGATCTCGTCCTTGGACCAGAACCCCGAGAACGGGAAGATCCCGCTGATCGCAAGCCAGCCGACCGTCATCGTGATGAAGGTGATTGGCATCTTTTTACGCAGCCCACCCATCTCGCGCATGTCCTGGCGCCCGGCCATCGCGTGGATCACTGACCCGGCACCGAGGAACAACAGTGCTTTGAAGAAAGCATGGGTTGTGAGGTGGAATACGCCTGCTGTGTAGGCACCAACCCCGATGCCAAGGACCATGTAGCCGAGTTGGCTGATCGTCGAGTACGCGAGGACCTTCTTGATATCCATCTGGGTGACAGCGATGACAGCAGCGAACAGTGCTGTGGCCGCACCCACGATCGCCACAACGACTCCCGTGGATGGCGCAAGCTGGAAGAGCACTGCAGAGCGGGCCATCATGAACACGCCAGCGGTCACCATCGTTGCGGCGTGGATCAACGCTGAAACCGGTGTCGGGCCTTCCATGGCGTCAGGCAGCCAGACGTACAGCGGGATCTGGGCAGACTTGCCTGTCGCCCCAACGAAGAGCAGAAGCGTGATCGCTGTGGCGGCTCCGGCTGTGAGGATCGCAGGTGCCGTCGTGAAGATCGTCACGAAATCGAACGTGCCGAACGTGGCGAAGATGATCATGAGAGCAACCAGGAAGCCCCAGTCACCGATCCTGTTGAGAATGAACGCCTTCTTGCCTGCTGCTGCAGCCGATGGCTTCGTGAACCAGAACGAGATGAGCAGGTACGAGGAGAGTCCAACGAGTTCCCAGCCGACGAACATGAGTGCGAAGTTCGATGCGAGCACGAGGATCAGCATTGATGCAATGAACAGGTTCATGTACGCAAAGAAGCGTGCATAGCGCGGGTCACCGTGCATGTATCCAATGGAGTAGAGGTGGATCAGGGCACCAACACCGGTGACGATCATGACAAGCAGGGCCGCAAGCGGGTCCCAGAGAATCGCGGCGTCCGCACCGAGCATCGGAATCCACTCGAAGTAGAAGATCGTCTCGGGGTTCGCGTTCCCGAACAGGAAGTCGAGGGTCGGCGTGAGAGCTATCAGCCAGGAGATCCCGATGAGCGAGAAGCCGAGCCACCCTGCGAGCGGTTCGCCGATCCGCTTCCCGAAGAAGAGATTGATGAGGAACCCGATGAGCGGGAGAGCAACGATGAGCCAGAGATAGTCAGTCATGTCTATCCCTTCATCTCTGCGAGTTCATCGACGTTCGCACTTGAGCGTCTCCGGAAGATGGCGACGATGATCGCTAGTCCAATGGTTACTTCTGCCGCGGCGACGACCATCACGAACAGGGCGGCAACCTGGCCTTCGATGAGGCCGAGGTTCTTGCTGAGCGCGACGAACGTGAGGTTCACCGAATTGAGCATCAACTCGATCGACATGAACATGACAAGTGCGTTGCGGCGGATAAGCACACCACCCACGCCGATGGAGAACAAGCCTGCTGCGAGGATGAGATACCAGGTGACGGTGACTGTCACAGCGTCGCCTCCTCGTCCTTGGGACCATGACCGAAGTACGCAAGAGCGATTGTGCCGAGCGCCGCGATCGTCAGGAGCATCACCGTGGAGAGGAACACGATTGTCCAAGTTCCAAAGAGTTCGTCCGCGACGTTCTCGATCGTACCGTTGAGATCCGGTGTCCCGAATGCGCTGCTCCCCGTAACCCAGGCGGCCTTGCCCGCGAGAAGGATGACCGCGAACAGACCGACCGCAACAACCGCCGTCATAACCTTCTGGCCGACGCTGACACCACCGTAATCCTCAGGTCTATCGACACCGATGAGCATGATCGCAAAGAGGAAAAGCGTCATGACGGCACCGGCGTACACGATCACCTGGACCGCCGCAATGAAGTGGGCATCGAGAGCGATATAGAGCACTGCAATAGCGAACATCGCTGACAACAGGCCTATCGCTGAATAGACGGTGTTTGACGAGGTGACCATCACGACTGCGCCCACGAGTGCAACGGCGGCGAAGATGATGAAGACGATGAGTTCAGCCATCAGGCGCCATCCCCTTCCTTGGGATCGGCAGTGTCATCAGGATCTGCGCTCTGACCCTTCTCCGGAGGAAGCGAACCGGTTCGTGCCGATGGCGTCCACGCCACGACACCCTCGTAGGCAACTTGACCAGAGGGAGAAGTCGCGCGCATCCACCCATCGCCAGCAGTGAGCTCATCGAGAGCGATGAGCTTGGATGCAGGCTCAGGATGGTTCGGGGTCCCGTCCTTGGCCACGAGGAGTTCATCCTTCGTGTAGATGGCCTTGTCACGTTCGTCGACGGACATCTCAAAGAGGTGGCTCATGGTGATCGCCTGGGTCGGGCACGCTTCGACACACATCGCGCAGTAGATGCAACGCAGCATGTTGATCTCGTACACGAACCCGTACCGCTCACCCTGGCTCACAGGAGCATCCGGCGGATTGTCCGCGCCACGCACGTAGATGCAGTTTGCCGGGCAGACACCTGCACACAGCTCGCATCCTATACATTTCTCCTGGCCGTCCTCGTAGCGGTTCAGAACATGCCTGCCGTGGAAACGCTGTGGCTTGACACGTTTCTGATCCGGGTACTTGATGGTGACCCGCGGCTTGCCGACCTGACGCATGGTGACAGCGAACCCGCGGAAGGGGCCGAGGATGTCTGCGAACCAACTCATAGTGCACTCCTCATGACCATGGCAACCCGAAGTCTCGTATACCGACCGCTATGGCGACCAGCATGATCCACACCAGCGCAATGGGGATGAGCTTCTTCCAACCGAAACTCATGAGGTGGTCGTATCTCATTCTGGGCAGAGACGCTCTGACCCACACGAAGAACAACACGAGGAGCCAGGTCTTGAGAAGGAACCAGAAGATAGGGATGGACCACGCAATCCAGTCAGGGCCGAACACGGGCCCGGCCCAGCCGCCGAGGAAGAAGACAGTCGTGAGGGCCGAGATGTTGAACACAGCCATGTACTCGGCGAGGAAGAACAGTGCGAAGCGGAAGCCTGAGTACTCAGTGTGGAACCCTCCAACGAGCTCCTGTTCAGCTTCGACCAGGTCGAATGGCGGCCTGTTGGCCTCGGCGAAGCCTGAGATGAGGAAGATGACGAACGATGGCAGGAGAATGATGTTCCACGCTGGGATGAATCCGAAGAACGTCCCTGTTTGTTGTTCCACGATCGTCGTCAGCGAGGTTGAACCGGCGAAGATGACCACAGGGATGAGCGACAGCCCCATGGCCGCCTCATAGGAGATCATCTGGGCTGATGCGCGTACCGACCCGAGGAGCGGATACTTCGAGCCTGATGCCCACCCTGCGAGGGTGATCGCGTATACAGCCATCGATGACAACGCCAGGACGTACAGGACTCCGATATTGAGGTCGACTGCGGCGAGGCCGTACTCGGTTCCATTGATGGTGACCGGGGGTCCCAGAGGGATGACCATGAAGATCAGCAGAGCGGTGACGAGCGAGATGATCGGCGCCGCAATGTAGAGGCCCATGTTGGCGTTCGCCGGACTGATGCCCTCTTTGAGAATCGCCTTCATCCCGTCTGCGAGTGTCTGCATGATCCCGAACGGCCCCGCGCGATCCGGGCCGACACGGTTCTGGAGGTCTGAGACGAACTTGCGCTCGACCCATACCAAGAGGATGACAGTGACGAGCATGAACACGAACACGACGAGCGTGCGGATGAGAGCTTCGATGAAGAAACTCATGCATCACCTCGCACAACATCGACAGTTACGGCACCCGTGACAACGAGATTGGCGGTCTCGCGACGGTTCGCCGGGACCACGATCGTGCCCCGCGACACCGTGTCGTCGAGCCTTGCCGGGAGTTGGACGGTGTCAGCAATAACGATCACATCGTCGTCGCTGATCGCCATACGAGAAGCGTCCCCTGGGTGCACTCTTACATATGCCAGCGGCACGAGGTCCCGCGTCGACGGTGCGTTGCGGACCCATACGCCGTCGTCGTACAGGGTGCGTTCGAGGTGCATCGTGAACTCACCTGTCACAACGGGCACGGTGACCTCAACAGGGATGAAGCCGAGCGGTTGGTCTGCATCCGCAAGTGGGACAACAACGCCGTCAGGGTCTCCCTCAAAGGTGAGGTAGTCGACCGTGATGCCCTCATACGCGGGTGCGACGGTCGAGATCTCCTCGGACACCGATCCCAGGGTGGATGCGTCAAGCGCAACACCCATACGGCTCGCAAGGTCGCCAAGGATCCCAGTTATGGACAGGGACCTGCCAGCAGGCTCGAGTGAAGGCCGTATGCGTTGTACGCGACCTTCACAGTTGGTCACGGTTCCATCGACCTCGCCCCACACAGCGGCGGGCAGGATCACATCGGCATGCTTGGATGAATCCGTGACGTACGCGTCGATCGCGACGACGAAATCCGCGGTCTCGAGCGCCTGGCTCGCGACCACGGGATTGATACTGTCGCGTACCGGGTCTGCTCCAACCAATACGAGCGTTTTCAGATCTCCGGCAACGGTTGCATGCAGCATCGCCATCGTCGAGAACCCAGCAAAATCTGGGAGTGGACCCCACGCGGACTCGAGCGCAGCCACGCCTGATTCGGATCGGATGCTCACTCTGCCAGGAAGAAGCGTCGGGGAGAGGCCCATGTCGAGGGCACCGAAGATGTTGGCACGCGTGAGAAGCGGCAGGATGGTGGCGTCGGGAAGGCTCCGTGCGAAGGCGGCAACCGCCTCGCCAAGCCTGGGGTCTTCAGCAATGGAGGTACGGCCGATCAGCGCGACCACCGGACCCTCGTCGAGGGTCGCGTGCACATCCGCGAATTCGGCTTCACCTGACTTGATCTTGCGGAGGATGTCTGACCCTGTGCCGGCACGGTAGGTGAGCACATGGGTTGCGATGGAATCGAGGCCTGTCTGGACCGGGTTCACAACGACGAGTTTGGCGCCATTGCGCACGGCCTTACGCACCCGCAGATACAGGACGGGGAGGCTCTCTTTGAGGTCGGGGCCCCACACGAGGATGGTTGCCGCCGCATCGAGGTCGTTGATCTTTGCTCGTGGCGTCACTGCCGCGGCGAAGTGTGAGTCGAGACCGTCACCAACCTGAGCGTCGATATGGGCTGTGCCTATAACGGTCCGCATGAACTTGCCGAGAACAAATGCTTCTTCGTTCGTATTGTGTGCCCCGCCAATGGCACCCACTTCGGATGCTTTGTAGCTGCCAAGCCTCGAGGCCACAAGCTCGAGTGCCTCACCCCAGGATGCCTCCTCGAAGGTGTCGCCCTTCTTCACCAGCGGTGTCGTAACACGGGAGTCGGCATGAACGGCCCCGAAGGTGAAACGGTCCTTGTCCGAGAGCCATCCTTCGTTCACGGCGTTGTTCTCAACCCCGTAGACCCTGACGATCTTTCCCCGCGATGTCTGGACGTCGACGCTCGAGTGCATGGTGTCGACAAGCGAAACGGACCGGCGGTGTTCAAGGTCCCATGGCCTGGCCTTGAAGCGATAGTCGACAGATGTGAGCGCTCCGACGGGACAGAGTTGCACCGTGTTGCCAGAGAAGTAAGAGGAGAACGGTTCGTTGGGGAAGGTCTGAATCTGGACCGCGCCTCCACGTTGGGTGAAGGTGATCAGTGGATCGCCAGCGATGTCGTCTGCAACCCGGACACAACGATCACAGATAACGCATCGCTCCCTGTCGAGAAGCACCAGATCAGATATCGGGATCGGCTTGAGGTAGGTGCGTTTCTCCTCGATGAACCTACTCTCGCCTGGTCCGAATGCGTACGCCTGGTCCTGAAGCGGGCACTCGCCTCCCTTGTCACAGATCGGGCAATCAAGCGGGTGATTGAGCAAGAGGAACTCGAGGATGCCCTCCTGAGCGCGCTTGACAACTTCCGACTCGGTGTCGACGACCATGTCGTCTGCAACGGTCGTGGTGCACGACGGGACAAGCATCGTGCCGCGAGGCCCCTCGACCTCTACAAGACACATTCGGCACATACCGACAGGATCAAGCTTGTCGTGATAGCAGAACCGCGGGATGTACTCGCCAACGCTCTCTGCGGCTGCGATGAGGAGTTGACCTTCATCGACGCTGTGCGCTACACCGTTGATCGTGATGGAGACCTGTGGCACGTCAGCCATGGGACACCTCGCTACCCGGGATCATGGCTTCGATCTCTGGCCTGAACCATCGGGTGATCGACGTGACAGGCGAGACTGCAGAAGGCCCGAGCGGACAGATAGTTGTCATCATCGGCGGCCACTTCAGCCCCGGAGAGATGCTTTCGGAGATGGAGAGCAACAGGTCGATGTCTTCGGGCCGTCCGCGCCCATCAAGTATCCGTTTCAGGACGTCCGCGAGCCAGGTTGTGCCTTCCCTGCACGGTGTGCACTGGCCGCACGACTCGTCGGCGAAGAAGTACACAAGCCTGTGCGCAGCAGCCACGACGTTCGTGTTCTCGTCCATGACGATGACTGCGCCCGCACCGAGCATGGAGCCGTTGCTTGCAACGTCATCGATAGTGAACGGCGTGTCGAGGTGCACGTCGGGAACGAACCAGGGAGCTGAAGCACCACCAGGGATCCATGCCTTGAGTTCAAGGCCGTCGCGGATCCCACCTGCGATGTCGAAGATGAAGTCTCTCCACGTCATCCCAAGTTCGATCTCGTAGTTCCCAGGCTTGTTCACGTGGCCAGAGACACTGACCATCTTCATGCCAGCGGAACGCTCGGGGCCAATCGCTGCGTACGCGGCGCCTGAGTTCTCAACGATCCAGGGGATGTTGGCGATCGATTCGACATTGTTGACGATCGTCGGCTTGGCATAGAGGCCTTCAACGGCAGGGAACGGGGGCTTGAGCCGCGGTTCACCGCGACGCCCCTCAAGGCTGTTGAGCAGTGCTGTCTCTTCCCCACAGATGTAGGCACCGCCGCCGAGGTGGATCGTGAGCTCGAGGGAGTAGTCGCTGCCCTGGATGTTCGTGCCCAGATAGCCGGCTTCGTATGCCTCGTCAGCAGCACGCTGGAGGCGTCTCGCAGCCTTGGGGTACTCACCGCGGATGTACACGAAGGCCTGCTGAACACCAAGTGCATAGCTCGAGATGATGATGCCTTCGAGCAGCTGATGCGGGTCGCGTTCGGTGAGTTCCCGATCGTTGAAGGTGCCGGGCTCAGACTCGTCACAGTTGACGACGAGATAGCGTGGCGTTGCGGGTGCCAGGAACCCCCACTTGACGCCGGTGGGAAATCCTGCTCCACCACGACCTCGCATGTTCGATGCTTTCACCTCTGCGATGACATCGTCACGGGTCATGTCGAATAGTGCCTTGCGGAGCCCAACATATCCACCGGTGTCGAGATAACGGCTGAGCGTGTGGCTATCGCTCGGATGGGCGACCATGCGTTTGGTGAGGATCGGTTCGCTCATGAGTCCGTACCTGCCGATCCGTACGGCCCGAACGCCGGGACAGGAGCGATCGCCCCTTCGGGTTCCGTTGAACCCCAGTCGAAGGACCGCTGACCGCCGAAGAGTTGCTGCATCTCGTCCGCGAGTACCACCTCTGGCCTCGTGTCCCTGAGCCACTCGATGAGCTTCTTGCCTGCATCTGGGGTGATCCCTTCAACAAGCTCGTAGTTGACCTGAACAGCGGGCGCTCCACCACAAGCACCGATGCATTCGACGTGCTCGACGCTGAACGATCCGTCGGGTGAGGTATCGCCGTGGATGGCCCCACTTGCCTCTTCGACCGCTTCAAGGACGTCGTCTGCGCCCATGAGGTAGCACGAGATGGACGTGCATACGGAGACCAAATAGGTGCCGACCTTCTCGCGTTTGAACATCGTGTAGAACGTGGCGACAGACTGGACCTGGGCTGGTGTGACTCCGGTGAGTTCCGCCACGTCTGTCATGGCATCCAGCGACACGTACTCATATTCGAGGCTCGCCACGTACAACAGCGGCATAATCGCTGATCGTGGTTCCGGATAGGACTCCAGGATCTTGGATGCGCGGTCCTGGCTGGCCTGGGACCAATGAGAGATCGCCTGGGTCATCGGTCCACGTCTCCCAGCACAGGGTCTGTGGAGGCAAGAGACGCGATGAGGTCGGCAACAAGTGCGTCGCTCATCATCGTCGGCAGCGCCTGGACAGCAGCGAACGACGGGGCCCGCCAGTGCATGCGCCAGGGCTTGGTACCACCCTTGGAGACCATGTGACATCCGATCTCGCCGCGTGGCCCCTCGACAGACTGGTATGCGGTCCCTGGGGGTACCTCGATGCCCGAGGTGAACAGCTTGAAGTGGTGGATCAGCGCTTCCATCGATTCATCGATGCGTTTGCGCGGCGGAGGCGTGACCTTGGGGTCGGGTGTTCGATAGTCGCCTGACGGGATCGTCTCGAGAACCTGGCCTGCGATCTTGAGTGACTCACGGATCTCCTCGATACGCACGTGGTACCTGTCATTGGCATCCCCGTGAAGCCCAAGGGGAATGTCGAACTCGTACTTTTCGATGCCGCAATACGGCATGACCTTTCTGAGATCGAAGTCGATGCCCGAGGCCCTGGCCAGCGGACCGCTGATCCCGAACTGCTTGCATTCTTCAGGCGTCAACACGCCAACACCGATCGTCCGATCGAGGAAGATGGGGTTCTCGTTGAGGAGTTCCTCGTACTCGTCCACACCGTCATTGACGGCCTTGATGAGGTGGACGATGTCGTCCTCCCAGCCATCGGGAAGGTCTGCGGCGACACCGCCGGGGCGGATGTAGTTGTGGTTCATCCGTAGACCGGTCGTCTTCTCGAAGAAGTCGAGGCAGACTTCACGCTCACGCCATCCGTAGATCATCATCGACAATGCGCCAATGTCCATGCCCATCGTTGCCGAGGACAGGAGATGGCTCGCAACCCGGTTGAGTTCGGTCATGAGGACGCGGATCGCATCGGCGCGTGGCGGCACGTCGATGCCAAGGAGTTGCTCGACGGTCAGGGAGAAGGCAAGTTCGTTGTGGAACGGCGACAGATAGTCCATGCGGGTGACGTTGGTCGACCCCTGGGCATAGGTGAGTGTCTCGGCGGTCTTCTCCATCCCTGTGTGGAGATATCCGATGATCGGCTTGACCCTGCGCACCGTCTCTCCCTCGAGTTCGACCTGGAGGCGCAGCACACCATGGGTAGAGGGATGCTGGGGACCGATGTTGATGATCTGGCGCTCTTCGTCGATCGCCTCTATCGGATCGATGAAGTCGTCCTCCACTGCAATGCCGCGCTGCAGGTCGAGTGCCGGGTCCTGGTCCCGAGGAAGGAGTTCCTGGGCCCCCTCATTCGTGGCGCCGGCGAACGGCAACCGCTCTTCGGTGCCTGACACCCAGATGTCATGAAGTCTGCGTCGCTCATCTGCGACACTCATCGTGGCTTGCTCGTCCACGGTCGTGTCTGGAACATCCGGGGTATCGGGTGTGGCTGTGGTGTCTGGTGTATCGGTCACAGGTCCGCACTCCCAGCCTTGAACTCGACCGGAATCGCCCCGATATCGTAATCCTTGCGAAGCGGGTGGCCTACCCAGTCATCCGGCAACAGAATCCGCGTGAGGTCGGGGTGACCAACGAATACGACACCGAGAAGGTCGTATGCCTCGCGCTCGTAGAAGTTCGCGCCGGCGAAGACTCCCGTGAGCGTTGGCACGGTCGGGTCGTCGTAGGGCACCCTGGTCGTGATGATGAGTCGCTCCACCTCGGTCATCGAGATGATGTTGACCGCAACTTCGAACCGAGGTGCCTCTGCGAAATGGTCGATGGCGGTCAGGTCCACAAAGGTGTCGAACCCTGCATCGAACGCTGCCTGTGTGATGGCGACCCAGTCGGCAACGGGCACCGAGACCATGTGGTACACCACATCGCTCGAAGCGTATTCGTGAACGCTGAAAGCCGCCTCGGGAAATGATTCGAGCAAATCTGCGATTGACGCAACGTCTGGACGTTCGGGCACCACGGCGGCTTCGAGTTCCTCTTCTGTGGTCTCTGGGGGCATGGTCTCGTCTGTCATCACAGCAGCCCCGTCGAGCGCTGGATCTCTCCGGACATGATCTTGTCATGCAGAGTGAGAATGCCGTGCATCAGGGACTGGGGCCCTGGCGGGCACCCTGGCACGTAGATATCAACCGGTACGATCTCGTCCACGCCCTGAACCAGCGCGTAGTTGTTGAACATTCCGCCTGTGGATGCGCAAGCACCCATGGCAATGACCCACTTCGGCTCCGCCATCTGGTCATACACCTGGCGCAGTACCGGGGCCATCTTCTGGGAGACCCGGCCAGCGACGATCATCAGGTCGGCCTGGCGTGGCGAGGCTCGGAAGACTTCCATCCCGAAGCGGGCGAGATCGTTGTGCGCGGCGCCTGTACCCATCATCTCGATGGCACAACAGGCGAGGCCGAAGGTAGCTGGCCACATGGATCGCGTACGCGCCCACGCCACACCCAGGTTGACCGTTGTCATGAGGAACCCTGGGCCCTCTGATACTCCAGCCATCAGGCAGCCTCCTCCATTTCGGGAAGGGGCGCCACGACCTTACGGAAGCGCGCTCTGCTCGCAACGTTCCAGTCGAGTGCTCCGCGTTTCCAAACATATGCGAGCGTTTCGATGAGCATCAGCATGAATAGCACCACAGCCCCGATGCCTGCCCAGCCGAACTGGTCCATTCTCACGGCCCAGAGGAACAGGAAGATGATCTCAACGTCGAAGATGACGAAGAGCATTGCAACGAGGTAGAACTTGACGGGGAACCGTTGCACCGGCTCCTGGAGCGGCACGATGCCACACTCGTAGGGTGCCAGCTTTTCCGGGGTCGGATTGTTGGGGGCGACGAGTTTCGATAGCACTAGGGACGCAAGAGCGAAGACGACACCGAGGATGGTCATCAGGGCAATCGGCAGGTAGTCAGCGAGCTCCATAGGTGGGAGGTTACCGAACCGGCGAGGGCATCAGAAATCAAGGACTCACATGGTCAGGAATTCAGTCGTCCGATATTCGGCAGCGTCGGACTCTTCCTAGCCTCCCGGCCATGAAGAGTCCGATTCCAGACGCAACGGTGGCAAGGCTGCCGCTCTATCTTCGATGCCTCTCAGAACTCGGCTCTGTGGACGAACTCTGTTCTTCAGATGACCTCGCAGCCGCTGCGGGAGTGAAAAGCGCACAGGTCCGAAAGGACTTCTCGTACCTTGGAAGCTACGGCACGCGCGGCGTTGGATACGACATCGACGACTTGATCTCACAGTTGCGCAAGGTACTGGGGCTCACCAGTGAAATCCCGGTCATGATCGTCGGAGCGGGCAACCTCGGTTCCGCCCTGGCGAACTACAAGGAGATCGATACCTGGGGATTCAACATCGTCTCGATCATTGACATCGACAACGCAAGGATCGGCGAGGACGTCGATGGACTCACCGTGGAGTCAGTTCACAACATCGCCGCAATCGTTGCACAACGCAACATAGAGATCGGCATCATCGCTGTACCCGCACCAGCGGCCCAGGGCATTGCGGTACGTCTTGCCGACGCTGGCATCACATCGATATTGAATTTCGCTCCCACAGTCATACAACCGCCAGAGGGAGTGGACATTCGTCGTGTCGACATAGCGGTTTCACTGGGAATCCTGGCGTTCCGAAAGGCGGAGAAAGAGCGGATGACCGTTGACGGTCGACCGTAGACCGAAGACCGTCGACCGTCGACCGAAGACCGAAGACCGAAGACCGTCGACCGAAGACCGTAGACCGATTCGGAGTCGGTCAGCGAGCCTGCGAGCGTACGGTCAGCGAGCCTGCGAGCGTACGGAAAGCGAGCCTGCGAGCGTACGGTCAGCGAGCCTGCGAGCGTACGGAAAGCGAGGCGCCAGCCGAGCGACCGCCTCGGCGCCAGCCGAGCGATCTACGCTTCAACGCTGTCTTTCTCGTACCGTGAGAGGGCGATTGTGAACATCAGGAAGAGGATGAACGAGCCAAGCGCCATTGCAAGCGATGGAAGCCGTACCTGAAACGCGTTGAGGCCTTCGAGGTCATTGGGACGAATACCTCTTGGTGCGTATACAACGAAGAGAATGCCGTTGATCGTCAACCAGCCGAACGTCGCAGCACCGGTGATAAGTGTGGCAAGGCGCGCCCCCAGGTTCGTCCAAAGCAGAAGCCATCCCGAACCGATGAACACGACAACGGCGCCACCGACGATGAATATTCCGCGCATCGCGGTCGAGAAGTCACTTATTTCGCCGGTGGTCTCGTCAACCTGGTCGAAAACGATGCCGATCGTGTTGACGATGAACTCGCGAATCGGCGTGACCATGTAGAGAAGCGATGCAATAAAGGCTATGAGACCAACCCACTCGAGTTTGGATAGGCCAGACTCGTCAGACACGAGTCTGCGTGTGACATTGTTGCGAAACGGCATCACAGAGACCTCTCATATTTAACGATCAATTCGATGTCCGTAGCAGACAGCACCTGGCCGAACCCGGGCATCCTTCCGGTTCCGATGCCGTTGACACCGTACTTGACGGCGTTGTCGGTACCTGATTCCACGAACGCGATCTGGTCTTCGATGCTGGGAAACTGGATATCGGCACGGCCGTCACGCAGTGATGGGCCCCAGGCTCCCGATCCACCACCCTGTTCGAATGCCTGGCCTGCTGAGTAGCCACCTGTGTGACACCGGGCACAGTACGCGTTGAACAAGCCGACGCCTCGTTCGGCGTCCTCGGCAGACACTCCCATGGCCGATGCCGTCTCCTCGAAGTCGACATCCCAGAGACGGTCCTCAAGAGACTGTTCCAGGAACGTCAGACCGAACGTGAGACCCTCGAGGAACTGGTCCTCGCGCTCGGCGGTAACGCCAAGGAGCAGGAGGTCGGTCTCGAGCATGCCAAGCATCGTATCGGCCACTTCGAGATCAGGAAGCGGCTCGGTCGTTGTGGGGTCCTCATTGGTGAACGCTATGAACGGGTCGTATCGAATGTCGTACTTGAGGGCGGGAATCGCTTCATAACCCGTGACGCCGCCAGTGTCCGCCGGTGTGGCGACAACAACGACGAGCGTCTCCATTGACGTTGCCGCGATCGATGTCAATGCGACCTCTGCTTCGTCTGTCAATCCGTCGCGATCAGCATCCTCGCCTGGGCTCTCGCAGTACGCATCCACCAGCGCCGCCGACTCGGACGTACACGTTCCCGGAGCCTGGAGAAGATCCTTGACATCGTCCGCGAACGTCTCTGCGATACCAAGTTGACGTGAGGCATCCATGACAGCCTCGATATCTGCATCCTGTCGATTGATGAGGGACTGTGCCTGAGCCTCCCCTCCCTCAATCGCGCCGAGAGCGCGGTCCACTGCCCCGTCAACCTTGGCGAATGCATCCGCCTGTGAGAGTTGAATCGATTGGAGATAGGCGAGCGTTTCATCGATCTCCTGGACGGACATCGCCCCGCCACCATCGAGTCCATTGGCTGGCATTGGCGTGCCTGCACGACCGAAGACCATCCAGAACTCAACCTCAGCCGGAGAGTAGCGGTAGAAGATATCGTCAAGTGAAGGCACGGCCCATGCCACGTCAACACCCGACCGGTCCTCGGTGAATGGTGCTGCTCCCCCACCGGCTGTCGGTCCATGACACTCAGCGCACCCGAAGCCATCAACGCTGAAGAAGTGTGCACCAGCTTCGAGACCCTCGTCTGCGATCATCTCCGCGGCAGCCTCCTGGCGGCCGGGTTCGTTGATGGCGTACCACGGCAAAGCTATTGCAAGCAAGATACTCCCGAAGAGCGCGGCCCTGAGCACCCTGGTGAGCTTCCGGTTCTCCAGTTCGTCATCGGATGCTGGCGGGGAAAGGTTCGGCGGTGGAGGTTCGGCGCTTGCGGCAACAGACCGCCGGGAGTTGACGAAGAGGTAACCCATCCATGCCATGAGAACGACGAAAACAGCTATCAGAGCAATGGCTCCGACACCGAGTGCGTCCCCAGCGGGACCAGAGCTGCTCTCCTCAGCAGTGGCGACAATGAATGGGATCGAAAACACTACTTCATCACCCCACGCAGAACGGACCTTGTGGATACGGAATCGTGAACTGCTTGGCCCTTGCAGTTTGCACGACGGTGCCCGTTTCGATCACGAGCTCTCCTGCTCCATTGACGCTGACAGCGAACCGGTCGAGGTTCCGAGGCGCAGGCCCTGCGGCGTATTCACCGTGTGCGTTGTACTTGGATCCATGGCACGGACACTCGAATCCCTGGGACGGGATGCAATCAGGCACGCGGCATCCAAGGTGGACGCAGCGGTGCCACAGCGCCATCAGACCAACCCCGTCATCCTCGCCTCCGGCGACAACAAAAGGTACCTCAGCAAACTGGGATTCCTCGAGGAGTTCCATCTCGAATGGGACTATCCAAGCTTGGGCCGCGGGAATCGCCTTCGGCATCACTACACCGGCCTGGAGCACCTCGGCCTTGAGTTCCTTGACAGTTCCTGCCTTGATTGGTGTGCCGAATCCACCCCTGAGCTTGGGCCAGAAGAAGGCAAGCCCCGCAAGGGCAAACTGCAACATGAACAAACCGAAAACGGCGCCGACAGCTCGACCGAAGAACTTGCGGCGCGTAACTCCGTACTCGACGGGCGTGACCTCGATCTTCGGTTCATCCTTGCTGTACTCAGCAGGGGGGTCGACCACGGCAACTGACGTCGCGGTTCCGGAGTCCTGGGAGGTTGCTGCGTTCACGGTCGCTGAGCCAGCAACGCTCGCCTTGGCTTTTCGACGAGCCTTGTCGGCCTTCTTGGCTCGCCTGTCGAGTTGACCGGCGTCGGCCGCACCGTCGGAGTCGACCCTGCCGCGGGCGACCATGACAATGCCGACGACTGCGATCACCGCAGCTGCTACGAGGACCAGTATGAAGATCGTGGTTGGATTCATGATCGCCTCACTCGAGGATCGCAAGAAGGTCGTCGAAGAAGATTCCGTCGCTCCAGGGGAATACGAAGTTGAAGCCTGGCCCACGGAAGAACGAACCGAATATGGTGAGCACCGCAGCGCCCATGAAGAACACGGTGAACAGCGTTATCACGAACTTTCTACTTGAGGGCCTGACTGAAGGGTTCTTGTCCACATAGGGGATGAACGCGAGCGCCGCGAGCCCAAATCCAGGGACGATGACGCCCGCCACCTGGGGGTCGAAGTACGCGAGGAGTTCCTGGAGGCCAAGGAAATACCAGGGCGCCTTGGAGGGGTTCGGCTGTTCGTTGAAGTTCGCGAACTCGAGCAGCGGCGCATCCATGAAGGCTGAGAGGATGAACAGGAACGCAGACATCGCCAGCAGCGCAACGAACTCGATCGCCAGCAGGTGCGGCCAGACGTTCACCTTGTCGGCCGGTTCCTTTGTTGTTCCCTGAATCGCTCCTGCTTTGACAACCGTCAGGAGTCTCTGGGTTCGCACGCCTGGAGGTGGTCCTGTGACCGCAGGGATCGGAGCTTGCGCAGCTGTAGTCGCTGCCGCCACCCCAGCGGCGGGAGCGGGCGCAGCGGTACCAGCCACTGCTGGCGCGGCAGTGCCGCCTTTGCGTGCACGGGCGAACATCGCCCGCTGCAACAACTCCTTCGGTACACCGTACTTGGCGGATTCTGCATCGAGGTCCCTGCTCGGGCCTGAACCACCAGCCGCGGGCGCCGGAGCGTCGGCAACTGCAGCGCTGGGGGCGGGGGCTGGACCGGACCCGACAGGCGCATGAGCGGTGACGGGAGCCGATTCGTCCCTCGTGTCTGCGACTACCACGCCTACGGGTTGGCCCAGAGCTTTCGCTCGGGCTTCAGCTGCTCTCTGAAGGAGATGGTCCGGTACTTGTGCCATAGCGCCTCCTTACAGCGGTCCCGAGATGCCGCCATCTTTGCGGACCCGCCAAAAGTGCACGGCCATGAAGATGGTGATGATGAATGGAAGGAACAAGACGTGGAGAACGTACCACCGCAAGAGTGTGTCTGCGGTGATTTGTATGCCGCCGATCAACGCGAAGCTCACTTGGGCTCCGAACACGGGTGTGTACGCGGCCATGTTCGTGCCGACTGTCACCGCCCAGAGCGCCAGCTGATCCCACGGGAGCAGGTATCCGGTGAATGAGAGGAGAAGCGTGAGCAGCAGCAGGATGATGCCGACGACCCAGTTGAACTCGCGGGGTGGCTTGTACGAACCGTGATAGAAAACACGGGTCATGTGCAAGAACACGGTCAGAACCATGATGTGGGCACCCCACCGGTGCATGTTGCGCACAAGCTGGCCGAAGGCAACATCGGTTGCAAGAGCCTGAATATCGAAGTACGCCTGGGGCGAGGTCGGGCGATAGTAGAACATCAAGAAGATGCCCGTGACAGTCAAGAGGATGAAGAGAAAGAAGCTCAGGCCTCCAAGGCACAGGGTGTAGGACAGTCTCACACCATGACGTTTCACTTTCACCGGGTGAAGGTGATAGAGAACGTTGTTCATCACCACATAGGCGCGGTTTCTGGGGGAGTCACTCGAATCGGCGCGCATGGGTGACCCAGGGCGGAAGATCGAGTTCCACACCTCTGAGTTCCGAATATGGTTGCCCAAACCCGAAGCGGCGCTCTTGACGCCTGTCTTCCCGTTGCCGTCAGCCAACTACTTCTCCTCCTCGTCTACCAGCGCACGCCATACGCGACGCCGCTCTTTGTATCTCTGCTCCCCGAGTCGTACTCCCATGGGGCACCCACGAATTCTTCGGATTGATCCGCGACCGATCCGCCGAATTTCCCGATGGTGATCACGTTGGTGGGGCAACGATCGACACATAGCTTGCACCGGGTGCACTCTGTATCGTCAATCACGAATACTGCCCCGTTCTCGGGGTTGTCCTCCGGGTCGTCAACGCCAAACGTTTCGGTCACGATCTCGGGGGAGAAGAAGTGGATACATTTCCACGGACATATGTCTACACATCCCGCACACAGGATGCATTCGGCCTCATCTATGTGTATGAACTGCTTCGGCTTGACAGCAGCGGCCATATACGCGGTATCAACCAGCGCCAGCTGGTAGTCGTCCCTGAACGGCGGTGTCTCTAGCCAGACTTCCTTCGCCATCAGGGATTCACCCGTAGCGGTCTGCCGTAGTCGGACACGGGAGTCGGCTTCTCAACGGGTTCCTTCTTGGCATGCTCCTGCCACTTGACCATGATGACAGGGATACCAATCAGCAGTGTTGTCACGTATCCCGCCGCGATCATGTCCTTGAGCGCCGCATAGGAGATCGACATCTCATTGTTCAACACAACGGCGGCCGGGATCGTGATCAGTATCTTTTGAGGTGTCCACTCGAGAGTTGCCTGGGTAAGGGTAAGGAACTCGTTCGGGATGATCGCGAACAGAATGAACATGAGGCCAGCAAAGAGCAACGAACCGAACATTGCCCGCGCCCAGGTGAGCGGACGCTGCCAGATGAAGGCGTAGGTTGCGCCCGCCATCGCGATGAGCACTCCCCCGACAGCGACGATTTGGGCGATCAATATGACCTGCCACCCGCGGGGAAACCCGGGAAAGACGTCCCGGCCGAAAGCATCGACCTCCGGGGCCTGAGCCATGTGAACTCCGACACTCGCAACGAGCATGACGATGATTCCGAACACAATGAGGCCAACACCCACGATGATGTGTCGCCGTTCGTTCACGTCGTTCCCCTCTGCATGGCGAGCAGTGTACGCCGCCTCAGTTGTCTCCGATAGTCAAGGCTGACGCCGACAGTATGACAACACTTGGGAAACAAGCAACGCACTCCGAGCAGAAACTTTTGACCATATGAAGTATGTCGCCCGCCGTCAGACTAGAGTTTCGCTCGCCCCGGCTTGGGGCGTGTCAGATCATCGCACCAGGAGGGCGCCGCCAGCGTGACGGCCGAAACTTCATCGCAAGAACACCAGGATACCGATACGGCCGATAGCGCAATGGCGACGGCTCGTATCCATGTCATCGTCGCTGCGATCTTCCTCGTCGTGGGACTTATCGCGGCGATCGCATCTGCGGCACAACTCCTTGTGCCAGACATCACCTCTGGCATCGAGTATCTGAGCTACGGTCTGATCGCGCCGGCGTCCAGGGTTCTCCTCGTCGAGGGTTGGGCGCTACTGGGCCTTCTCGGCCTGTCGTACTTCGCACTGACGACGATCACCGGCTGGCCGATCAAATGGAAGATCCTCGCAACGCTCTCGCTGCTGTTGGTCTCGATCGGCACAGCGTCAGGATCAATAGCGATCATCCTCGGACTCTCGAGCGGTATCTCAGGCCAGGAGTCGCCGCTGTGGGCGCGAGCGATCGTTGCTCTTGGTGTCCTGCTTGCAACGCTGTCGATAACGGCAACGGCTAAGAAGAAACGCGATGCCCTCGGGGCGTCGGGCTGGTACCTCGTTGCCGCACCAATCCTCCTCACGCTGACTCTTGCGGTCGGCCTGATTCCGGCACCCACAGGATTCGGTGGCGTAATAATCGGCTCGTTTGTCAATACAGGAATGACATTGTTCATGGTGACCGCATCGGTCGGCCTGATCTACTTCGTGTTCGAGCACATCAGCGGTGCAGACAGAACCCAGGCACGGCCTGTTTCGGCACTCGGGTTCTGGTCTCTCATCCTGATCGGAGCGTTCCTCAACGGTGCCAGCCTCATCTACTCGGCGGCACCCAATTGGCTCGAGACCATTGCGGTGGCATTCTCCATCGCCGCGTTTGTCCCTGCAATCGCCATTGCATCGGACATCGGCCTGATGCTCAAGGGATCGATCGCACAGATCGGTGACCGCTGGTCGCTGCGATACGCGACCATCGCGGGGTCGGCTCTGGCCGTGGCTAGCGTCGTCATGTTCCTGCGAGCCTTCCCTGCAGCTAGCAGCATTGCCCAGTTCACAAGTTGGGTCAGTGGACTGGACGTGCTCGTCGTCGCTGGCGGTGCAAGCTTCGCCATCTTCGCCGCACACAAGGTATTCGTGGGCGGGAACCGGTCCGGGGCTTCCTTCCATTTCGCCGCTTCCACCCTCGGACTCGTGCTCATGGTCACCGGAACCCTCGCTGGCGGTGTGGCGACGGGATTCTCCTGGGCAGCCGGTCCGACGAGCCTGAAGTTCCCGAACTGGGGCCCGGGTTGGGAAGTGACAGCCAACACAGTTCTGCCGTTCGCATGGATCACCGCATCGGGCCTCGCGGTCTTCTTGATCGCCCAGATCGCGTTCCTCTTCACGAGCGCTGCTTCAGGCAAGAGGGACATCGATGCAACAGCGCATGACGAGAGCTACGACCTCGAGTTCGAGGGGCAACCGAAGTACGTCACCTGGAAACGACTCGTTTGGGGCGTGACAGGCGTCTGGATCGCCGCTGTTGCGTTCACTGTCGTGCTCCCACTTGTCGACGGCATGGCCGATGAGCCAACGATCCTCGCTGACACCTACCGCACGTACGACACAGGCACCGCAGCGCTTGCAGGCCGTGACCTGTACATCGCCCAGGGTTGTGGGCAGTGCCACACACAGGAGGTTCGCCCGGTCGCGGCCGATGTCGGACTCGGGCCCGTGTCCGACATTGGTGACTATGCGAATGAGGACCCTGTGCTCGTCGGCTCCGAACGAATCGGGCCAGACCTCTTCCATGTGGCAACTCGCGAAGGCTTTGATGCTGATGCCCTCAAGGCACACCTGAAGAACCCCCAGGCTGCCAGGCCATGGTCTGTGATGCCGTCATATTCGTATCTTTCAGATGCGCAGATCAACGCACTTATCAGTTACATCGAGACGCTGAGGTAGGGCAATGGACGAACTACTCCAACAGGTGGCCGAGCAACGCGGCATGCCGGCATCGCTCGTGAAGCGCTCTGCACAGGCCAAAGCAGACAAGACGGGCACAACACTCGAGGCTGTGCTTCATGAATGGGCAGGAGAAGACTCAACGCCTGCATCCGATGCGGATTCACCATCGGCCGACCCCACTCCGGATTCCGATGAAGCGAAATCCGAGGGTCACACCGATGATTCGGTGGCGGTGTCGACAGACCATCTCGTCCAACTCGCGGCCGAGGCCAAAGCGATATCACCAAGACTGATCCTCACATCGGCCCAGGCGCGATCGGACCACTCCGACACTCCGCTGGACGATGTTCTCGCACAATGGGCAGGTGTTGACCTCGATGAACTCAGGTCACAAGCGTCAGAGCCCGCACCTGTTGATGTTGCACCAAAGGAGAAGGCTCCCGCCGCGGCACCAGCCGCAGAACCTCCTGCCGCGGCACCTGTTGTTGCCACGGCAGCTGCTGCACTGACGATGGACCAACTCCTCGAAAAGGTTGCAGAAGTCAAGGGCATGCCAGCATCACTCGCGAAACGCTCGGCACAAGCCCGCTCCAAAAAGACAGGGGAACCCGTCGAGGCCGTGCTCGCAGAATGGGCAGGGATCGACCCAGCCACAGCACCAACCGCAGCAGCCGCCGCGGCACCAGCCACGGAACCCGCAACAGCACCAACTGCCGCGGCACCTGCTGCTGAAAGTAAGATCGATGGAGACGGCATCGAGATCATCGAAGCCAAGCCTCGTGACACCGCTGACACCTCAGAGCCAGACGAGGACCTCGCGCAGACGCGGGGGAAGTACCCGATCTGGCTCGCAGCGGCTTTCGTGTTGATACCTCTACTCGCTGTGGCATACATTCTGATATCTCCGAACGGCCCTGACTGCGGATCCGGGGGCCAACTCGGCATTGATGCCGTTACAGGAGAGGCTGTCAACTGCGACGGGAGCGAATACGGCGTGGTGGCGGTGGACAACCTCGCTGCAGGTGGTGCGCTGTACCAGCAATGTGTCGCATGTCACAGTGATAATGGCAGTGGAGGCGTCGGCCCGGCGTTTACCGCAGGCGCGATCCTCGTCACGTTCCCCGCCGGTTCGTGCTCAGACCATATCGCCTGGGTGAGTGTGGGTACAGGAGGTTGGCCGGAATCTACCTATGGAGCCACGAACAAACCCGTTGGCGGCGTTGGCCTCATGCCTGCCTTCGACACATCACTGACCGAGGAACAGATCGCTCAGGTTGCCCTGTACGAACGCGTGGCATTCGGCGGGCAGGATCTCGTCGATGCCGAGGCTGACTGCGGGTTGGCAACGGATGAAGACACCACCGAGTCCTAGATAGGCAACAGCCTCCCGGCCGGTACCCTCGCTCCATGTCTTCAACAGTCCTCATCGTCGGTGGTGGTCCGGGCGGCGCCTCGGCAGCCTACTGGTTGGCTCGCAACGGGATCGATGTACATCTGGTGGAAAAGAAGGTGTACCCGCGAGAGAAGGCGTGCGGAGACGGACTCACGCCGAGAGCTATCAAGCAACTGCTCGATATGGGTTTCGACTTCGAAGGCCTCGGGCTCCACAGGGTTGAAGGTCTCCGTGCGTACGCGGGCGACCTGATGATCGAGATGCCGTGGCCACAACACACGGAGTTTCCTGACTGGGGCGCAACGATGCGCCGAGCAGACCTCGACGGCGCCGTCGCGAAGCTCGCACAAGTCCAAGGTGCGGTCATCGAACAGGGAACAACGGCAACACCTATCGTCGATGGCGCCAGGATCACCAGCGTGACACTCACGAACGCCGATGGCGAGCGCACGGTCACCCCAGAGTTCGTTGTCATAGCCGATGGTTCAAATTCGCGATTCGGGCGCGGAGTGGGCGCGAACCGGCGGAAGGACTTCCCGTTCGGTCTGGCCATTCGCGCGTATTATGAGAGTCCAATCTCAGACGACCGCTTCATAGAAAGCCAACTCGACATCCGCGACCGATATGGGAAAGCCATGCCGGGTTACGGTTGGGTATTCCCGCTCGGCGATGGGGAGATCAACGTCGGCGCAGGACTCGTGTCGACATTCAAGGGGTGGAAGGATGTCAACACTTCGAACATACTCGACGCGTATATCAACTCTCTCCCCGAACATTGGGAGGTGACCGACCTCACCCCACACACGAAACCCCTCGGAGGCAAGCTACCGATGTCGCTCTCTGTTGGCCCCAAGATCGGCCGCAACTGGGTGCTTGTCGGCGATGCGGCTGGGGCTGTCAACCCTTTCAACGGTGAGGGAATCGACTACGCATACGAAACGGGGAGGCTCGCAGCGCAGCACATAGCCGAAGCTGTCGCGGGT
>Ga0164313_10000703_pt1 | contig 27851 bp, 29 predicted proteins | sample GuaBasSedimGuay4_FD_113735 | JGI IMG/M metagenome (GOLD analysis project Ga0164313, IMG submission 113735) | Subseafloor sediment microbial communities from Guaymas Basin, Gulf of California, Mexico - Guay4, Core 4569-4, 0-3 cm | ecosystem: Environmental > Aquatic > Marine > Hydrothermal vents... | reverse complement strand
GATTAAATCAGCTCTTCCGTTTAATAGAGCAGGATTTTTAACCGGCACATCGCAAGCGACAGCTTTTGTATCTGGTGTTGTTGCCATGTTAAAATCAAGGTTTCCAAAACTTAGTTATATAGAGGTTAAAGAGATCATTAGAAGTTCTGCAAAAAAGGGTATGGCATTTGCTAATAACTCAATTTCAGGTGGTAGATTAGATGCTCGTGCGGCAGTTATGCAAGGAGAAAGAAGACAGATGAAAAAATCTATCTTTAATTCATTGGCATCAAAGACGAACTAAGAATTTGTTGGTTTCTTTTTTCGACGTCTGCGATTTCTTTTTCGGTGATCTCTATTTTCGTTATTCTCTTTTGGTTCTGGACTTTCTTCTACAACAGGGGCGAAGTATTCTGCTTCAGATGTGATTTCTTCTTCCTCTACTTTAACTTCTCCGATAATGATTGAAGTTTCATCATTTATAAAATCAAATCTTTGAGGAAAGGACCAACCTTCTGGAGTTTTAGAATTTGCTCCTAAAAATTGATCTCCAGTATATTTTTTCATAATCCCTTTGTCGGTTAACATCTCAAAATGCTCCAAAAGGACATTAAGTCTTAAGATCTTTCCGATATCCCCATTCGCGGCCTTTATAAAACTTCCCTCTTTAGGGAGAGCTCTTCGTTTGCTTGAATAGACTTCATTTTCATATTTCATACAGCATTTAAGCTGCCCGCAGGCGCCATTAATTTTACTTGGAACTAGTGCGAGGTCTTGGTTTTTAACCATTTTTATTGAGACATTTCCATAATTTTTAAGAAAGTAGCTACAGCAAGTCTGTAGTCCACAAGGCCCGATTCCACCAATGGCCGCGGCCCTATCTCTGACGGATATCTGCCTTAGCTCGACTCTCATTTTAAGCTCACCGACAAGTCCTTTGACCAGCTCTCTAAAATCGACTCGAGATGGAGCATTAAAATAAAAAACGGCCTTTTTTCCAAATTGAATAAACTCAACATGGGTGATGGTCATGTCAACCTTTAGCTTTTCAACAAGATTATTACAAAATCCCTCGGCCTTCTTTTCATTATTTAGGTGTTTCTTTTCTGCGATAATATCTTCGCCAGTGGCAATTTTAGAAATAAATTTTAAGGGCAGCATCTCTTTTTTAAAGAGTAGTTCATAGGGAAAAGAGTTTATATATCCGACCGCCATCCCACGATCTGACATGGCCATTACTTTTTGACCATAGGTCAGTCTTCTCTTGCCTATTAAAAATGAATGGGCCTTAACATTGCCAGGAAAGCGAACACGGACAAATGTTAAGACATCTCCTTCATGGAAGCTGTTCTTGTCATTTGTCTCTTTTAGGATTGTCGCTTCTTCTTGCATAAGGCCTTCTATACTGCTCAAAAAGCTTTGACTTGGCAAGGCTAAGGGGCCTTTTTAGCGCACAGTGTTAGCAGCCCAAAAAATCGCTCACGGTAGGGATTATTGTAGGTTTTGGATTCTTTAAACCGAAGCGTCTCTTCTAAAAAACGCTTTTTATGTCCAAAGGAGGAATTATGGTCACCTTCCCAGTCCAGTAAAACTGTAAAAAGATTATTTTGGGAGACTTTGTCATTTTTTAGCGCCTCAATAACTCCGCTAACTCCTTCCTTTTGCTCCATAAAACTTATTAGTTGTTTTGATATTAAAGGGGGGAGGTAGTCCTCTTCTTTTTCCTCTAGATAGCGCTTTAACCAAGAGGAGAAATTAATATTTTCTCTAAGCAACACTTCCCTTGTTTCAGTTTTGGCAATAGGTCTTAAAGATATGGCCCGGGACTCAATCGTCGCCAGCATGGGGATTTCTGTAGGGTTTAAAAAGAAGATGGTAGTGCCCTTGGCCTCCTCAAGTGTCGTGAGAATTTTATTACAAATATCTCGTGTGAGCCCATGGGCATCATGCAAAATAACGATCTTTCTTTTCAGCTTTATAGGGTTGTATTGTAAAAATTTAAAGAATTCAGTGAAGTCATTTTGGACTTTAGACCAACTATAGAACTCTTTTTCCTTTTTTATTTCTAGGATATCTGGCAGGCCGTGTTCTAAAGAATCCTTGGCCTTAGCTTTTTCTATGTCAAAATCTAAGGCCACAATTTCTTCTAATAAGTCATGGGCCCATTTAGATAGAGGATCTTTTGGCCCTCTTAAAATAAAAAAATGACCCATTTGATTTTTAGACCATTTATCTAGCAGCATTTTTTTAATCATGTATGAGATTTACTTTAAAATTAGTTGATTTACATGGCCTTTGATGTCATCCGCTACTTGCCCTTCATCTTTTTCACCATCAAGCACTATGATTCTTTCAGAAAAAAGCTCGGACGCCATATCATAGCCATCAATTAATTTTTGATAGAAGTCTCGACCTTGAGATTCAAAATAGTCTCGATCTTGGTTTCTTTTTTCTTGACGCTCAAGTGAGGTATCTAGCGATATTTTTAAATAAAAGGTTAAATGAGGGATTAGGTTCAAGGGGGGATTTTGGTGTATTTCTAAGATCGTTTTAACTCCAAGATCTCTTCCCATACCTTGGTAGGCCAGAGTGGAATCAATGTAGCGATCATAAATAATTACCGTATTAGGAACATTTAATTCTTTTAAAGTTACTTCATCTAAAAGTTGTACGCGAGAAGCAGTAAAAAGATAGACTTCGGCCAGGGGGTGAATGGGTGTTTTTGTATTTAATATAGCAGAGCGAAGTTTTTCACCGAAGGGAGTACCTCCTGGTTCTCTAAGGATTAAAACTCTGAAGTTTTTTTCTTCCAAGAATTTTTTTAACTTTAAGAGTTGAGTCGATTTTCCGGCCCCTTCTATTCCCTCAAAGCTTAAGAGGAATGACTCTGGGTAGGCCGGCGCCTTGAATTTTTTGAGTAAATCTTGTGAAATCTCTTCCATCGAAAAAAAATATCACAAGAATTTATTGGTGAAAAGAGATTTAATAAGGATCTTCTTCCTCATCATAATAGTCATCATCAGACTTTTTAGGCATTTTCTTTTTTGCCGTCTTCTTCTTTTTAGGTTTGTCATCATAGTAGTTATCAGGTTCTTCGTCTAAATAGTCGTTGTCTTCTGGGTAAGGATCTTCTTCTCTAGTTCTTGTGGGTTTTTTTCTTTTTTTCCTTTTAGAGATGGCCTTCTTTCTTTTTGCTTTCTTCTCTTCTAGTTTTCTTGTTCTAGTGGAGGGAGAAGATACTTTTTTGGGGGGAGGTGTTTTCTTGACGGCTTTTGGAACTACAACCTTTGTTGCGGTTTGTTTCTTTACTGCGATATCTTTTTCAGGCCCAAAGGGATCAATTTTGTTAAATATGAAGATAGTAATAAAAATTATTCCCAGAAAGGCCGCGATATTGGTTAGGCCTTGCCATAAGGATTTTTCCTCTGGGACTTCTTCTGACGAATATAAATGTTTTTTCTCATTGGAACTTTGATGTCCTATTTTTGCTAGATCACCAACTGCGTCAACCCGCTCATTTTGATCTGTTTTTTGAGCAGGTTCTTCTAACACCTGTCCGCCAGGAATTGTCGGAAGATTTTCTTCTGCATGTTTTCTTAGATCAAAGCCCTCAAGTTCATATAGTTTTTTCCATGAACTTCCTGCGTCTTCAGAAATTAAATCAGTGAATAAAACTTCACTGTTTTTAACTTTAAAATCGATGTCTTCTATACGGTAGGGCCCCACTTTTCGACCATTCACGAGCAGGTAGAAATTTTTATTTTTAATTTCAGATACAGACTCACTTTTGTCAAAACTAGGGTGCTGATGGAGCGGCACCCACAAAATGGATTCCATAGTCTTAACGAGTACATGGTAGTCAATTAAGCTTTTTACTTCTGAGTAGGATTTTAGGTATTCCTTAGTAAATGGCCCTATAATTATTGAATCAATTTTGACTTCAAAAAGATCTTCTTTTTTTAGTTCATTTTCTTCTATTGTTTCAATAGTAAGGGTGTTTTGCTTAAGCTCTTCTATAATTAAATCTATCTGGTCGGTCATGAAAAACATCCTTGTCTTTTTCTATACAATATTCGGAAAAAGGATGGTTTTTATTTAATTAATAGGAGTTTGATGAGAGGGAAAGAAATTCCCCCCCCTGATATAAAATTTTTTAAAATAAAGAGTAACTTAAGTAGTAACCTATTGCGGAAGATTTACCCCATCCAGGTGATAGAAACTTATTATCATGGGAGGCAATAGGAGTCGAATCCCAATAAAGTCCCATAGATAATTCTTTATTTACGCTATATCCAATCTCTGGAACGAATCCAATATGGGTAGAACGTTCAAAATTAGAAACTTCGGTTTTTCCTGTTTTCTCGTCAATTTTAACTACAGTGCCTCCTCGGATCCTGTGATTAAAACTTATTCCTGGAGTAAAACTCCAGCTTTTAAGAAATGAAAAAGAAGGGTTTATATAAACGTTAAACTTTCTTCTTGAGAGATTTTTTGCGGCCGAGTTTCTAATATATTCGTCATATCTTAAAGTACTTGCCAAGGTAAAGTAACCAGTGAATTCTTTGGCAAAATTTGCTCTAACCGAGTAAGACATGTAAGCATTTGGTTTTTTTAAATAGTAGTTTGGAAAAAGATTTAATCTAACTTCAGCACTCATATTCACACCGTGTTTATCTTCAGTAAGAATACTAGATCTTTTATACCTTAAAGTGGCCCCACCCCATTCAGCTTTGGCCGATTTACCAGCATCAATAGGATCACTAAAAACTAATGAAGTATTTAATCGAAGGGAGTCATATGGGGTTAATTTATAGCTAAGATACATAAGGGTTTCATTTACCCACCCATTTATATCAGTGGCCCCGCCAGTAGTTCCAAAATCAGAAAAAAATGACATACTAAATGGTGATTCTCTGAGGTCATCTAAAAGACCTTCAAAACTAAAAGTACTTGAGGTGTCGCTAGTTGTCGCTGGAGTAATATTTATGGTAGTTTCTTGTGCCAGAAGACTAGTTGTTACAAAGGCCAGGACTAAGAGAATTTTTTTCATTCGAGTGTGCTCCAGTTAGTTTTTCGATTTTGATTGTGTTGATAATAGTTTATTGACAAAATAAGTCAAATTCAGCGCATGCTTGAAAGAGGCCAACTTACTAGAAATTGGTTGAATAGGTAAAATATATAAATTTTCAGTATCATTTTGCACCCCTTAAAAGGACTCATAGGCGATGAAATTTGGGCAAATATTATTAAATTTTCTCTGGGCCCTGCTTTATATTCCTTTAGGATTACCCATTTCTTTACTCATTCCTTGGGCGAGGAGAAGGGCGAATTTCGAACGTCAAAATTTTAAAGACCCCCTATTTAAGGCCCAAATAGCTTTTGAGGTATCAAGTGAAGGGGAGCTAGAACAAGTTTTTCCTCTTTTAGAATATTTTCTAAAACAGGGAGAAAAACTGGAATTAATCTATTCCTCAGAAAGTGTTGAGAGTAAGGCCCAGAGCTTGGCACAAAATTATCCAAAAAATTTACGCATATTTCGCCTTCCCTTGATAACTCATTTTTTTGTTAACAGCTTGGGAGGACAGTCACTTAAAAGCTTGATCTCAGCTCCTGTTTTAATCCTTTGTCGCTATGATTTTTATCCTCAACTGCTGTCTTTACCGAAAAAATTAGGGCTGGTTTCCGCCTCGGCAAAGGGCAAAAAAAAGGCCTGTATTTATAAACTTTTTGATTTTATTGTTTGCGCCTCACCAGAAGAAAAGCTGAGTTTTAAAAAGTTTTATAAAGGAGAGCTTTTTGAACTTGATTTTAGAATTCAACGGATAGGAGATCGTCTTGAGAAGTCTCAAGAAATATTAGCTCCCTTTTTTAAGGAGCTTCCAATTCAAAGACGTATTATAATGGGAAGTTGCTGGCCTAATGAAATGGAGTTGTTTTCTCATCCTAAGTTACAAGCAGATATTTTAGCTAAGGAAATCCAAATGGTGTTGGCCCCCCATAGCTTAAAAAAAGAGTCGATTGCTGAGATCATTTCTTCTTTTAAAGTAGAGACTAACGGAAAAATTCCTATTTACCATTTAGATGAAAGTGTTGACGCCTTGAAACTAATGGCCGAAATGAATCGCTCACCAGGGGTTTTGCTAGTCACCTTTAAAGGGATCTTGTGTGAGCTTTACACGCTGTTTGGTACTAGTTTTGTCGGTGGTGGTCATGGACGCTCGATCCATTCCGTCTTAGAGCCTTATCTAGCAGGTAATCGGGTCTATTGTGGCCCAAAGACATATCGCTCTACTGAATTTGATTTTATTATGTCTCATTCCCCTAACTATATTCATGTTGTAAGATCGCTTGGTGAATTTTATGATATTTATAATAATAAACCCATCGGATCTGATGAGATGAAAAAGAGAGAGCAAATTTTGACCAGCTCTAGGAAAAAGTTTGACCAGATCATTTCTCTTATAGTTGGAAAAGTAAATGAATGATGCCAAGTCTTACACAACCCTTTTAGGAAAAAATTATCTTTCTTTTTTAATGTCATTTGGGCTGTTAGAAAAAACTAAAGAAGTTGTCATCTTAGATGATAACAATATTTCCTTTCCCATCTCCGGGCCCCTTTATGAACTAGAGAAAAATATTTTGCATACATGGGGGCGCGATTTAAACTACCGTCCGCTTAAAGAGATTAAGAGCTATCTTAAGCTTGCGCCTATCTCTTTTATTATTGAAGGTATGCAAGTTCAGCTGGGGCGAAGTCCATGGCAGAATTTAAGAGAGATGTTACGCAAGTTTCCTCACATCTTTGCTGATGAGACGCCTTCGACTTTTTTTTACCAAGAGGAAGGGCATTTCAATGAATCTTATTTCGTTTTTACGGCAAGGTTAGGGGAGATTCTTTTTCGATTTAAAAATGCGCCAAATCTTAACTTACAAACCTTTATTGAAAACTGTCCTTTTGAGATCAAGAGTCTATTTGAAAAATTTCAAGAAGGGATTTCTCAGGATCGATTGTTTCGCTTTTTATGTCAGGCCTTCTTTCAACGAAAGATCTCTCGTAATGCTTCTGAGTTTGAGCTTTTTCATGTTTTTTTATGCCTGCTTTCTCCCCACTATGAAGTCGATAAAAAAAGTTTTGAAAACGATTTAGAAGGTACCTTTAAAGAAAGTGGTGGGCAGATGAATTTAGGGGTAGTTCAAAATATGGAATTTAAAGGTAAAAAGCTTTGGAAAATTAATTTCAATGAGCAAGAACCTTTGGTGGCAAGAGATGTTTATTTATCTCCAGGCCTTTTTCCTCGCTATCAATTTAAAGTGGCCACTAAGAGGTCAATGTATACTTGTGTAAACCTAAGATGGAAGTTTGAGCGCTTACCTGTTGATTATCGTGAAATTAAAAAAATTGTTTTAACTGCGAATCATCGAATGGGTGCCTTTGGCCCTTATTCAGAGATAAGGCTTTTGGGTAATACTCTTTGGGCCCAAGTTTTAGTGCCCTATGAAGTAGGTGCTAAAGTTGAATTTTATAAAAAATCTATCACTGATCTTTTAAGAGAGGACCTTGGAAATATTTGGGGATCTTGGTGGGAAGAACCAGTGGAGGAGAACCTACATATGGGAGATTCTCTTTGGCCTGTGGTCGATAGAAAAAGCTTTTCTCTGGGAAAAGTAGAATTTAGGCTTCCTAAAAAAATATCAGTGAAAGGAGTTTCTGAATCTAAAAAATTATTTGGTCTAAAAAATCTGCACTATTTAGGTAGTTTTGGAGGAGAGGCCTTAGGACTTCTTTCAACTTTGATGGAGATCAAGGATTTAAGGCCCTATAAATAATTCCCCCTGTCCCAAACACTGCCAATTCAAGATAAAATAAAGAGGTGAAAAAACTGTTAAAGTCCGAAGATGGACAGACTGCTGTAGAGTACATCCTTTTAATTGCAGTTATGTCGACTATTGCCTTTTCCATTATGAAAATCGCCAAGGAGAGACTTTTAGCGGATGCCGATAACTGTAGTCCGGAGTCAAAAAGTATGGTGTGCCTATTTAAAAATCTCTATGATAAGCGAGATTTCGTCTATTTTACCATTATGAGAACTCGTTAAATCAGCAACTTACGAGCTTAAATCACTATATTTCATGAAAAATTTACAACTTTAACGCCATTCGTTGAAGGTGGTGGAGTATTTTGATACATTGAGTCAGTAATTGAGCTTTAACAGTCTCATTTAGAGACATATTAAAAAGGAATCAGAGATGAAAATGAAATCAATTGTCACTGCTGCTATTTTGCTTCTTACTTCGGCCAATCTTTTGGCCCAATCAAATTTTATCAAAATTGAAAGAGAACCTGTGGTTAAAGTTACCCCACAATTTGGTATAACCAAGATTAAAAATGATTATTTAGATTATAACTCCACCATTAGTACCGGAGCTTCAGTCGATTTTATGGTTTCATCAAGGTTTTCCGTTGGTGCCATCTTTAATTACTCTCTTTTTGAATTATACGGTAATCAATATACTTATAATGTTCAAGAGATGGATCTTAAGCAGTACAATGTCGGAGTTCAAACTAAATTTTTTATTATTCCTGATGGGGTAGTAAGACCATTTATTGGTGTTGGAGTTAGTTACGTTCATAATAAATTGGATTACGCAGATGATAACCAAAGCTACTATCACTCTTTTAGACCAGCTTATGATTCAGGTTATTCCTTTGGCAACATTGCAGGAAGTATCGTGGCCGGTTCAGAGCTTAGGTTTTCTAGGAATGTAGGTCTAGTACTTGATGCTAAATATTCAGGTAACCTAGCAACGGGACTTAATAGAAGTCTTGATAACGAAAGTTCTTACGGTCGACGAAATAGCTTAGTTGTTCCTTATGAAATGGGATCTGTAGAGTATAATCTTGAAGATGCTTATTCTGTTTCTGGAAATATTGGACTCGTAATTTTATTCTAATTTTTTTATCAGGGCCCGATCGGGCCCTTTATTGTACTACAAACCCTGTAAAGAAAATTTCATCAACAGTATAAGGTAGATTGAGCGTATTTAAAGCGCTTTTCAATTCATTTTTTAAATTCATTTTTCCATTTTTTGCCAAGAGTTCATCTTTGGTTTTTGAATTAACAACGCTTAAAAGCTTGTCCCGCACTTTGGGTAAATGAGCAGCAAAGGCACGCTCTAAAGTGCCATTACCCGGCCTAAAAGTTAAAACTGGATAAAAGGTTATATAATGGGAATCTTCATTAATTTGTGCAAGATTGGCCACTACCACCTCTAAAGGGATGGAAATCCTTTTTATAATTTCTTTTTTTTGCGCTACTTGCTTTATTCCTCTTTTCTCTTCCCATTTATCAAAAAACTGCTCTACTAGAACTTTTGGAGGGGTCTTTTTCAGTCCTTGTTTTGTCTGCTCCCAGGTAAAATAGCCGATTGTTCCAAGAGCTAAGATGTTAAGCAAAAGTAGCAGATTTTTTATTATTAAAAATTTTTGGGCCATAACTAAAACCTTTGGAGCAATGAGGCGTCTAGTCATATTATATCTTATGAAAAAAAGGGACTTCAAGGGAGGCCTTTTTTGCATCGAAGCTATGAATTGGGGCGTTTTACCACTATTATGGGCCACTTTTAATACAAGGAGAAAAAGCGCCATGAGAGAGGTTTATTTAATTGATGGAAAGAGGGCACCTCAGGCAAAGTCAGGATTAGATCTAAAAGATGTTCCTGTTCCATACCTTGGGTCGAACTTAATTCGCAATATAATGGATGAAACCATTATCCCCAATGATGTTATAGATGAGGTTATCTTTGGGAATACTGGAGCACCTCCAAAATATCCCAATATTGGTAGGGTTATCGCTTTAGAGGCCGGACTTAATAAGAAAACAAGCGGTGTTACAGTTCATCGAAATTGTGCTTCCGGTATGGAGGCGATGGGACAGGGGTGGCTGAATATTGCCAGTGGTCGCTCTGAATTAGTATTTGCCGGTGGAGTTGAGAGTATGTCTCAGATGCCACTTATCTACGGTAGACAAATGACTGAGCTTTTTATCAAATTGATGAAGGCCAGAACCGTTTCCGAAAAATTAAAAGCTTTAAGTTCTTTTAGAATTCCCTACCTAAGCCCGGTAGTGGCCATCGAAGTCGGTCTTACTGATCCTTTTTGTGGCCTAAATATGGGGCAAACTGCTGAAGTACTGGCCAGGGAGTTTGGCATTACGAGAGAGCAACAAGATGAATTTGCCAATCGCTCACATATGCGAGCTGTTTCGGCGCAAACTGAGGGACGTTTTGATGATGAAATAGTTCCTGTCAAAGTAGGTAAAAAACTTGATCGCATGTTAGATCAAGATATCGGGCCGCGGTCGAATTCTTCGGTTGAAGGCCTGGCCAAAATGAAACCATACTTTGAGAAAAAATCGGGAACGGTTACGATTGGAAATAGCTGCCCTATTACTGATGGTGGATCAGTCTTTTTAATGGCCTCAGAAGAAGCTGTAAAAAAATATAACCTAACCCCTATGGCACGAATGATTGATTATCATTTTGCAGGCCTTGAGCCTGAGAGAATGGGCATGGGGCCACTTCGGGCAATGGATGGTGTGCTTAAAAAAACTAATCTAAATCTGGATCAGATGGATCTCATCGAAATCAATGAGGCCTTTGCTGCTCAGATTATTGCCGTAAGAATGGCCGCGAAAGATAAGTCTTTGGCCGCAAAATTTGATGTAAATAGAGCATTAGGTGAAATTCACGATGAAAAATTTAATGTCAATGGTGGGGGCATAGCACTCGGACACCCAGTAGGTTCTTCTGGCTCGAGGATTGTTGTGACTCTGGCGCACGAGCTTAAAAGAAGAAAAGCGAAATATGGTGTGGCCTCACTATGTATTGGTGGTGGACAAGGTGGTGCTGTTGTAATTGAAAATTTGGAGAAATAATAATGAACACAAAAACCATAAGTTTTGAGATTAAAAATTCTATTGCTTACATAGGTTTTGGATATAACTCCAAAGCATCTATGACAGTCTTGGATGAGGCAACTTTAACCGATGCCAAGGAAGTTGTTGGCGAAATTAAAAAGAAAGAAGAGCTAAATGAGCTCAAGGGTGTAATTTTTTACTCACACAAACCAACCTGCTTTATCGCCGGGGCAGATATAAAATTAATTGGTACCTTTGAAAAAGAAAGCGATGCTGCCCACGGGGCCGAGCAGGGACAGATTATCTACAATTTGATTGAGGATTTAAAGATACCTACTATCGTTTGCGTCCATGGGCCTTGCCTTGGTGGCGGCCTTGAGTTGGCGCTTGCTTGTGATCAAATCATCTGTAGCGATGACCCTAAGACGGTTTTAGGGCTACCAGAGGTGCAGCTAGGGCTTATTCCAGGCTTTGGTGGAACTTACCGGTTACCTCGTAAAATAGGGCTGCCAAATGCCTTAGATTTGATCCTTTCGGGAAAACATGTCAGGCCTAAAAAGGCCAAAAAGATAAAGCTTGTTGAAGGGGTCTATCCCAAAGAAAGACTTCTTAGCATGGCACTAAAACACCTTAAATCAAAAAAAGGTAAACCAGGTCTGAGCCTTGAAAAGATCCTGGGAGATAACTTTCTCGCTCGCAGGATTATTTTTCAAAAGGCGCGAGAAAGTGTGATGAAGCTTACTAAGGGTTTTTATCATGCTCCGCTTAAAATTATAGATGTGATGGAATCTGGAATCAGCAAAAGAAGATCCAGTTATCTAGCAAAAGAAGCACAAGCTTTTGGTGAACTTTGTGTTTCTGAACAATCAAAAAATCTCCAGCACCTCTTTTTTCTCATGGAGGGGGCCAAAAAATATTCAGGCCCAAAAGGAGATGGAGTTGTTCCTAAGCTAAAAAGAGGGGCAACAATTGGCGCTGGTACCATGGGAGGGGGGATCGCCTGGCTTATGGCCGAAACCAATATGAACCCCATCATGAAAGATTTAAATAAGGACGCTCTAGAGATTGGACTTAAGCAATCGGGGGAAAATTTTCTTAGAAAAGTAAAAAGAAAAAGAATGACTCGAGATGAATTTGAGCGCAAGCAAAGATCGATTATTCCTCAACTTAATTATCATGGCTTTAAAAAAGCAGATCTGGTTATTGAGGCAGTAGTTGAAAATTTAGATATTAAAAAGAAAGTCTTTGCCGAACTTGAAAAAGAGATCAGACCTGATGCGATTGTGGCAACAAATACCTCTTCACTAAAAGTGACAGATATGGTTCCGGCGTTTGCAAGGCCTGAGCGTTTTGCCGGACTTCACTTTTTTAATCCTGTTAACAAAATGCCTCTGGTTGAAATTATAACTCATGACAAGTGTTCTCCAGAAACAGTTGAGGCCCTCTATAAATGGGTGATTCGTTCTAAGAAAACTCCCGTAGTCGTCAAAGACGGGCCAGGGTTTTTAGTAAATAGAATTCTTATTCCCTACATGAATGAGGCCTCTTATCTACTAGAAGAAGGCGTTCCTTTTAAAGACGTGGAAGATGCCTGTCTAAACTTTGGGATGCCTATGGGCCCTGGAAGACTGCTTGATGAAGTCGGACTTGATGTGGCAGAAAAAGTAGGAAAGATTCTCTTTGGATATTTGGGAGAACGGGCCAGACCAAATAGTTTGGCCGAACAAGTGACCAAAAGAGGCCTGCTTGGTAAAAAAGGTGGAAAAGGTTTTTATCTTTACGACGAGAAAGGCAAAGAAACCGGCCCTAACCCCGAGGCAGCAGAACTGCTACCTAAGAAAAGAAAACAAATGGATGAAACCGAAATTCAAATGCGGGTCTTTTTGCCAATGATTAACGAGGCCAGTATGATTTTGGATGAAGGCCTTGTCGCTGGTGCTGGTGATGTTGATCTTGCCTTGATTTTTGGCATAGGTTTTCCTCCCTTTAGAGGAGGCCTTTTAAAATACGCTGACTCCGAGGGACTTGAAAAAATAGTTGATGCTATGGATGCTTTTGCTGATACAGTTAATCCAGATCGCTATAAAACCAGTGATTATCTTCGCAGCATGATTAAAGAAGGGCGAAACTTTTACAGTTAAATGTTATATCAATTTTGTAAATATTTTTTTAGTTACATCTTTTTTTCGAAAACTCGTCAGCGGTTGCTCTTTTTGGCCATCGCTGGACTTTTTCTTTCGAGCTTCTCACTTTTAGTTCTTCAGTCAACCATGGGGGGGCTTCAATATAACCTCATGGAGAGATCTAAAAGAGTCTCCGGAAAGGCCGAAATCTCCTTGAATGGAAATTACCGTGAGATAAGTGAACTGATAAAAAAACATACAGCTAAGTATTCTATTGAGTATGAAATTGAACTTCTACTCAGGTTTAATTCTGTGCTCTCTCCCGTGATAGTTCACGGCATTGATCTCAAAGGCCCCATGCCCGATTTTTTAAAGTCCTGGCCTGGTGAAGAGCTGGTCATGCCTTATGACCTGGCCGCAAAGCTTGGAGCAGCTCCAGGTGATGAAATAAAGCTTATTTCGCCTTCACATGTTGACCCTATGATGGGAGATCTTCCAAGGTATGGAACCGCTTTCGTGTCAGGCCCTATGATTGAAACGATGGTCCCTGAAATTGATATCGTTCATACTTGGGTTCGCTTACCCTTTATTCAAAACCTTATTCAAAAAAGAGCAATAAATAAGATTAGAATTTATGAAGACCTGGATTGGCAGCTACTTAAAAGAAAGTTAGAAAAGTTTCCCGGAAATTCTCTAACCACCTGGGATGAAAATAATCAATCTCTAGTCTGGGCCCTAAGGCTTGAAACCACCGTAATGGTATTTCTTTTTGCCGCCATGACTCTTTTGGTTTCTCTTTGTATTACTTCAGGGCTGCTTATCTTTTTTGATAAAGTTAAAGTCGATCTGGCCAGTTTTTGGATACTTGGAGCTTCTAAGGAACAACTGGGTAAGGCATCGGTAATTTTTATTCATGCTCTTTCTTTTTTCTCTGTATTGCTAGGTCTGCTTGTAGGTCTAATCTTTTTGTGGGCCTTTGATAGCTACGGGGGAGAGGTTATGCCGGATATTTTTATAGAGCGAAAAATCCCGGTACGAGTTACTGCTAAGGGACTTTTAGTTTCTTTCTCTATTCCTTATTTGATCTCCATTATCTTTTCTTACTTTTCGCTTAAGCAATTTAAAGAGGAAAGGGATCTTTTAGAACACGTTCGAGTGGTGGGTTAAATGTATGATTTAACCGTTATTGGAGATGGTATTGCTGCTAATCTCTTCCTTATAGAGTATCTAAAGAAATCACCACAAAAAGTATTACAAATTCACGCCGAAGATAAGGCCCTTCCTTGTACACAAAATACTACAGGGACTATCTTTTTAAAGGGAGTTGAAATGGGGCGATCTCCACTTGGAGATTTAATCTATAGATCCTACCATGAGGCCGCCAGCTTTTTTAAGCAACACAACCCTCCAGGAATAAACTCTGCTACCTTGTTTTATGTTTGTGATGGTAAAAAAGATACTAAAGCAGAATTTATAAGAAGATTTGAGACAGTTGAACCAATAGATAATTTTGCTCCTACTCCCCACAGGCCTTCAAAACAAGAGTGGGGAAAAACTTGGGATGGATTTGTTTTAAACTCCACTCCTTTTAGAGAGTATTTGGATAAGACAAAAAGAGATCTAGGGCAAGGCAATCTTGAGATCAAAGAAGATCTATTGGTTGGAGTCCAAAATGGTAGTGACCATATATCCTTAAAGCTTTTAAATGGTGAGGTTATTACTACTAAAAAACTAGTCTTGTGTACTGGGGCCTATACTAAGCTTTACCAAAAAATTTATCCTGAAATTCCGGTGATAGCTAATTCAAAAATTATACCTGGAAGTTATTTGGAGACGGAAAATGTTGATTTAGGAGAGTCCACCTTTGTGTTAGCAAGGTCAGGCCATAACTTAATTTATCACTCAGAGTATAAAAGGCTTATAATTGGTGCTACGCATCAGCTAGGTGAGTTACAGGCGCCTGACTACGCAAATCTGCAGGCCGCTCATCAAAATTTCAGCGACCTCCTTGATGTTCAATTGCCTCCTATTTCGACCTTTTCTGTGAAATCAGGGCTTCGTCATAGGGGAGTTAAGAAACTGCCCTTTTGGGGTAGGGTTGAGGGGGAGATCTACGGTATCTTCTCGCTCTATAGAAATGGGCTCACTTTTCCTTTCCTTGCAGCGCGGGAACTTTCTGAAAGCATTCTGTAGACAAATTACCGGAATTCAATTAAATTTCTACTTTCTCATGGTGCTATAGCTCAGTTGGTTAGAGCGGTAGATTCATATCCTACAGGTCCCAGGTTCAACTCCCGGTAGCACCACCATTATTTAAGATCCCCTCTCAGCATTAAGTTTAGGTGAGTTTCTGCCCGTAGATCTAAATAACAATTGTGAATTTGAAGCTATTGTTTCAGGTTCTTCAGGACAGTCTGAGTAAATTCGTTCTTACCTGCAGAATATAACTCGGGGTTTTCTGGATAATGTTCTCTAAGAGCAATCTTTAGATTTTCGTATTCCTTAGCAACTTCAGGTTCTGCATTTAAGTAGTCTCTAAAGTCTAGATGATCAGAAACTTTTGGATTACTTCTTTCCAAAATATGGATATGAGCAATATGAGTTATTTGATCTTTAGCATATCGTTCAAAATAACGGCGTCCAGGAATGCCGTATTCACCTTTTGGATGTAAACCAAATTTTTCAAATTCATGACTGAAAAGATCAATACCATCTAATGTATGGACAACACAAAGTACATCTAATATTGGCCTGGCCAATATGGAAGGGATAGAAGTTGATCCTATATGATGAATTTCAACGAGATTTCTACGAAGGATCTTTTTTAAAAATTGGCATTCTTTTAAGAAGAATTGTTTATACCACGGAGAGTAGGGAGTAAGCTCGACAGTTTTTTTCATTATTTATTAAGGTAATTAAATAAAAGATCTAGGCCTTTAGGTTTAGGTTTAGTTTTAGTCTTAGTTTTAGGTTTAGTTTTAGGTTTAGTCTTAGGTTTAGGTTTTCTTTTTGTTACCACTTCTTCTTCTTTCTCAATCGATTTATATTTTTTTATGGATTTTGTTTCAACGTTGCTTTCGATAGCAATGCTAACTTTCAATGTTCTACCATCAACCTCTTTTCCATTTAGCTGACTAATGGCCATTTCAGCGGCATCTTTACTCTGCATTTGAATAAAGGCAATTGCCTTGCTTTTTTGCGTCTTCTTATCAAGGATAAGCTTCGCCGATATAACTCTTCCGTACCTTTTAAATAATTGGTAAACATCCTCTTCTGTTCTAGTAAAGCGAAGATTTCCAACATATATGGTAGCTGGTCTAGTGTCCGATTTCATGAAAATTCCTTAAAATAGTGCTTTGCAATATAACATTGTCATAATACTAAAACTAGAGAACTTATTGGAAAAAATAGAAATCGTGTAAAAAATAAGGCCTAAAGCTTGTAAAAAAGGGGGTAGAGACTCCGGTTTTTTTATTTAATCACCTTCTCACACTTGGCCAGTGTGAATAGGTTTTATTTGGTCTTATTCTCTCAGGTCCTATTGAGAATGGCCGTTAAGCTTATTTTAGGCGCCCTCTCAACATTAAATTTGGGTGAGTTTCTAAACAAACTAAATATAAATTTAAATAGAAGAAAGGGTTGTTCATCGAGTAGGGGGAAATAGCTCAGTTGGTTAGGGCCGCGGATTCATATCCCGCAGGTCCCAGATTCAACTCCCGGTAGCACCACTATTCTATTATTCTTTTACATATGAAATCATATACTCCAAATTTACGACTTCAATATCATCTTTAATCGTAAATTTTGAATCCACATTTGCAATAATAAATGTCTTAGTAGGTTTTAAATCCTTAAGCACTTTCCAGAATTCATCTTCTACCTCAGGAACAGTTGAGGCCTTAATTTCAAATGCAAGTTTTTCAGTACCCTTTACAAGGAGAAGGTCTAACTCGTCACCGATTGCTGTTCTATAAAAATAAGGTTGATGTTTTGGAAATAATTTAATTAGGTTTTTTATTACAAAACCTTCCAAGCGTGAATTTGAGTGAGTTTCTGCCCGTAGATTTAAACAAAAGTCGATTTATTGCCTATAATTCCTATTATGTGTTCTTTGGATTTATGAAAATAGGTGCCTAATTTGTCCTATCCTTATGAAACTTTAAGCAGATTTCTCTAAAATAGTTTCTTATATTGGAATTTCAGTTTAGACCAACCATCTCCCAACCCGTTAACAGAAAACAGATCTTCCAATACCTTTGGAGGTAAAAAGGAAATACTCTTAATGCGCCAATCTTATTCCTAACAAGGGAAGTTGTTCGGAATGGAATTGAGTGGGTGATAGTAAGCAAAAAACTAAGCCGCTTTTTTAATAACTATCAGAGAAAAGTGATTTCATATGAGCATTTATTATGGAAAAGGGGTTCCGTTGTCCATAATTACTCTTCCCTTTAAATCTCTTGGATAGAAATAATTATTGCCTTTTTCATCCACATTAAAATGGGTCATCCAGATTGTTGCATTTCCATTTTCAGAAACCTTCAGTATTTCTGACATAAAAATATGATAATTACAGAAAGGGTACTTTTTCCTAGGAAGGACAAACGAACCAACCCAGGGGCTTTTAAATGGCCTTCCGTCTTCAATGGACCATTTTGTAAGATAGGTTTCCCATTCGAATCGTTGTTCGCATTGATAGCTAGGAACTATCTTAGAGTTTTTTAAGTTATCAGAAGGGTGAAGAGGTCTGCTTGCATGTACAAATACCGGAGGTGATAAAAAACGTCCCCACTCATCTAAATGAAAATATCTAAAAATAACTTCTGGCTTCCTAAATGACCAACTTCTATTATAGATAACTATAATATTGTGATCACATGAATTTTCTTCAAAATATCGATTATAGGATCCCAAAATTAATTTACTGAATTCTTTTTTATCATTCTGAGTTATAATGTTTAGTACTTTTTTTTCTGCTTCTTTTAAAGAAGTTTCACAGTTCAACTCCTTGGAGCTTGATATTAGGGGTGATAGAATAAGAAAAAAAGATAATGCTATTTTAATCGACATATTAAGCTCAGTTCCCATGTTTAACCGATCATATATCAAAAATGGGGGCATGAGAAAGGCACTGTGTAAAAAAATAAAGAATGTTATATAACAGCATAATTAATGATTTTGTACTGGTTTTTTTGGGATAGGCATGGAAAACGCGCAAGGAAATCGATTAGGACATATTGTTAATGTTTTACCTTTTGAAATCGTCCTCTCGCAACACCTGGCATTTGGAAACTACAGAGGATCTCCCAGCGTAATCTTTGTTACAAGCTATTTCAACCACCTTCCCTCTTTTCTTTGGTATGGGAAGGCAGATATAGTAAACATTTGTTGGATATGGGTGACGCTGTTTCGTTGTTACTTTAAACCTTGCAACCATATTGTCCCGTGGAGAGATATTGGTTGCAGAGACCATCGTCCCACCGTTTGGACATTTTCTCGAATGCCCTCCCTTTATCTGGGCTCTCGCTTGATTATCATTTTGGCCGTGATGTAATTTTCCACAGGGAATCCCTGCCTGCGAAGCAAATTCAGGAACAAACTCCATACATATTTTTGCGGTAGGGCAAGCTTCTTTTTTGCTTACTTTGCAAGAAACAGGAAATAGGCTTCCTCCACATGCTACTTGGCCAGTGCAAATTGAATAGAACTTTCCATCCTCGCCTTTTACCTCCACTTTTGTTACATCTCTTAGGTTTTTCTCGCAAGAGTCAAGTCTTAAAGGGCCGCATTCTCTGGCCAAGTCCTTTTCATCAACTTCTATAAAGTCATCTTCTGCTACTGATGAAAGCGCCCAGAGTGACATTATTCCAGCCCCCAAAAGAATAATAAGGTTCTGCTTTTTCATATTCATCTCCTATTTAAAGTACATTCTATTTTACCACGTTATCCGACCTAGCTGGTCAATAAAATATAGGGGTTAAAATTTCAAATAAAATTAATAGAATAATAAATATTGAATCAACTCTTATTTAAGAAAAACTCAGTTTTTCAAATAAATCTTATGTAAAATAAATTAAAAAATTCAGGTGGACTTTTTTAGAGGTTTTAAATTTTCTAAGAAGAAATTCTGGATAGATTCCCTGTATCTGGGGATTTAAAGGATTTAAAGGAGCTAAAACTGTTTAAATTTTTCCAAAGGGACTAAAGCTTGGATAGGAGATTTACCCGGTTACCTTAGAAGGGCCACCTTTCGAACATGAATTTGGGTGAGTTTCAGCCCGTAGATCAAAAAAAACAAAATATTACCTATAATCCTTATTATTTGTTCTTTGGAATTATCAAAATAGGTGCCTAATTTGTCCTATCCTTAAAGGCTCTTAAAATAGAAATAGAAAAGTTGACTACAATGGCCTGCCATTTGTAAATAAGGATTAATAAATGTGGGAGCACCTTTGAAATCTAAAATATTTCTGCGGGTTTAAATTAACTCTTACTAACGGATTTTAATTAATCAATAATCTATTTCAAATAAATCTTTCCCAAGGTATAATTTAAAATAATAAAGGGGGAGAAATTATGAGTAACTATTTATCAAGAATATTGATTTTACTGGGAAGCATTTTTATTTTTCTTACGCTGAGCTTTAACGCGCACGGAAGTGAGGCTGATCCTATATTTAGTATGGAAATCAAGTTAGTGACTAAACTTGGAGGTCACAATAACTATAATATATCTTCTAAATTTGGACATAAAAGTTTTATAGGAAAATCTATTGATAATAACAATTTAGAAGTTGAACTTTATCCAAGCCTTATAGAAAAAGACAGAGTATCCATTTCTATATTGATAAGTACTCAAGATAAAAATAATCCGAAAGAAATAATAGGTAAAGCGAACTTGGAAACAGAATTTGGTTACCCCGTCAGTATATTATTAGATACTTCAAAAGAGACATTTGGTCATATTGAGCTAGAAATCATTCCTAGATTGGAGTTGTAATTCTAAAAAAAATTATTTCAGAGCACTTGCACACCCTGCTTGACAATGCCGTTCATTACAAAGGGCAGGGAGACAAGTTTTGCATCCCCCGTTTCCACATTGATTGGTCCATCTAGCACCATTTCTTGTTTTTCCAGAACATCGAATAAAACAAGAAGACTTTCTCCCTTTTGGAGTCATTTTAACAGGTTTTTGATTACCAGATCCTAAATCTAGATAATCTTCGAAGGCACTATATCCAGGTTGATCTTTCGGCATATTTATCTTTGAAGGAGCCCCACCTTTCCCCGGAGGCGGCGCCCAGCCTTGGGTCGCAAACAATAAGGCGGCTAGTGGAAGAATTAAAAATAGGTTTTTCATGACGACCTCAGTTTCTACATCTATAGGCCATTATATCACAAAGCTTGATTTTATTGGTCGAGTAAAGCGGTTATAGCTAAAAATTGAATTTCCCTTTAGTATTCCGTAAAAATTCATTGACCTAGGAGGGAGAAGGAACTGAAAAGACTTTTCTAAACAAAATTTATTTTAGAAGGTATAAATTTTCTGTAAGCATAAGGCCCATAAATCGCACTAGCGGGATGATCAAGGGCTAGGTTGGGGCAGGATAAAAATAGGCCTTAGAGCTTAAATGAAAAAGTTGATGATATCAGTTGCTACTTTTTATTCCTAATAAGGGGAGTTATTAGGAATAGATTTTGGTTGGTGATTTTTTGGATATGAATTACTCTTATTTATGAGAAGATAATTATTTAACTAGGTGAGGTGTCATGAAGGAAATAGTATTTATTTTTGTTTTTTTTAGCTTTGGGACTTCAGCTGAGTGGAAGCAAATTATAAAAGTAAATAAAGTAACTGATAATAGTGAAGATATGATATTTTTGTTAACGGATTGGGATAGCATTATCAAAAAAAATTTTCAGGCAATTTCATTAGGTAGTCTGAAAAGACCAGCTTTGATCTCTTTTGCCTTGAATGTTTCTGATGTTGTTTGGAAAAATGAACCTACATGTAATTTTGAATTAAATGAAGACAGGCCTATAGTTAAAAATTATGAGAATAGCTATATTAAATATCGATATCCATCCGGTAAAGTATTTGCGGGCTCTGTTGGAGAAGGAGATCGGGAGGAGTGGAAGAACTGGAGAAGCCCTTGTGAATATACAGATTACTTGGTCAGTCAAAAATTTAAAATAAAGGATTAAAAAGATTTTACCTTTTAACAGGGTGTGGAGGGCATTGCAGATAAGTTCGACCTACCTTTGCCCGAACTATTCCGGCTAAAGCAGGCGCATTGAATTTCAACTCAACAGGGTTTGAGAGGAAGCTAGTCTGGGTATAGCTAGGTTTTGTACGTTTCCAGTCATCTCGGGTCATACCTTCGACTTTAAACCATTTGCCACATGCAGGAAAAATATCCCGGTCTTTTTTCCATTGAATTACTTTAAAGTCATAAACTCTTCCAACTTTGTAATATCCCCCACTGCTATCGCAATCAGTAATCTTAACTACTCCGTCCGTTCTGTGGCAGTTTTGAGTGTACTCATCGTCTATAGGGAAGCATAGTTTGGTCGTTGGACATGGGGTTTTTTGACTAGCGATTTTGCAGGATACAGGAACGGTTTTGCCGCCACAAACGGCTTGCCCTGTACAAACCCAGCTTGTTGTTCCATCTGGATTTTTCCGCGAAACCTTTGTTTGCTGCCTGGTATTTACAGAGCATTGAGAAACATCAAATCCTGAGACACCTCTTGGAGAGCCTTGTCCCCAAACCTGTTGGGTAAAAAATCCAATTCCTAAAAGAAATATTAAATAGAACTTTGTCATACTGACCTCTGTTTTGGTTATTTACTTTTCTCTGTAGTTGTAACGCAAAACTTGATCGCACTAGCCGGGTATGTGGTGAAATGGTTGAGAAGTTGTTTTATGACTTAAATAACGCTGAAGATTTCTTTAATTTGAGAGGAACTTTTTGGTAAGTATCCATCTTGGGTAAAGACAAAGTTTAGATAAATAAAATTTGAAATTTGGATTTAAAAAAGTCACGGTTTTAGATTATTTTTATCAAAGTCTTCCATATGGGAGGCAGATCCATCAGGGACTAACTTCTTAATCACTCGTCATCTGTGCTATGAACAAGAATTATTAAACTTAAGGTCATTGTTTATTTTTTGAAATAATTTTAGCAAACTTTTCAAGGGTCTTTATGGAAAATAAGTTGTCTTCTTCTTTGGTGTACTTAAAAATATGTTTTGTTGGTGAAGTATATATCTTATTAATTGCACTAATTATAAATTCATTCAATTTGCCATCATGCTTTTCAAAATCTTTCTCCAAAAGAGTACCAGTCCTTTGCATCTTCAACTATTTTTTTGCGCAGACCTTTTAGATTAGTAGAAAAATCCTGCTCGCAGCTTTTACAAGCACAGCGAACCGGCTTTCCGGCATCATCAAGCTTGATGGCAAGCTTTGATTTATAATTAAAATAAGTATGCCCTTCAAGACAGACTCTGGTGTAATTTTCAGCAGATGCCTGAAAGGCGAAAATCATTGATACCAGCAAAATAAATCTAATCATTTTTTAATCCTCTATATTGTTTGGGCCATTATAATGTCCGACTGAATAAAAAACTAATTTTAAGGGCAAAATTGCAATATTTTCAAGGGGATAGAGACTAAGAATAAGAGACTTGGAGGGTTATTCAAGATAGATTCAAGGGGGATAATAATCAGTTGCAGTTGCAACTGAAACTGATTATTATTCCTGCTCTCTTAAAAAACTATAAAAATCATCACTGACTTTAACATATTTCAGCTTGGCCCTTTCAATATTTAAATCATTAATTTCTGATCCCATGTAAAAGTTTGAATGCCCATAATAAAATGGAAGGTATAAAGGAACATCTCTTAAAACTTCAGAATAAATATCAAAATAAATGGATGAAACATCAGACTCTATTTTCTCCATCGACTGGATCAATTTATCACCTTTATAGACTTCAATAAATCCAAAACCAAGACCTTAGAAGGGCCATCTCTCAAGGTTAAATCTGGGTGAGTTTTTACCCGGAAACCTGCATAAGAATCAATTTATTACCTATGACTCCTATTGTTGGTTCTTTATGAATATGAAAATAAGTGCCTAATTTGTCCTATCTTTTTCAAGTAGTTACCTTAAGACCTAGGTAATAAGATATTATTTTAATCTTGGTGGGTGTTTGTCTTATTTTCGCGCAGAGAGGATATTCATTTGGTCGTGGGGTGCTTGAAGAAAAAATAAAACTTTCTTGCTCTAAAAGATAAGATCAGCAATTCGTTAGAATTGGTGAATGGGACCGTGAGGGCCCTAAAGATGGAATCTCGCAAGATTTCATATAGCGAACAGGAGGTGAGCGTGGAGGTTCTTTAGCGGGGGCAGGAGGGCCAACTCCTATGAAATACTGGTTAAAGACTTTTCTTGATGTTTTATTGACTTTTAAAAATTTAGGATGTCAAATTTTAATATATCCTAAAGGGAATAAAAATAATGACAATTAAATTGTGGTCTCTAGCTTTTGTAATGATATTTTTGAAACCCTTGTACGGTGAAGAGTTGGAATGTAATGGAGGGTCCCTTTTTGAGGAGAATAGGAGTTTTGAGTTTTCCAAAGATGTAAATACTAATGACGAAATATATTTTTTTGAAAATATTAAAGACAAGAAAGGTGATGGTGATGATTTTATTGTGACCTTAATTATAAAAGATTTTTTAATAACTTACATTTCTATGCGAGATAAAAAACTGGACCTATTCACAGATATTTTTACAACCGGATTTAAAGCTGGCAGCATTTCAGGATCTAAAAAAAAGGATCATATCTTTATAACCTGTAATTTCCTAGATTAAAAATATTTTGCTTTTTAAACGAACTATTTAAATGCTCCTTTGAATTTAGAACCTTTTTTTATAGTAGATTTTTTGTCCAAGGTGTTTATTTTATCTACTAATTCTAAGGAGAAATCTTTCTTGTTTAGAAGTCCTTTGATTTGTTTTTTGCTTGGGTCTTCAAAAGAAAATCTATAAATATCTCTTCCCTTGCCAATTACTAGAACTCCTTGGTTATGATGTAGATTTATGTTAAATATAAAGCGCCACTCATCATTAGTCCGTTGGCCCCTAGAATTAAGAATATAAGAAAAGCCAGAAATTTGTACAGCATAGCTTTGGCGATATCTTTCAATATAACCTTTGCAATAATCAAAATTCATACTTAGATCTCTCCCTTTGAAATTTACTTGAAATGAACCAGAGCAACTTTTTAAAAAATCTCCTGGAAGAAGTTCGAGACATTTTGTTGCTACTGGACACGGCTCTCTTTCACTCACTTTGCAAGAAACCGGAACTGCGATTCCTCCACAGATAGACATTCCTGTACAAATAAATTGTTTTTTCCCAGATTTATCAAGTAATTCGACCTTGGTTTGCTCGGTAGAGTTTATTTCGCAAGTTTTGCTGTTAAACTCAGGGGATGCGGAGGCCCCTCCTTTTCCCGGAGGAGGCGCCCAGCCTTGGGTGGAATATAGGCCTAGTCCTAAAATTAATAAAAAAGTAAAATTAAGTTTTTTCACTCTTAACCTCGCTTGTAGAGCTTTCGTTTTATTTTAAACCCAAAGTTGATTTACGAAGTCAATTAAATCGCAGATAAGTGAAAAATTGATTTACTCTTTTTTCTTTCTTGATTCTTTTTAAGTGGAAGGGATTGTAATTAGATTCCTAAATAAAATTTATTTTAAGGTTACTTGGGATAAAGTTGGTTGGATTTTTAACAAATTAGGATTCGTTAAAGGCCGGTTATTTTTTGGAGAATATATAATGAAAGTAATAGAGGGTAATAGTTGGGAAGAATTTGAAGATTTCGTTGGTAAATTTATGAAGGAATTAGAACAGGAGAAAATTAATACGGGAAAGAATATCAGTTTGCCTATTTATAGAGGGCAGGAGAATTCAAGTTGGCATTTAAAAACAACCCTTGAGAGAAAGCTTGATTTGAGTTTTATTCCCCTTATTAGCTATGAAAGATTAATAAAATACAATCTAAATCGGGTTAAAATGATGACTGATAATTTTGTAGATTTATCTACAAATTGGGTAATTCGGGAAAGAGAAAATATTAAAACATTTCCTGAAGAAAGTTTAAAAACTATTGAATATATGACATGGCTCAGACATCATGGCCTTCCCTCACCTCTGCTTGATTGGACAAAATCCCCTTTTATTGCCGGCTATTTTGCCTTCTCCCCGGTACCAAAAGAGGAAAATGATAAGATTGCCATTTTTTTGTATAGTGAATACGTGGGGGAGGGAAAGGGAGGATTTGTGGGCCAGGAGGAAATAATTAGCTTAGGACATAATATAAAGAGTGATAAGAGGCATTTTAACCAACAATCAGAGTACACTCTTTGTTTAGGAAAGGGTGAATATGAATGGGGGGATTGCTGTCATGAAGAAGTTTTTAAGAGAGGATCTAAACGACAAGATTATTTAATAAAATACTTACCTTAGAAGGGCCATCTCTCAAGGTTAAGTTTGGGTGAGTTTTTACCCGGAAACCTGCATAAGAATCAATTTATTACCTATGACTCCTATTATTGGTTCTTTATGAATATGAAAATAGGTGCCTAATTTGTCCTATCCTTCCTGAGTGTAAGCATTTAACTGGCTGAATTTACGTTGCCTGCATTCTTGGTAAAAAGGAGTTGACTCCCATTTAGTCATGAGTAAAATGGAGCTATGACCACTTTACCAAAACGATATTTAAAGCAATTAATAGAGGCCGATCTTGATAAAAAAATGGTTTTCCTCGGAGGACCTCGCCAAGTGGGTAAAACAACTTTGGCACAATCTCTCATAAATAATTATCAGGATGAGCATCCGGCCTATTTAAACTGGGACTCTGATCTTGATCGAAGAAAAATAAGAAATCGTGAGTGGCCAAAGTCGGAAAGACTTATAGTCTTAGATGAAATTCACAAATTTAAGGGTTGGAGAAATTTTGTAAAGGGCCTTTACGATACATTAAAAAATACCCATACATTTTTAATTACAGGATCTGCCAGGCTTGATCACTTTAGAAAGGGAGGAGATTCTCTTTTAGGGAGATATTACTATTATCGGCTTCACCCATTTTCTCTACCTGAATTAGGCCCGAACAAAAAGAACCTCATGCGGCTCTTTAAATTTGGGGGGTTTCCTGAACCTCTTCTTGAAGAAGATGAACGTACCCTTAAAAGATGGCATACCGGTAGACTTAGTAAGTTAGTTAGATCTGATTTAAGAGATTTGGAAACAGTTAAAGATCTAGATAAGGTTGAGGTTCTTGCGGAGGAGCTTCCTCGCAGGATTGGTTCACCTTTATCTATAAAATCAGTTTCAGAAGATTTAGAGGTTGACCCGAAAACTGCTAAGCGCTGGATCAGTATTCTTGATTCCCTTTATTATTGCTTTCAAATTGCCCCGTATGGTTCACCTAGAATTAGAGCGGTAAAAAAAGAGCAAAAGCTTTACCTGTGGGACTGGAGCCAGGTGGAAGACCCAGGTGAAAGGTTTGAGAATATGGTCGCATCCCAGCTTTTAAAGTATTGCCATTTTCATGCTGACGCAAATGGTGAAAAAATGGAGCTTCGTTATATTCGAGACACGGACAAGAGGGAAGTCGACTTTGTAGTTTTAAAAAATAAAGAACCTCTTTTTGCGGTTGAGTGTAAGCTAAAGGGTCGCTCAGTTTCACCACACATTTTTTATTTTAAAGAAAGAACATCCATTAAGAAGTTTTATCAAGTGTCCCTAGAAGGTGAAGAACGGCAAGTGCAAGATGGAATCATATCCACCTCGTTCGAGAGGTTTTGTGCCATCGAAGATATGATTTGAACTAGTCTTTCATTTTCTTAATCTCGAAATTCAATTAAATTTCAACCTTCAAATATGATGCTATAGCTCAGTTGGTTGGAGCGGTAGATTCATATCCTACAGGTTCCAGGTTCAACTCCCGGTAGCACCACCATTCCTACCTAACTCATTCTTATAGAATTCACTGAAAAAATAAGGCCCCTTGATTAATCAATGAAACAATAACCTTTAATATTGATTCAGAAATATCTTTTGGCATTTTGACAACATCACAACTGGGGGTATCGAGAAGCATTTCAAGGGAGTTATAATCTTCCTTTGAGATTAAGTATTCATGCTCGTTGGCAATAAGCTTTATATCATCAGCTTCTTTTATGAAGTTAAATCGAAGAAATTCATCTCTATATAGAGGTCTCGAAGCTTTTAGATTGGCAGTAATTTCTTTGGTAGATAAGACTTCTTCACAAATTATTTCATCACGTGGAGCTGTAATATATTTTCCAAACCACTTCTTAACATTATCTCTTGTAACAACATCCTTTAAAAAGAAGTTCATTACATCATCAATATGTTCTTCCCTGACTTCATTAATATTTTCTGGAACACTTTTCTCGTGAGATTTCAAGCATTTTGAAGAGTTATAAATTGAGATAAATTCACCAAAAAATGATGACACCATATTGGTATGATCAAATGATTTATAACCTATCGAATATGAAATACTCTCTTCTAGAGATATTCCATGATGGGCAACTCCAGGAGGAAGATAAAGTAGATCTCCTGGTTCTAAAATAAATTCCTGATTGGCCTTGAAATTTGTGAGCAGTTTAATCGGTAAATTTTCAATATATGTTTCATCAGGGTTTTCGTTAATTTGCCAGTGCCGTTTACCCATTCCTTGGAAGATAAAAACATTATAGTTATCAATATGTGCACCAACACTTGAACCCT
>Ga0164313_10000702_pt1 | contig 27872 bp, 29 predicted proteins | sample GuaBasSedimGuay4_FD_113735 | JGI IMG/M metagenome (GOLD analysis project Ga0164313, IMG submission 113735) | Subseafloor sediment microbial communities from Guaymas Basin, Gulf of California, Mexico - Guay4, Core 4569-4, 0-3 cm | ecosystem: Environmental > Aquatic > Marine > Hydrothermal vents... | reverse complement strand
CATACCGATACTCCTTCACCGTCCGCACGAACGCCTCCATGGCGTGGACCGGCACATCAGGCGTGATCCCGTGGCCGAGGTTGGCGATGTAACCGCGGCGGGGGGCGGTTTCGAGCATCACCAGGGTCCGGCGGCGGATCTCCTCGTCGGGACCCATCAGAACGCCGGGGTCGAGGTTGCCCTGGAGGGCGTGCTCGGGCAGCGCCCGGGCCGCTCGATCGAGGTCTACACGCCAATCGAGCCCGAGGACCTCGCACGGCATGTCCGGGAGATCGTGGAGCAGGTGAGCGCCGCCGTTGGCGAAGTAGATTCGTGGTACCTCGAGATCGGCGAGGGCGTCGAGAAGGCGCCGGGCCGGCCGCAACGCCCATCGGCGGGCGTCCTCGGCTCCCAGCGCGCCGACCCACGAATCAAAAATCTGCACCGCTTGCGCGCCGTGCTCGACCTGGGTCCTGAGATAGGCGGCCATGGCGTCCGCAAGGGTGTTCACGAGGCGGTCGAAGTCGTTGGGGTGATGGTGGGCGAAGGACTTGACCTGGGTGAAGGTGCGCGAGGTGACGCCCTCGACAAGGTACGAGGCCAGAGTCCACGGCGCGCCGCAGAACCCGATCAGCGCAGTGTCCTCGTCGAGATCTGCGCTCACCCGCTCGAGGGTCTCCGAAAGAAACTCGGTGCCACTCCACGGAGTCGGAATTCGGAGTCGATCGAGATCCGCTGGATCGCGCACGGGGTTGGCGATGTGCGGGGCGGGGCTGAAGCTGAGCTCGACGCCCATCGGTACGAGCGGCGTCAGGATGTCGGAGAAGACGATCGCAGCGTCGAGCCCGAATCGACGGATCGGCTGCAGGGTGATTTCCGCGGCGATCTCGGGCGTCCGGCACATGGTCAGGAAGTCGCCGGCCTCCTTGCGCACCTCCCGGTACTCGGGCAGATAGCGCCCCGCCTGCCGCATCACCCAAACCGGAGGACGGTCGACCTCCTCCTTCCGGCAAGCCCTCAAAAACCGGTTCATATATCCGAGTCTCGATTTCGAATTTCGAATTTCGAATTTCGGATTTTTCGGACACAAGTCCGCGAAGCCCTGGGATGCGTGGGTGGCAAAGCGGATTTCTGATTTCGGATTTTCCGGCCAGGCCCCGGGAAAGTGCTCGTTGGAGTGGGAGGAATTTCCGATTTCGAATTTCGAATCTCCTCAGATCCTCCCGGTGCACTCGTGGGCAGCGGGACGTCAAATCCGAAATCCGAAATCCGAAATCCGAAATTCATACGATCGCCTCTACCGCCCCGGCAAACGCCTCGACCGTCTCGTCGATGACGCCGGGATTGTGGGCGAGCGAGACGAACATCACCTCGTACGCCGACGGTGCGAGCGAAACCCCGCGGTCGAGCAGCGCGCCGTGCAAGGCGGCGTACGTCTCCGCCGACTCGGGGCGGCTGTTCTCGAACCGCAGCGGGGGGTCTCCCTCCTGCAGCGCCAACCACAGTATCGAACCCGCCCGCACGACCGACCACTCGATGCCGAGACGCGACAGCACCTCCTGGAAGCCGCTCTGGAGCAATTGCCCGAGCGTGTCGAGCTCGGCGTAAGCGGCCCCACCGTCCGCCAGGAGGCGGCGCAGGGTCGCGGCGCCCGCCGCCATGGCCACCGGATTGCCGGACAGGGTGCCCGCCTGATAGACCGGGCCGAGAGGCGCCAGCTGCTCCATCAGCTCCCGTCTGCCGCCGTATGCGCCGACCGGCATGCCGCCACCGATCACCTTGCCGTAGGTGGCGAGGTCGGGCTCGATGCCGTAGTGGCCGGCGGCGCCGTTGCTTCCGAGGCGGAATCCCGTGATGACCTCGTCGAGGATGAGCAGCGCGCCGTAACTGGTGCACTGTTCACGCATCAGACGCATGTATTCCGGCCGTTGGACCAGGAGACCCGAGTTCGCGGGTACCCCCTCGATGATGACCGCGGCGATCTCGCCGCCGCGTTCCTCCATGAGATTGAGGAACGCCTCTTCGTCGTCGAGCGGCAGGACCGCGGTGTGGGCGGCAAAGCTCTCCGGCACCCCGGCCGACGATGGCGTACCGAAGGTGGCGAGACCGGAGCCGCCGGAGACCAGCAGATGATCGGCATGGCCGTGGTAGCAGCCCGAGAACTTGACGACGGTGTCGCGCCCGGTGGCGCCGCGCGCCAGCCGCACCGCGGACATCACCGCCTCGGTGCCCGAGGACACGAACCGGACCATCTCCAGGTGGGGGACGGCCGACGTCACGAGCTCGGCCAGCTCCACCTCCTGCCGACAGGGCGCGCCGAAGGACAGACCGGAGGCGGCGGTCGTCGCCACCGCCTCCACTACGTCGGGATCGGCGTGACCGAGGATCAACGGCCCCCACGAGCCGATGTAGTCGATGAAACGGTTGCCGTCGGCGTCGATGATGTGGCAGCCGACGCCGCGTTCGTAAAACAGGGGATCGCCGCCAACCGAGCGAAAGGCCCGGACCGGCGAGTTGACCCCGGCCGGCATCACCTCGCAGGCGCGGCGATACAGCTCTCGGGATCGGTCGCGGTTGCTCACAGCCAGCCCTCGGCCAGGGCCTGGCGGCCGTGGTAGGTGATGATGATGTCGGCGCCGGCTCGCCGAAACGCGTGCAGGTTTTCCAAAACGACGGTGCGCTCGTCGATCCACCCACGCTCGGCGGCGGCCTTGACCATCGAGTACTCTCCGGAGACGTTGTAGACCGCGAGTGGTTGTGGAAAAGCCTCACGAAGGTCGGCCACGATGTCGAGAAAGGCGAGCGCCGGTTTGACCATGAGGATGTCGGCGCCCTCCTGGATGTCGAGCTCGGCCTCAATCAGCGCCTCGCGCCGGTTTCGGGTGTCCATCTGGTGCGAGCGGCGATCGCCCGATGTCGGCGCCGATTGTGCGGCCTCGCGGAAGGGTCCGTAGTAGCCTGATGCGTACTTCACCGAGTACGACATGATCGCCGTGTCCACCAGACCGTCGTCGTCGAGCATCTCTCGGATCGCTCCGACCCGACCGTCCATCATGTCCGAGGGCGCGACCACGTCGGCGCCGGCGCGGGCGTGGCTGAGCGCCATGGCGGCGAGGTGGGGGAGGGTGGAATCGTTGTCGACCTTGCCATCGACGATCAGACCACAGTGACCGTGGTCGGTATAGGCGCAGAGACAGACGTCGGTCATGACGACCAGCCGCTCGCCAAACTTGATCTTGAGCGCAGCCACAGCCGTCGATACCAGATTGTTCTCGTCTGCAGCGGCGCTGCCGTCGGGTCTCTTGACGGTCTCGTCCGGCACTCCAAAGAGGAGCACCGATCTGATGCCGAGATCGAGATCCCGGCCGACCGTTTCCACCAGCTGGTCGACCGACTCGTGACTGATTCCGGGCATCGCGCCGATGGGCTCGGAGATGCCATCGCCGGGGACCACGAAATGAGGTTGCACGAACATCCCGGCGTCGATGCGGGCCTCGGCCACCAGATCTCGGAGAACCGGAGACATTCGAAGACGTCGGGGTCGATTGATCAATTCCTGCATAATTCCTCCGCAAGTGATTTCATCGTCGGTTCGAGCGGGATGCGGCAATCTATGCCGAGCGTGGCCGCCGCCCGCTGGGTGGTGGGGCCGAGGGCCCAATGCGGGCACGGGAGCGGACGTCCTCCCACGCCTTCGAGGTAGAAGGTGGCGGCCCGTGGCGAGGTCACGACGACCGCGTCGAGGCTCGGCCCCAGCGGCGGCAGCTCGCGGGGCGGTGTCGGGTCCATGCGGTAGACCACCACCGGGAGGACCCGGTGGCCGCCCTCGCCGAGGATTTGGGGCAGCTCGGGACGACGGTCTCGACCGCACGCAAAAACGATCGTGTTCGGAGTGTCGAGGAGCTCGACGAACTCCCGCGCCAACCCCTGGCCGTCTCCGGGTCCCATCAGCTCCACCTTGAGCCCCGCTTCTTCGGCTGCCCGGGCGGTGGCGGTTCCAACGACGGCTGTCGACAGCTCGAGCAGTTGCTCGGCGCCATGATCGCGACACAAACTGGCGAAACGCTTCGGGGCGCGGGGCGACGCCATCACGAGCCACGTCGGGGCGCGCTCGTCGGACGGGTGCGCCAGGACCTCACGCCAACCTGCATCGTCGCTCACGTCCTCGAGGCGCAGCACCGGATAGGGCCGGAGGGTGAGGCCGCACGGATCGAGGAACGCCTGCAGTTCGACGCAGTCGGCCGGATGGCGCGTGATGAGCACGAATCGGGTCATGGACCTACGCCTATTTGCCCCGCGAGCCGCAAGGCGTTGTAACAGACCTGCGCTGCGGTCTCCGGGTCTTGAGCGAGACTTCCCACCCGCATGACCTCGGCATGGGTGGCCTCGTCGTCAATCTCACCGAGCACGGCTTGCAGGCGAAGACCGCTCTTATCCTCGGTGGCCAGACAGCCGAGAGGAAGGTGGCAGCCGCCTCCGAGAAGCTCGAGAAGACGGCGCTCGGCCTCGACACAGCGGGCGATGCTGTGATCGTTGAGCTCGGCCAGCCGTCGGGTGGTGGGATCGCCGGCACGGGTCTCGATGGCGAAGGCGCCCTGTCCCGGAGCCGGGAGCATCACCTCCGGGGGCAGCTCGCGGCACTCGAGACCGCCGAGATCCAGATCGAGACGGCGCACCCCGGCGGCCGCGAGGAGAATGGCGTCATAGTCGCCGTCCCGCAGCTTGCGCACCCGGGTCGGCACGTTGCCACGCAGCGCCCGTACTTCGATCCGGGGATTGCAAACGAGGGCCTGAGCCGCACGGCGCAGCGACGAGGTGCCGAGGATTGTCCCTTCGGGCAGCCCGAGAGGATCGGCGGGGGTTGGGTCGAGCCTTCCAGGGAGTACGAGAACCATGTCGGCCGGATCGGCGCGCTCGGGGATGGCGGCGATCTCCAGCCCTTCCGGTTCATCGGTCGGCAGATCCTTGAGCGAGTGAACGACGAGATCGATCCGATCCTCCACCAGCGCATCCTGAAGCTCTTTGGTGAAAAAACCCTTGCCCTCCATCTTGCGGAAGGCGACGTCCTGGATTCGGTCGCCGCGGGTTTTGATGATTTCAATCTCGCACGTGAGACCTAGGCGGTCGCCGATGAGAGCGGTGATCCGACGGGCCTGCCAAAGCGCCAGATCGGAGCCCCGGGTGCCGAGGCGTAGAGAGTTCGCCCGGTTTCTCATTTCTTTGGTCCCTCTCCAAGGCCGTTGTCACCCTCGAGGCCCTTGAGAAAACCGTCGATCACTGCGCTCGAGTGGTGCCAGGCAGCGCCCTTGAGCCCCTTCAGGGGAACCTGGACGAGTCGTTTGACAAGCCCCTCCGCCATCTTTTGCACTGCCTCGCGGTCGGCCTCCTCGAGGTGGGCAAGGTCCTTTCCGAGGCTGTGTTTCACGGCGCGATCGGCCATCTCCTGGAACGACTGGTTGAGGCTGCGCGCGGCCGGTGACAGGGCCCGATCGAGGAGGTGGCGGCGGAGGATGTCAAGCTGATGGTCGACCAATCCTTCGCAACGATCCATCTCCTGGAGGCGGCGTTTGCGATTGACCTCGGCTTCCTCCCGCATCTCCTCGATGCCATGTAGCTTCACCCCCGCCAGATCGCGCACCTCGGGCGCTACGTTGGGCGGCATGGCGAGATCGATGATCAACAGCTCCTCGTCGTCCGGCAACCGATCGCGCAGGTTGACCACGTGATCCCGGTCGAGCAGAGCCTCCCGCGACGAAGTGACCGCCACCAAGGTGCCGACAGCAGGCGGCTCAGCGATCGCATCAGCCAGCGGCATCGTCGTGGTTCGCGGGTCCCCAGCCGCCATATCCTCGGCCCGTTCCGGGGTACGGTTGGCGACGATTACGGATCGGTCGGGATCCGCGGTGCGGACCAACCGCAGCGACTGTCGGGCCATCTCGCCGGCGCCGAGAATCAGGACCGGTGATCGATTGGTCTCCAGGTGTTCAGAGAGCGACCGCTCCACCAGAGTCACCAGGGACACCGGACCTCGGGTGAGCGCGGTCTCGGTGCGAATCCTCTTGGCGAGGTGGAACGCCTCGTGGAAGGTCTGGTCGAGGATCCCTCCGAGAAGCCCCGACTGGTGCGCGATCTCGTGCGCCTCCTTGGCCTGACCGCCGATCTGGGCCTCGCCGACCATCATCGAATCGAGGGCGGAGGTGACCCGAAAGAGGTGGCGGACCGCGGAGCGACCGAAATGGACGTAGAGCCCGTCGTCATCGGGAAGCTGACAGGCGCCGTCGGTGAGGTCGGCAAGACTACGACGGAGGTGGAAGAGCAGGGGATTTGTGTGGATGCGGGTCTCTCCACGAAAGTAGAACTCGACTCGATTGCAGGTGCCGAGGTACACGAGCTCCGAGAAACCAGCGAGACGCGCAAGCTCGACCAGGTTTTCGCGAGGGAAATCGGCCGGCAGCGATGCTGCCGCTAGCCGGTCCACGTGCACGGTTCGATATGAGGCGCCCACGACGCCGATATAATCCAAGCTTTCGGCCTCCCGGCAGAGATTCTACGCGACAACGGCTGATGAGTCAGTCACGGAGCGGTAAAACCGCGAAGAATGGGCGGATTCCTTGCATGAATGCCGGGACTATTGCTTGGGAAAAATTTCACAGGGCCGTTGAGAATTTTCCACGGCAGGAGTAGGCTCAGTCACCATGGCGCCCGGGTCGGTCTGAACGGCCGGCGCCGAGCCGAGTACAACGAGGGGGTATCAATCCGGCTATGAGCAACTCCGAAGGATACTTCAGTTCGACGCTGGGCAAGAAGTGGTTGATGGCCGTTACCGGCATCATCCTCTTCCTGTTCGTGCTCGGCCACATGGTCGGCAACCTGCAGCTCTTCATGGGCGGCGAGCAGCTCAACAAATACGCCTACCACCTGCAGAGTCTGGGACCCTTCCTCTGGGCTTTCCGGGCCGTCCTGCTTTTCTCCGTCGGCGTCCACATCTGGGCGGCGGTCGTGGTGTGGCTGCGCAACCGTTCGGCCCGCCCCGTCAAGTACAGGATGTTCAAACCGCCGGGGCTGGACTATGCGGCGCGCACCATGGTATGGACCGGTCCCATCGTCCTGGCGTTCATCGTGCTCCACATCTGGCAGCTGACGATCCGGGAGAAGAGCATGGACTTCCACCTCGAAGGCCATGCGGAAGCCCTTCCAAACGTCTATCAGGCCGTGGTCGACGCCTTCAGCAACCCGATCTATGCGGGCATTTACGTCATCGCAATGATCGTGCTGGCCGTTCACCTCTACCACGGGCTATGGAGCCTCTTCCAGACCTTCGGCTGGGACCACGCGCGCTTTGGTGGGCTGAGGCGGGTCTTTGCGGTCACCTTCGCCCTCTTCATCGGAGTGGTCGGGGTTTCCTTGCCATTGGCGGTGCTCGCTGGCGTGGTGAAGTGAGGGGGATGGGATCATGAAACTCGACGCACGCGTTCCGTCAGGCCCGCTGGCCGACAAGTGGCAGTTACTGCTGGACAAAATCAAGCTGGTGAGCCCGGCCAACAAGCGCAAGCACACCATCATCGTCGTCGGCACTGGACTTGCGGGCGGGTCGGCTGCGGCCAGCCTCGGTGAGCTCGGATACCACGTCAAGGCCTTCTGCTACCAGGACAGCGCCCGCCGGGCCCACTCCATAGGCGCCCAGGGCGGCATCAACGCGGCCAAGAATTACCAGAATGACGGTGACTCCGTGTTCCGCCTTTTTTATGACACCATCAAGGGCGGGGATTTCCGTTCCCGTGAGGCCAACGTCTATCGACTGGCCGAAGTTTCGAACAACATTATCGACCAGTGCGTGGCGCAAGGCGTCCCCTTCGCTCGCGAGTACGGCGGCTATCTTGCCAACCGCTCCTTCGGCGGCGCGCAGGTCTCGCGGACCTTTTATGCCCGCGGACAGACCGGCCAGCAGCTCCTCCTCGGTGCGGTCTCCGCCCTTAACGCCCAGGTCGCGGCGGGAACCGTAGAGCTCGATACCCGTACCGAGATGCTGGATTTGGTCGTCGTCGACGGCCGCGCCCGCGGCATCGTCACTCGCGACATGGTGACGGGCGAGGTGGAGAGTCACGTGGCCGATGCGGTGCTGCTGTGCACCGGTGGTTACTCCAACGTCTACTTCCTGTCGACCAACGGCAAGGGTTGCAATGTCACCGCCATCTGGCGGGCCTTCAAGAAAGGCGCTGGCTTTGCAGATCCCAGCTTCACTCAAATCCACCCGACTTGCATCCCACACACGGGCGATTACCAGTCCAAGCTCACCCTGATGTCGGAATCGCTGCGCAACGACGGCCGGGTGTGGGTCCCGAAGGCGGTCGGTGACGAGCGTGCCCCCGGCGATATTCCCGAGGACGAGCGCGACTACTATCTCGAGCGCATCTATCCCGCGTTCGGCAACCTCGTTCCGCGGGACGTGGCGTCGCGCAACGCCCAGACCGTGTGTGACGAGGGGCGTGGGGTCGGCCCGACAAAACGCGGCGTTTACCTCGATTTTGCCGATGCCATTAACCGTCTCGGTGAGGACGCGATCCGCGCCCGCTACGGCAACCTCTTTGACATGTACGAGATGATCACCGGCGAGGATCCGTACAAGGCTCCGATGCGGATCTACCCGGCGCCCCACTACACCATGGGCGGGCTGTGGGTTGATTACTACTTGATGAGCACGATCCCCGGTCTCTTTGTTCTCGGCGAGGCCAACTTCTCCGACCACGGCGCCAACCGCCTCGGCGCGTCGGCCCTGATGCAGGGGTTGGCGGATGGCTACTTCGTGATACCCAACACCCTCGGTGAGTACATCGCAGCGGCAAAGCTCGACACGGTGAGCGCCGACCAGGAGGAGTTCAAGCAGTCCGAACACGAGGTTTCCGAGCGCACCGAAAGATTGCTGGCCATCAACGGTTCGCGAACCATTGATGCCATCCACCGCGAGCTCGGCATGATAATGATCGACAAATGCGGGATGTCTCGCAATGCGACGGGCCTCACCGAGGCGATCGAACAGATTCGCGAGTTGCGCAAGGAGTTCTGGACCAATGCACGGGTGCCAGGTGATGACAACGAGTTCAACCAGGAACTCGAAAAGGCGGGCCGAGTCGCCGATCTCTTCGAGCTTGCCGAGCTGATGTGCATGGATGCCAGGAACCGCAACGAGTCCTGCGGAGGCCACTTTCGCGAGGAGTACAAGACTGAGGAGGGCGAGGCCCTGCGCGACGACGAGAACTTCACCAATGTCACGGTTTGGGAGTACAAGGGCGAGGACGCCGAGCCCGAGGCCCACACGGAGGAGCTCGAGTTCGAGAACGTCGAGCTGACGCAGAGGAGTTACAAATGAAGCTGACCCTGCATGTGTGGAGGCAGAAGAACGGGGACGACAAGGGCGGTTTCCAGACCTATGAGCTCGAAGACGTCAACACCCACATGTCCTTTCTCGAGATGCTCGACGTTCTCAACCACGACCTGATCGATGGCGGCGAGGAACCCATCGCCTTCGAGCACGACTGCCGCGAAGGTATCTGCGGCGCCTGCGGATTCGTGGTCAATGGTGTCGCTCACGGTCACCAGAAGGGCAGCACCATCTGTCAGCTCCACATGCGTCACTTTTCCGACGGTGACGAAATCACCATCGAGCCCTTTCGGGCGCGGGCGTTTCCGATCGTCAAGGACCTGGTCGTCGATCGCTCCGCATTCGACCGCATCCTGCAGGCCGGCGGCTTTGTCACGGTGCGGACCGGCTCGGCCCCCGACGCCAACGAACCCCCGACCTCGACCGAAACCGTCGAGCACGCCATGGACTTCGCGGAGTGCATCGGCTGCGGCGCCTGTGTCGCCTCGTGCCCGAACGGTGCGGCGATGCTCTTTGTTGGCGCCAAGATCTCTCACCTGGGATTGCTGCCGCAAGGGATGCCCGAGAAGGCGAGGAGGGCGTTGAACATGGTCGAGGCCATGGAAAGTGAGGCCTTTGGCGCCTGCAGCAACTACACCTCGTGCGAGGCGGTGTGTCCGAAGGAGATCTCGATCGAGGGCATCGCCCGCATGAACAAGGACTTCCGCCGCGCGTCGGTCGCGGGAGCGGTGCCGGCGCACGGCAAAAAACGATAGCGGTCGGAAACGCGTCGCGATCACAACGTTAAACGTTTAACGTTGAACGTTTGGCTACCCGAGCAGCGACGTGAGGATAATTCCGGCAATCATGATGAGGATCGCCGCGCCTAGGATCGCCAACGCGATTTCACCGGCGCTGTACTTGGCATTCTTCTTCGCCGGCTTGCTCGGTTGTTTCCGGTGGCTCGTCTTCTTTTTCCGAGGTCTCTTCGACATGACACAGTCATTCTACCGCGAAACGGGGAATTCCCCGTCCCTCCAAGACGTAATGATTTGTGAGGGCGCGGAGTACTGCCCATCAACGGCGGGAGGCGAGATGGCAAATTCGAAATCCGAAATTCGAAATCTGCGAAGGTGAGGAGCCGCCCCGGGGTTCCCTGGACCCCGGAGGCAGCTTCGGATAGGTAGGTATAATGGTGGGAGTTAATGGTAGGACTGAATTGGTGGGCGGCAGGAAACCTGCCGGTACAAGGTGGGCATGCCGCCGGCCCCAGAAGCCTTCCGGGCTCCCTCGTCAAAAAACGAGCAGGGATTCAGGGCTGATAACGGCATGACGATTTACTTATATGCAATTTTCATGCCCGGAAATATCATGGGAACCGCCGGGGCGCTGCGCCCTGCTGGCACAACCGTGTGTCACAATGTTCCGGTCCGGTAACGGAAACAGGGAGGCGTGAAATGAACGATGAAATGGAACGAGCGCGTGATCGCCGAAACATCCTCGAGAAACTCGGTGCCAAGATCCCGGGTTTCCACGGCTACCTCGAGCGGGAGATGCGTCGTGAGGTCGACAAACTGCAGCGGGACTGGCTCGCAGCCCAGGTAGATCGCGCGCGCTTCGCCATGAATTCCAAGGTTCGTGACTGGACCCGCGAGGGCCGTCTCGAGAATCTCGATCTTGCGGGAAGCATCGAAAAGGCCCTCGACCGGTTGGCCAACCGCATCCGTCATGCGGACTACGGTTCCTCGGGCTTTTTCGACGCGGTCAAGATCGGCGAGGCCGAGCTCGATCGCTTATACCAGTTCGATCTGGCTCTCACCGAGTCGGTGGAGTACCTCGCGTTGCAGGTGGAGCAATTGACGGAAACAGCCGACGAGCAGATGCTGAGCCGGCTTCTCGATGCGACCGAGGGCGCGGACCGGATGTTTGACGAGCGTGCGACGGTCTTTGAAGATGTGACCCAGAAGGGAGGCGTGTGATGGCGTTGTTGGAGGTGATCGAGCACCACGATCCGACCGGCCAAGAGATTATCTACCGCTTTCCGCAACAGGGGAGCGCCGAGATCAAACTCGGTGCGCAACTCGTGGTGCAAGAATCCCAGGAGGCCGTGCTCTATCGCGACGGCAAGGCGCTCGACGTCTTCGGACCGGGCCGCCACACCCTGAGCACTCAGAACATCCCGTTGCTCGGGAAGATCATCGGCGCGCCCTTTGGCGGGAAATCACCGTTCCGAGTTTCAGTGGTCTTCGTCAACAAGCGGACGTTCATCGACCAGAAGTGGGGCACGCGCGAGCCGGTGGTCTTCCGCGACTCGGAGCTCGGCATGGTTCGCCTGCGCGCCTTCGGAATCTATGCCTATCGCATTGAAGACAGCCAGCTCTTCGTCAACACCGTGGTCGGATCGCAGGGGCTCTTCGACACCCACGACCTGCAGGACTTCTACCGTGACGTGATCGTCTCGCGGCTCAATGACCTCATGGGTGAGACTCTGGACACCATCTTCGATCTGCCGAAGTTCTATGACGAAATGGGAACCGCCGCCAAGGCCAGAGTCACCGAGGACTTCGCCAAGTACGGAGTTGACCTCACGGACTTCTACATCAACTCGATCACCCCGCCCGACGAGGTGCAAGAGAAGATAGACGAGCGCGCGGCCATGGGTGCGGTTGGCGACATGAACACCTACATGCAGTTCAAGGCCGCGCAGGCCATTCAGGACGCCGCCAAGGGCGGCGGCGGCGCGGGAGGCGAAGGAGGCGGTGCCGCGAGCGCCGGCATGGGCCTCGGGCTCGGCGCCGGTTTCGGCGCCATGATGCCGGGGATGATCGCCAATGCGATGCAACAGGCGCAGCAGGGAGGCGGCGGTGCCGCCGCTGCTCCGGCTGCTGCTGCTGCGACCGGGGGGAGCTTCTGCTCCGAGTGCGGAGCGGCGATTCCCGTGGGCTCCAAGTTCTGCCCGGGTTGCGGTCACGCCCAGGTGGACACGGGCTGCACTGGCTGCGGTCAGCCGGTTCCAGATGGCGCCAAGTTCTGCCCCAACTGCGGAACCAAGCAGGAGTAAGTGACTTTGAGCATCGCGTGTACCCAGTGCGGGGCCTCGATCGAGCCGCGCGCCGGCGAGCGTTTGCTCCAATGCCCATACTGCTCCACCGCGCTCGTGGTCGACGGCAGCGCGACCCTCTACCACGAGGTCATGGTGCCGACCGTGGCAGTGGATCAGGTCTCGGCTCATTTACGACGCTTTCTCGGTGGAACGTCGACCGTCGCCGATCTCGACCGAAAGGCGAAGCTCGGTGAGCCTCAGCTCGAGTATTTCCCGTTCTGGGCATTTACCGTCGCCGGCAAAAAGGGCGAGCGCGTCGTGCTCCAGCCGGCGGCGCCGTCGTCGCTGCAGGGACTGCAAGGTCTCGAGCTTCCTGCGGGCAGCACTCGACCCATGACACCCGAGATCACCGGCGAGGCACCGGTGATCGAACCCGAGGTCCCTCTTGAGACGGCACGCGAGTGGTTGACGGCGAAGCTCGGCGAGACCGAGATCCGGCAGACGGTGCTCTACCACCTGCCCATGTATGGCATGCCGTACTCGTGGCAGGGAAAGACGTACCACGCTGCGGTCGATGCAGTCTCCGGCAAGGTCTTCCCGGCCGACTATCCGGCCAAGGCCGAGGCGCCCTTCGTGGGCGTGGCCGTGTTGGCGTTGATCGTCTTCGGCCTCGAGGGGCTGTTCATCCAGAACCTGTTCATCAAGCTGGCGGTCTACCTCATATCGGCGGCGCCAATTCTCGCCATAGCCTGGCTAACAAGCCGGAAGGTGTGATCATGATTTCGAATTTCGAATCTCGAATTTCGAATTTGCCCCCACCCACCCCCGGGAATCGTGGTTTAGGGGAAGGACGGGCGGCAACTCAAAACTCAAAACTAAGAACTCAAAACTCTTTGGAAGGGTGTGCGACATTCCTAATTCCTAATTCCTCATTCCTAATTCAAGGCCATCCCAAGCCATGACAACGTCGAAGGGGCAGAAGCCTCCCCCAAAGAAGAGAGTGCTAACGGGCTTGAAGTGCGCCTCCTGCGGCGGTTCGGTCGACGTCCAGGAAGGGCTCACAAACGTGGTCTGCCGGTATTGCGGTACGCCGCAGGCGGTTGTCGGGAGACGGGGCGTCATCCGCCTCATGGTTCTCAACACGCTCGAGCGAAAAGACGCGAGCGAGGTCGTGCGGCGGTGGTTCCGGCGTGGAATCCGCAAGGACCCGGCACTCAAGAACGAGGCCCACTATCAAGAGGCCTTCCTCGCGTGGTTCCCCTTTGTCCGCGCGCGGCTGGACGCGGTGGGCTGGGTCCTCGGCATCCGAAAGAAGAAGGTCAGGCGGGGCAATACCTCCAAGACGGTGCGGGAGCCTGTGGAGCTCGAGATCGAACGCGCCGTCGATCTCACCATGCCGGCCGCCGACATGGCCGAGTTTGGGGTTCACCGCATCGACCTGTCGGGCGACGAAATTCAACCGCTGGATGACGAGCTGTTGCGGAGCAGGGGCATGGTCTTCCGGCCCAGTCGGTCGCTCGAGGAGACCGCCGCCGAGCTCAGTCAGCGAGCGTTGGCGGAGATTCAGTTCTCCAACCGGCTCGACGAGGTCACGTTCTCGTGGCTGGCGCCGGTCAGACGACGGGTGGCCCTCGTCTACTACCCGTTGTGGGTGGTGCGCTACGGATTTCGCGGGCGAACCTATCAGGTGCTGATCGACGCCGAGGACGGCAGTCTCGCCTACGGAAAGGCGCCGGGCAACCACTTCTATCGCGCCTTCAGCCTGGTCGGGGCCAGCGCTGCGGCATGCTTCATCGGCACGACGGTTCTGCAGCACGCCGGCTCGTTTCTGCGCTCGGAGAACGGCCTCATGGGTCTCGGCATGGTCGGTCTGGCGATGGCGGGCATCGTCTATTGGGGGTACTCGCAGTTCCGGCACGGCGGGGTGGTCGAGGAGGGCTCCGGGCTGGCGAGCGACCGCGAGCAGCAGTCGTTGGCGGCCACCGTCAATGAGATGGTGGAGAGATTCCAATGACGTTGAACCTGGTCTCCCTCGACTGCCCGTCGTGCGGCTCGGCCCTCCGTGGCGAAGGCCTCGACACAATCTTCTTCTGCGATCACTGCGGCGATGCGGCCACCCTCGACGACGACGGACTGCATATGGTGAAAAGCACCGCGCTCCTGCCATCTCCCGGTCGCCATGCGCGTGAGTGGCGGCCGGCGTGGTTGGTCGAGGCGGAGGTCACGGTGAGTGACAGGGTGCGGGCCAAGGGTCGTCGGAGCGAGGGTTGGCAGGCGCGGCGGACCTACGTGATCCCGGCCTTTGCGATGCCGCTCGACGATCTCACGCGAATCGCACGGGCGCTGTCCGAAGTGGCGGGAGAGACCGGAGAGGTTCCCCGAGAGCCCATCCGCGGCGGCACCCTCGCCCTGGATGACGCAGTGACGTTGATCCGCCACATCCTCATCGGCGACGAGGTTCGCAAATCGGACATGCTGGCCTCGCTGCAGGCCGACATCGAGGTCGTGGAAAGCCGGCTGGTCGCCATTCCATTCGAGCCAACCAAGGTCGGCCTCCGGTGCGCGATCACGGGGGTGACGGTGCGGAACGAATGAGGAATTAGGAATTAGGAATTAGGAATGCCGACCCAGCCCAAGAGTCCGATTTCGAATTTCGAATTTCGAATTTCGAATTTTCGGCAGCGCCTTGGGAAAATCTCCGCGTTCACCGGAGGTGCCTGGCATCCCGACATGACGTTGTCCTGAACGTCATGTCGGCGTGCCTGGCATCCTCTCGGGAAGGGCGTTCGGAAACGGGCCTCGTTCGGCGAGGTACAGCGCTCATGGAACAGATCAAGCCCCGGCGCGTATGTTTGAGTGTGAGCCAACATTGATACACTGCTGCCGCTTTCAACCCGGGAGGTCATCATGGGAACTACGATTCTGTTAGCCGCGATCATCGCGATTCCGGTGCTGGTCTTTTTCGCGTACCTGTTGATTCGGGTGCGCTACAAGAAGGCCGGGCCCGACGAGGCGCTGATCGTCTTCGGCCGCCGAAAGCTGCTGGGGAAAAAGGTTCGCTCAGAAAAGGGAGAGATCGAAGGCTTCCGCATCATCCGCGGCGGCGGCACCTTCGTATGGCCGGCGTGGGAGCAGTACGAGATTCTTTCACTCCGCATGATGACGCTCGAGATCGATCTGCCACACGTCTACACGGTTCAGGGCATTCCGATCAACGTCAAGGCCGTAGCCCAGGTCAAGGTCCAGGGCGATATCGACCACATCCGGCGCGCGGCCGAGGGTTTCCTCGGCATGCCGGTGGACGACGTCCAGGCCACGATCAAGGAGACGGTTGCCGGCCACCTGCGCGGCATCGTCGGCACCCTGACGGTCGAGGAGCTGTACCGAGAGCAGAAGAGCTTCCAGGACAAGGTCCGCGAAGAAGCGCACTCGGATCTCGAGGGGATGGGTTTCGAGTTCCGCTCCTTCGTCTTCCAGGCGATCCAGGACGACGAGGGCTATCTCAACGCCCTCGGTCAGCCCAAGATCCAGGAGGCGCTCAAAAACGCCCGCATCGCGACTGCCGCGGCCGACCGCGACGCCGCCATCGAGGAGGAGCAGGCGCGGCAGAAAAAGGAGCAGAAGAGAATTGGCGTCGACACCGAGATCGCGGATGCCGACAAAGCGCTAAGCATGAAGAAAGCCTCCATTCGTAAGGAGGTCGACGTCGCCGACGCAGAGGCGATCAAGGCGGGCGAGATGGCGCTCAAGGTGCAGAACATCCGCATCGCCGACCAGGAGGTGGAGCGCCAGAAGCTCGAGCTCAACGCGCAGATCCGCGAGCAGGCCGACGCCAAGAAGTACGAGGCCGAGCGGCTCGCCGATGCCAAGAAATACACCGTCGAGCAGGAGGCTGCGGCTGAGAGGATGCGGCGCGAGCAGGCGGCAAAGGCCCTCCAGGCCGAGGGCATCGCCAAGGCCGAGGCCGAGTCGGTGCAGCGGCGGCAGATCGGCCTCGCCGAGGCCGATGCCATCCTGGCCAAGGGCGAGGCCGAGGCCGAAGCGCGGCGCAAACTGGCCGAAGCCCTCAAGCTCTACAACGAGGCCGGTCTTTCTATCGAGGCCCTCAAGGTGCTGCCCGAGATCGCGGCCGCGGTCTCCGAGCCGCTGGCGCGGGCCGGCGAGACTACCATCATCTCGACCGGCGGCGGCCAGGGCGACGGCACCGGCGCCGCCCGCCTCACCGACGACGTCATCCAGGTCATGACCCAGCTCGGCCCGATCATGAAGCAGCTCTCCGGGGTCGATCTCGAAGACCTCCTGCAGAACATCTCGCGTCTTCCGGGTGCGGTGGCCGACAATCTCGCGAGCGGCGTGCCAAAATCCGAGACAAGCAATACAGGCAAGGTCTTTGGTGACGACTAGATGAGCACCTCGCGCAAGCTCAATACGCTGCTCTTCGAGCTGCAGACCGCGGGGTCGCAGCTCCAGCAGGCCAAGATCCTGGCGAGGGGGTGGCGAACGCTCCGCGAGCTCAGTCCGACCGACCGCCGGCTGCTCGCTAAACACACCGGGTTCGACGGCGCCGAGGAGATTCTAGAGGGTCTGGCGAAGCGCGGGGGGCTCTCGCCGGCCATGTTGCTGGGGGTCCTCGCCAACGCCCGTTCGACCGACGGCGCGGCGGTGGGCGAGTTGCTCTCAGCCGTAAGGGACCCTCTGCGACGCGACGAGGCCGTCACCCGCGGCATCGATCTGGCTCGCGATTTGCTCGCTGATCCCGAAGATATCGGAGAGGACGACCCCGAAGAGGTCGGCGAAGCGTTGGGGGAGCTGCGGGTGGTCGACTCCGTGATCGAAGAGAGCCCCGAAGAAGCGCTGGCGGCCCTCAGCGCCCTTGAAGAAGACGACGAAGATGCCGACGTTGAGGAACCCGCCGGGATTCCTGATCCCGAACCGCAGGCCGCACCCGAACCCGAGTCACCCCCCGAGCCAGAGCCCGAAATCGAGCCTTCAGAAGTCGTCCCTCCGATCGTCGACTGGAGCCGGTGGCAGACCACATCACCCACTCGCCGGGCGGCGCCCACGCCACCGGCGGTGACCTTTGAGCCGGTCGATGACGTGGTGTCGCGGCGATTCGACCCGGAGCTTGTGATGGGTGCGCTCGGTGCGGAACCGTCGGTCCTCTCCCGACTCCTCGTGCTGCGCCGGGAGCTTGCCGGAGTTGCCGGGTCGAGCGTCGACACCCTGCGAGCGTTGGTCAAGTCGTTCGAGGACGGCTGGGCACGACGGCGCGCCCTCGCGGCGATCCTCGAGGCAGGGATTCCGGAGAGCCCAGGTGACGCCCTCGAGCTCGTTGCCACACTGGGCGGCGAGAGCGACAGACGCTGGTGCCTCGGGATTCTCGCGAGTCGCGGTGACCTCGAGGGTCGTAGGCTCGACCAGGCGCTCAAGCTCGTAAGCTCATCAATGTCACGCCGAAGAATCGAGTCGGCGGCAAGGAGCTGACTTGTGGTGCACGCGTCTCGCGTGCAGGGAATGTCGGGCCAGCGAACTGCAGGCGAGACGCCTGCACCACAAAACTGAGCCCGAAGTATCAGCCCACCTTGTGGTGCACGCGTCTCGCGTGCATGAGGTGTGTGGCCATCGATATGCATGCGAGACGGCCGCATGAAAAAATCGGGAAGACGGGTTCCGGGTGTCTGGGCCTGCGATCGAGCGCCGAAGGCGCGATAGATATTTAGCCGAGGGCGTGAGCCCCAGGAGATTAATGTTACAGGATTGCGGAGCCCCGAGGGAGCGACAGATCGCGGCTGCGGCGTGAGCCGCAGCCATCATCTTCTCGTTGTCTGTCGCCGCTTCGCGGCTACCTTGATCCCCCTCTGCAAGGAAGGGAGTTAGGGGGCTGGCGCCGTGCTTCGCACTGCCTCGCGCAGCCTGTCCGCCAGCAACGTATGGCGCGTGCGCACCGTGGCGTTGTGGACCGCACGCCCGAGGGCCCTCTTGGAACCGACGATCACCACCAGGCGGCGGCCGCGAGTGATCGCGGTGTAAAGCAGATTGCGCTGCAGCATGACGTGATGCTGGTGGTGGAGCACGATCACCACCGCCGGGTACTCGCTGCCCTGAGACTTGTGAATAGTGCAGGCGTAGGCGGGAACGATGTCGTCGAGATCGTCCGGGGGGATCACCAGGAGACGGTCGTCAAAGCGAACCCTCAGCTCGCGCTTCTTGAAATCGATGGCCTCCACCTGCCCGAGATCGCCGTTAAAAATGTCGAGGTCGTAGTTGTTTCGGATCTGCATGACCTTGTCGCCGACCCGAAAGCGCCGCCAACCGACCGCGAGCTCGGGGCCCGCCGGGGTGAGCTGGGCCTGGAGACGTTCGTTGAGCCGGGTCACGCCGAGCACGCCCCGGTGCATCGGCGACAGCACCTGGATGTCCCACACCGGGTCGAGACCAAAGCGCTCGGGGATGCGTCGTGCGGCGAGGTCGATGGCGAACTCGGCCGCCTCCTCGGGGTCATCTCTGGCGACAAAGAAAAAGTCGCTCTCGTCCGGGTTGGAGTGGGCGAGGGGCATGTACCCGGAGTTGACACGGTGGGCGTTGTCGACGATATGGCTGCGTTCGGCCTGGCGGAAGACCCGGTCGAGCCGAATCACCGGAATGGTGTCCGATGCGATGAGGTCGGCGAGGACGTTTCCGGGGCCGACCGATGGGAGCTGATCCGAGTCGCCGACCAGGACCAGTCGGCAGTCGGGAGGCACCGCCTCCAACAGCGCCGCCGCGAGCTCGATGTCCAGCATCGAGATCTCGTCGATCACCAGGCAGTCAGCCTCGATGGGGTTTTGACGGTTGCGGGCGAATGCGCGCGTCCTGGGATTGAACTCGAGCAGGCGGTGGATCGTCCGCGCCGGATGACCGGTGGTCTCGGTGAGACGTTTGGCGGCCCGTCCGGTGGGGGCGGCGAGCGCGACCTCGAGGTCTTTCCTGCCGAGGATCTGGACGACCCCGCGGATGAGAGTGGTCTTGCCGGTTCCAGGTCCGCCGGTGATCACGACGGCCTTTTCGGTCAGGGACGCGGCCAGAGCCTCTCGCTGGCGGGCAGCGAGCTCGATCTTGGCCTGCCCCTGGTACCAGGCGATGGCGGTGATGACGATGATCGGATTTCCCCGCGGCGGCGTCCCGACCAACTCAGAGAGGTCGACGGCGACGGTGGCCTCAGCCCGCTCGAGGCGGGGGATGTAAACGGCAGGTGGTGCGTCGGCACGGGGGTGTAAAACCACCAGCTGTCGCGCGACGAGGCCGGCAAGGGCCGACGGCATGCGCTCCTCCTCGGTCTCGAGAAGACTGGCTGCGGCGCTCAGCAGCTCGTCCTCCGGAAGAAAGACATGCCCCTGAACGGAGGCCTCGTTGAGGGTGTGCAGGACCCCGGCCTCGAGCCGCTCGGGCGCGTCCGCGGGAATTCCGAGTTGGTGCGCCATCCGATCGGCGGTCAGAAAACCAACGCCAAAGACCTCCTCGGCCAGTCGGTAGGGGTTCGAACGGACAACGTCAACCGCCCCCGGTCCATAGCGGTGGAAGGCCTTGACGGCGACCCCGGGGGCGACCCCGTGGCCGGTGAGAAAAATCATGATCTGCTGGATGCCGCGAAGCTCATCCCAGGATTCGCGGATGCGGTCCACGGTCGCGCGCCCAATGCCGCGGATCTCGAGCAGGCGTTCAGGTTCGTTTTCGATGACCTCGAGGGTTTCGAGTCCGTAGGCATCAACAACCTGCGCCGCTCGCTTTTTTCCGAGGCCCCGAACCTTCCCGGAACCCAGGAAACGACGAATACCCTCCAACGTCGACGGCGCCACCTGGACGTAGGACTCGGCCTCGAATTGCTCGCCGTACTTGGCGTGGTTGATCCAACGCCCGCTGAGCCGCAGCTCATCCCCCCGCCGGACCCCGAGGAGGGGGCCGATGGCGGTCATCGCCGGCGCGTCGTCGGGCTGCAAGCGAACCACGCACCAGCCATTCTCGTCGTTGGTGAAAAGAATGCGGGCGACCCGGCCTATGACGACGTCGCGGTCTCCGTCTTTTGTGTCAGACATCGCGTGGATTGTACGGCAGAACGCCGTTTCAATCACCTTGTAACACGTGAAGGGAGTGCGGTGTCAGCCTTGCAGGTGTTTGCGGCGGATCGATTGGATCACCTCGTCGAGCCGTTGCAGAAAGCGAGATCGATCACGCTTCTCCAGCGGCGGAGGCCCGCCCGTTATCTCTCCCGCGCCACGGAGATCCGCCAACAGGTCCCGAGTCGCTACGGAAAGACCGATGTTATTTTCCGTAAACGGCTTTCCGGTGGTGCCGATGACGCGTGCGCCTTCCTTGAGGCAGCGGCTTGCCAGCGGGACATCAGCGGTGATCACGATATCGTCGGGTTGCACGTGGTCGACGATCCAGTCATCGGCCGCATCGAAATCGCTCCCCACGACTTCCAGTTCAATCCACCGTTCGTCCGGAATACGCATCCAGGAGTTGGCCACCAGGGTGACCTCGAGGTGATATCGGTGGGCGACACGATACACCTCCTTTTTGACCGGGCACGCATCGGCATCGACAAAGATGTGCAACAAATGAAGATCCTCATACCTCGACTAGTCGAAATGTTCAACATCCGGCGGCAGACCCGTCCAAGCATGCTGCCTGGCCTCGTAAACTGACACGGTCGGCGCCGGGAAGGACGGATCGGCGAATGCGCCGACGGGGATGGCGATGAGATCGGCTTCCTGGTCCGGTTGATAGAAGACCGTGGATCCGCAAACCGGGCAGAAATGGAACGTGATGCGATCGCCGCTGTCCGCGGTGCGGACGTACTGGGTTGAGGTGCCGTTGATGCTGACCCGGTCACGTGGGAACCGCGCCTGAGCGCCGAACGTGCTTCCTGTCCGGCGCTGGCAGGCAAGGCAGTGGCACATCGAAATCCGGACAGGTTCGCCCTCGGTGACAGCGTTGAGTTGCCCACAGGTGCAGACCGCGTGGCGTTTCGTCATGGCTTCTTTCCTTTTGGCCCTTTCAAGAGGGACCAGAATCCCCATGCGCCCCAGGCCAGGACCAACAGACAAACGACCCAGTACGGACCTTCACTGGAGAGATTCCATCCGGTGGCGTTCCGAGCATCGATCAGTGTCGCAAGCGACACGACCGGCCAATACACCGTGATGCCAAGCGCCGCTGCCAGTGCAATTCGGCCCCAGCTTGCGCCGCGCCAGTGGCCGATCAACCCGGCAAAGAGAATGGGGATGTACGTCAAGAGGTCACCCAGCGCGAATCCGTACCAAAAAGCCGCCCCGACTTCCGTTATCCTCTCAACCGGCTCCTGCGTGCCCATCGCCACTCTCAATTCATAGCCGAATGCGGGGATGCCCTGTGCATACAGCAACCAGATCAACAGAAGCCATCCGGGGCCCTGCAACGACCAGAAAGAACCTCCACGTTGTCTCGTCGTGGTGATGTCTCGCATATCCAGTTTTGCCATTCGATATCGTTCCCCTCCACCTCATTTGATCGGCTGCCATTCCGGATCTCGCTGTTCCCTGCGCGTTGGAGGTCGAACATGCTCTAGGAGTCTCTCCTCGCAACAACCGATTGAGCTGAAATTCTTCTGAGCCTCCTTGAGAGACGGCACATTTGCTCCCTCGCGGAAGTCTGGATCTTCAAACTGCACAGGATCGTCTTCCCAGAAACATACGGGACAGATGAGATGGCTGCCTGGGGATTCATCATCCAGTGTTCTGTGCCCACAACAGGGGCATGAGAATCTTCGTCGTTTGAACATCTGACTCCTCGCCTAGCCATTCGAGTTTAGCGGACAAACCCCATAGGGGTGGAGGTCCACTGAAATGAAGCTCAGGCATCACGTTCATTCCTCAGGACCTCGAAAAGGTAATAGAGCCCGGGTTCGTAATTCCCGGCACTGATTTTCCGGCAGGCACCTTCGGCATCCTCGATGTTTTCGATCAGGCACCAACTGTTGACGGCGAACTCCTCGGCCGCGTAGTTGCACGATAGGGGCGAGCACTCGAAGAAAGGGCTGCTGGATCGACTCACAACGTCGTGGCCAATGAGCTTGAAGCCGGCTTCGGGTTGCAAAGGAGAGACCGGCACCTTGAAGGCCAACTGCCGGCCATTGTCGAATACGAGCGGAAACAGCCGGTACGCGAACACCTCAAAATCGCCGGGTGATGAGCAGGCAACCTCGAGAGTGAGGTCTTCGGTGTCGTAGAACCCGAGCTCATTGTGCCTCCACAGATCAACCCATCCCTCCGGGGCAGCGTTTATGCAGTTGCTCACGCTGCAGATCTCGACGACGTGGGCAGGTTTGAAAGCATCAGGCCGCGCTGGTCGCGCCTTGGGAAAGAAGCCGACGAATATGGGTTCAGGAATCTTCATGAGTGATCGGTAGTTGCCTGACGATTCGGGTTCGGCGGACCCCCTCAGATCTTAGGGTCCGCTGGAAAGAGATGTTAGGCAGTGTTGCCATGTGTTTCATATGTCCTTCGGCTCTTGGTTTTTCCTATGATCCTGGCGCGTATACATTTCAAGGTGTGCGCCTGAATCACAGAAGACCATCTTGTGCCTGCGTGAGAACCAAGGCCCAATAACCAGTTTCGGCATCTTGAAGGAGATCAAGTTCATTCAACCGCGTTCGAAGCCGATCAACTATGGCGAGTTCGTCTTGGTCGGTTTTAGCGGTGATCACGTCATCGCAGTACTTGTTCCAGGCCTCAGCAGCAGCAACAAACACCTCGATCGATTGGCCCGCCGGCCACTCTTTGCCATCGTCCGGAGGACGGTACGCGACTTGACCACTAAGCCGAAGATGGAACTTTCCTTCTGGACCCCGGGTCTGGATTTCCCTTGCGACTACATTTCCCGCAGGCAACTGAAGGATTTCAATCCTCACGGTTTCACCCATTCGCCTAACGGTTCCAGTTCAGCCGACCGAACCCCGCAGAGGTGAGGGTCCGCCGGAACGAGTTAGGCAAATACTCCTTACACCGCCCGGCTGGAATTCAGAGACATCTCTTTCCAACACGTCTGCGAGCTTCTCTTTTTCGACCTCGAGGTCATATCTCAACTGGAGGTTGAGCCAAAAACGTTCGCTGGTTCCGAAGAACCGAGACAGCCTGAGGGCGGTATATGCAGATATGGAGCGCTTCCCGTGGACGATCTCGTTGATTCGTCTCGCCGGCACATTGATTTCTTTCGCCACACGGTACTGGCTGAGGCCAAGTGGATTGAGGAACTCCTCGAGGAGGATCTCCCCAGGATGGATCGGTTTCAGCATTTTCTCTGCCATTCTATTTCCCTTTATGGTAATCGACGATTTCAACTGCAAGGGCCTCTCCGTTTTCCCATTTGAAGCAGATCCTCCATTGGTCATTTATTCGTTATGCGTACTCTCATTGTTTCTGACAAATGTACATGTGGATGCTTCCGAATCCCCCGATCTCCCTGTCTTCGTAATCAAAGCCATGGTCTTCAAGGAGTTTGCCCACGTCCCGAATGATGTCGCCCAGGTGTCGCCAGAAACTGCTCAGTCGCATTCCCAACCTATTGTGATCTGCAGGGTAGTTCACGTCGATCAGAATGAGCCGCCCACCCGGCCTCAGAACACGTCGTATTTCTGACATTGCGCGCTCACCGTCGGGGTACCCTGAGAGCGCCATGGTGCTGATTACCGTATCGAAGTATTCGTCTAGGTACGGAAGCTGCTCCACGTTCCCCTGCTTGAGATCCGCGCACATCCCTCTCTCTTCCAGGTTCCTCTTGGCGACAGCCACCATACGAGCGTTGATGTCAACCCCGTGCGTCTCGAATCTACTGGCATACTGCATCAATAGGTATCCCGTGCCAAATGATACCTCCAACACCCGTCGACCTTGAATGTACGGCAATGCCCGCTTAAGCCAGGTCTTCCACACCGGAAGGATCTTCACACCAAGGTCGTAGAGCCTTGCAGTCCTCGTGTAGAACCTGTCAAAGGTCTCCTGAAATGCCTTGGTATCGGCGGGCTCCTCTGAGCACGGCGGTCTTCTCATAATCCCCTCAGGTCTAAGAACCCACAGAGGGCCACCCTATATGCCTAACGGTTCGAATTCAGCGGACCGGGACTACGGCCGCCGCCGCAGGCCCGGGTCCGCTGGAATGAGTTGTTAGGCCAATAATGTCGCATTCTAAACTCGATGTCAGGCGCATTTCCTAACCCGCCTTCCTGAGTCGGGGAACCTTTCGGTCAGGTTTGTTCTGCGCGAGGTCGTAGTTGGCCTGAAGGTTGATCCAGATTTGTGGCGTAGTGCCAAAGGCCTGTGAAAACAGCCAGGCCGTTTCAGGAGTGATACCGCGCTTTCCGCGGACGATCTCGTTGATGCGTTGCACCGAAACTCCAATATGCGCGGCAAACTTGACTTGGGAGAGACCCATGGGAATCAAGAACTCCTCAAGGAGAATCTCGCCGGGATGTGTTGGAACACGGTTCTTCGGGATCATTTGATCCTCCTTTACCTGTGATAGTCCATGAGTCGAACTTCATGAGCATCAGAACCCTGCCAACGAAAGACAATCCTCCATTGGTCGTTGACCCGGATGCTGTGGAGCCCCTTCAGATCGTCCTTGAGCGGCTCGAGGCGATTCCCGGGTGGAGCTTCGAGATCGGTCAAATCAGAGGCACCATTCAGGTAGTCGAGTTTTTGATTCGCTCGTTGTAACACGTCGGCTGGGAATCGCTTCAGCAATCGAATCGGCGTCCCGTGAAACACCGCTTCTGTTCCCTTGTCGCCGAACGAGACGATCACAGCAGACTACCTCTGATCAGAGTATAATAGATTCACGGTTACCGTGCAACCGTGTATGGCTGATCCGAGCCTAACGGTTCGAATTCAGCGGACCGGGACCGCGGCCGCCGCGGGTCCGGGTCCGCTGGAACGAGGTGCTAAGTCTATTTGTTACCGTATCGGGAGTCCCATTTTCTCTGAAGGCAGTCCGCGACAACGGCTTCCTCAAACGCGCGGAGTTCCTGAATTCGAAAGTAAAGATCTGTTTCAAGATTGCTTCCGGGTTCGGGAGCGCTTTGAGGGCTGTAGGAAGGAACATCTGAGCGGTTTTTGTACGCCTCTCGCCAGGAAAGCTCGGCAGCCGAACATTCGGGGCAGGCGCAGCGGGCGCTGGTTACCTCCTCCTGGACTATGCACACGCCAGACACGCTGCGGGGTGCAGGATTGGGGAAATCTTCCTCTTTTGCGAGGCTGTAGCGGCAGCCGAACTCAGCAAGACCGACGCTTGGAATCTCGCCTGCCGGAAGGCCGTATGCGATTGGTATTTCAAATGCCTCGAATGAAACTCCATGAACGTCGCAGAAATATCGGGGGTTCTCTTCAGAGGTTCACTGAAGGTGTCGGTCAGGTGGCGGGTCGGCAATTTCCTGCTCTTGTGAATGAAGGGCGGTGGTCACGGTCAAAATTCCTACGACCGTTGCCACTAAAACTCGCATGAGAATATTGATCCTCCTGGTCCGACTGGTAAGACCTAAAGAGGCCGTATTGGTTCCAGCCGCCTAACGGTCCGCTGGAATGAGAGGTTAGGCCAGTCATCCAAAGAATACCGCGTGATCATTGCGCTCGACTGGCGCGAGTATTTCTCCGAAACGGGCACTTTCGCCGATCCAGTCGCAATAGAGCCCAGCGTCCGTTGGCACGCTGCCACGAGACCGACCAACCGTTGCAGTCGGGTTCATACCGAAAGCGCGCGATTGGAAGTTTCGTCCATTCGGTTCCGATGCCGTCCCAAGGTGGACGCTCCTCTATTAGCGTGATGTCGTTGCCACGTATCTTGTAGGTGTGGCGAATCTGATCCCTGTACGCAGGTGGCACAAACTCAGCGCAGAACTTCTTGAGGTCACGTTCCGCTTCAGCGCGTTTGATTTCTGGTAGAGCCATTTTCCGATTCTACAGGGATCACCTAACGGTTCGAATTCAGCGGATCACACCCCGCAGGGGTGGGAGTCCGCTGAAACGAGTTGTTAGGCGGCAACAATCTCGTTGAGGCCATCGATAGCCTCGTTGACGAGTTCCGGTGACAGCGTGGTGATTCGTTTGCCAACTCGAAGAACGGAAAGAGTTCGAACCTGGCTGATCTTGAGCCAGGAGCGTTTGGGAAGTCCGGGTTCCGTGATCTCAAGGTTGAGAGGAAATCCGGCTCGCTGAGCTTGGCTCGTGATGGCCATTGCGATAACAGTTCCCGATCGTTCGTTGAACACGTCATGGCTAATGACCAGAACAGGCCGACGACCCGCTTGTTCCTGTCCTCTTACGGGGTTGAGATCGGCCCAATAAACTTCTCCTCTTAGTATTCGGGCCACTGTTCAACCTCCGAGGCCATTCCCTCCTCGGCCAACGCGGACTCGAATCCCGAATCAAGTTTCGCGCATTCTCTCGCGAGTCGGTCTCGCGACAGCCTGGAAAGCCGTTCCTCGAGTGCTTCCTGAATCGCACGACTCCGACTCGGGTACACGCCTTCGACCACCAGCCGATCGAGCCTTTCTACTGTGTCCTTGTTCAAACTGATTGCTATCTTCGCACTTGCCATTCGGCACCTCCGGTATGACCAATTGTCATACCCGCGGCCTCGATTGTCAACCCGCCTAACGTTTCGAGTTCAGCGGACCGAGGCCGCGGTCGCCGCGGACTCGGGTCCGCTGGAATGAGTTGTTAGGCACTTTCTTCCCGAAGACGCCCGGATACGTATTTGTGGAGAATGCTCGAAACCAGGGTCTGATAGGGGATTCCCTCTTCGAGTGCTCTCTTCTGCAGGGCGTTGAGGTCTCTGCTAGAGATCCTGACGTTGATGCGGCGGTCCTTTTTGAAGGTCGCATTCGCGTAATCCTGAAGACGACCCATCTCTCGTTTCTTATCAGAGACAGATCTCCATTCTCCGGCCTCGAACGACTTGAGGAGTTCCTGTTCTTCTTTTTCCAGCTTGGCCATTAGGGACCTCCGATGTAATCCCGGGTCGCCTTGCGACTGGGAATGATTGTTTTCAAAAACACCTCTCGGTCATCCTCGACGAAAGGCACGAGGTAGGCATAGCCCTCGACGTTGACGACCATGATTTGCTGCCTCGAGTATTTCTCCTGGTTTGGATGTTCCAGGATGTCGAGCACATCACCATTTTCGACGTGGAATACGATTTCCTCGAAGGAAATGCCCCGGGTCGCGTGTAGCAGCCGATTTTTCTCGGGACTCCAAGAGAAATATTTCACGGAACTAATGTCGTACAATGTGTGCCGATTGTCAACACCTGCCTAACGGGCAGGGAGTTAAGCGGCCGAGCAGGATATCAGGCGGACGCTTGCGTCCGACTGTAGCCTGCGATGGTCCGCTTGAACGACCGGTTGGCCGGCGCCGCGCCGGACACCGGGCGTGCAATTAACTCCCTGCCCGTTGGCGAGGCGCGAAGCGCCGCGCCAACGGT
>Ga0164313_10000701_pt1 | contig 27903 bp, 18 predicted proteins | sample GuaBasSedimGuay4_FD_113735 | JGI IMG/M metagenome (GOLD analysis project Ga0164313, IMG submission 113735) | Subseafloor sediment microbial communities from Guaymas Basin, Gulf of California, Mexico - Guay4, Core 4569-4, 0-3 cm | ecosystem: Environmental > Aquatic > Marine > Hydrothermal vents... | reverse complement strand
GTCATCGAGGCCATGGGCTTCGAGGCCTACGCCCACGGCAGGGTCGGCGAGGCACGCTTCGTTGCCCGGATCGACAGCGAGGTCGCAGCAGAGACCAAAGCAGGAGACCTCCTTGGCCTCACGGTGCCGGCCGAGGCGGTCGCCGGCCTTGGTCTTCGCCGCGACCTCGCTGTCGATCCGGGCAACGAAGCGCGTTTCGCCAACCTTGCCGTGGGCGTAGGCCTCGAAGCCCATGGCCTCGATGACTTCGACCTCGAAGGAGATGGCGGCGTCTTCTTCTTCGCACACCAGAACGTCGTGGGGACGGATGCCCAGGAGCACCTCCGCGGGGGGCTCTCGGCCGTCGAGTTCGAGGGTGACTCCGTCGGCCTTGACCACGCCCTCGGCGTACTCGGCCGTCAGGAAGTTCATGGCGGGGCTGCCCATGAACGAAGCGACGAACCGTGACGCCGGGCGGTTGTAGACTTCGAGGGGGGGACCTGCCTGTTCGACCTTGCCCGCGTTGAGCACCACCAGGACGTCGGCGAGGGTCATCGCTTCGATTTGGTCATGGGTGACGTAGACCATCGTCGCGTTCAGCTCTTCGTGGAGCCGTTTGATCTCCACGCGCACCTCGGCCCGGAGGGCGGCGTCGAGGTTCGAGAGCGGCTCGTCGAGCAGATAGAGGGTGGCCCGCCGGGCGACGGCGCGGCCCATCGCGACGCGCTGGCGCTGGCCACCGGAGAGCTGGCGCGGGTAGCGCTGGAGCAGGTCCCCGAGGCCGAGCATTTCGGACACGTACTTGATGCGCTCCGAGATGAGCTCCGCGGCTTCGCCCCGAAGCTTCAGCCCGAAGGAGAGGTTGTCCCGGACCGTGAGGTGGGGGTAGAGCGCGTAGCTCTGAAAGACCATGGCGATGTCGCGGGTCCGCGGGGGGAGCCGAGTGACCTCCCGGTCTCCGATGGCGATGGTGCCCGCGTCGGGGATCTCGAGGCCGGCGATCGTCCGCAGCAGGGTGCTCTTGCCGCAGCCGCTCGGCCCGACCAGGACGACGAGCTGTCCGTCCGAGACCTCGAGGTCGATCCCCCGGAGGACGGCGTTATTGCCGAGCTTCTTCTCGATGCCCGAAAGCTTCAGGGACGCCATCGTGGGCGCCTATTAGCCCGGATCAGGCCATGGGGCCAGAGGGGCTTCTCGTTAGGGGTGATGGTGATGGGGGCGGTGCGGCACTACCGGCGCCGCTACGGTCGGCCTGTCGGCTCTGCGCGACTGCGCACTCCCGGCGCCTGGGCCGGCGGGCTGCCGGCTTCGCACGCCTCCGGCGCGCTTTCGCCTCGGCCCGCCTCTCCATGCGCCTTCTTGTTGAGGCCTCCGGCGCGCTTTCGCCTCGGGCCGCCCTGCGCGGCGCCTTCTCGTCAGGAACGAGGGGAAGTGCCGAAGTTCGCCAGGACCAGGCCCTCGTCGGTCATGACCGTGTGGCTGACGGTCGCGTGGCGGGGGTGGCCGATTTTCGCGCCGCCGGTGGGGCCCACCAGGCGGTTCAGGTAGTCGGCGATGGCGCCCGCTGGCAATACGGCGCTGGCCCGTTCTCCCGGGTGGCGCTCGGCGAGCTCGCTGAGCTGCCGGTCGAGGTCGTCCGTTGCGATTGGAGCGTCGCTCAAGAAGATGTCGTTGCGGGCCGCCAACATCGCTCCGGCGTTGCGCACGTGGGGGATCGGCGCCGCATAGAGGTGTTCGAGGCCCCGGTACCATCCGCCGAGGTGTTCGATGGCGAGGACCGAGGGGCCCCCGCGCAGCCGCCCGCCCTCGGGGACAGGCTCGTCCGTGTCCGGCTGGTGGTGGCTCACGAGGCCCACCACGCCGTCCCCCCGGCCGAGGCGTTCTTCGGCCCAGGCGCCAACCGGGCCGAGGTGGGTCGCGTCGTTCCAGCGGTGGAGGGTGAGATCGCCGTCGTGGACCTCGACGGTCGACAGCGCCGTATTGACGACGCGTCCGAGGGGCCGCGGGTGGCGGCCCCCGATGCCGAGGAGGCCCGCGAAGAGCGCGGCGATGGCGCCGCCGTGGGCGACGACCGCGACGTGGGAACCCGCGGAGGCGTCTCGGACCACGGCATCGAAGGCCGACTTGATCCGGTCGTAGAGCTCGTCCCAGGACTCCCCCCCGCCGATCTTCACGTCCCGGGCGCCGGCGGCGAGGACCTGGACCTGGTCGGGGAACTTCAGGGCCACCTCCCGGCGATCGAGGCCTTCCCAGTCTCCGACGTCGAGCTCCCGGAAGGCGGGTTCGAGGGTGACCTCGCGGCCCAGGGCCCGGGCGGTGTCGGCGGCGCGGCTCAGGTCCGAGCTGATGACCCGGTCGAAGTGCGCGCCTTTGAGGCGGCGGCCGAGGCTCTCCGCCTGATCCCTGCCCAGGGGGGAGAGCTTCGAGTCGCCTTGGCCCTGCCAACGCCCGCTGACGTTGGATTCGGATTCGCCGTGACGGACGAAGGTGATGCGTATCGATGCGGTCTCGCCCACGGCCTCGATCTCCCGCTCTACTTCTTGGGCTTCTTCTTGGGCTTCTCTTTGGCCTTCTCCGGCTCTTTGCCCTGGCCCTTCTCTTGTTCTTTCGGGACCGAAGCGGACGCCTTCCGCGGCTCGATCACCTGGTCGATGATGCCGTACTCGAGGGCCTCGGTTGCGCTCAAGAAGTTGTCGCGCTCGGTATCTAGCGCGACTTGCTCTTCGGTCTGGCCCGTGTGGTAGCCGAGGATGCCGTTGAGGCGCTCCCGGAGGAAGAGGATTTCCTTGGCGTGGATCTCGATGTCCGAGGCCTGGCCCCGGAAGCCGCCGAGGGGCTGGTGGATCATCACTCGGCTGTGGGGCAGGGCCCGGCGCACTCCCTGGCTGCCCGCCGCCAGAAGGATGGCCGCCATCGAGGCGGCCTGGCCGAGGCACACCGTCGAGACCGGGCAGCGGATGTACTGCATGGTGTCGTAGATGCCGAGGGCCGACGTGACCACGCCGCCGGGGCTGTTGATGTAGAGGATGACCTCCTTGTCGGGGTCATCGCTCTCGAGATAGAGGAGCTGGGCGATGATGATGTTGGCGACTTCGTCGTCGATCGGCGTGCCGAGGAAGACGATCCGGTCCTTCAAGAGGCGGCTGTAGATGTCCCAGCTGCGCTCCCCGCGGTGGGTCGTCTCGACGACCTGGGGGAAAGGAATTGCGCCCATAATTCGGTCATTTTCGGCCATGGTCGGCGGAGCATAGCGCCGCCTCCGCCTCGGGTCGACCGTCGTTCCTCGGCTGCTACAACCTGAAACCATGACGGGCACTTATCGGGCTGCAGCGGCGGCCCTCCTTATCTTCGGTCTCGCCGGGGGAGCCAGCGCTCAGGACGCATCCCGGTCCTTCGAGCGCTTGGTGACGGGCAATGGCTGGGCGATGGCCAGCTACGACCGTGCGTCCCACCGCATCGACACCTTCCTCGAGCACCCCTATCGCTTCGCAGGCCCTCGGGACGCGGCACCGGACCTCTGCTTTGCGGCGGACGAGTCTCGGGACCTAGCCTTCGATACGTACTTCGGGGCCCGGGTCGGCGCCACCGGCGAGTGGCTCTCGGAGGTCGCCCTCGACGAGGCCGGCTACGAGGTCGGGACCAACATCATCCGCACCTCGCACCACGTCGGCCCGGGGCGGTCTGTCCGGGTCACGACCTACACCTTCATGCCGACCGAGGTCGACCAGCCCGTCCTGGTGATGCTGGCCCGTTACGAAAACGTCTCGACCGCGAGCGTCGAGGTCACCCCCCACGCGGTCTTCAACTTTCGCCTCGGGAACGCCGGCGGCGGCCGCGAGCCGAGCAGCGACGGCGAGGAGGCGAGCTGGGACGATGGCCGCGCTACGCTCTACGAGTACGGGCCGAGCCAGGGCACCATCGCCTACACGGCGCTCTCGCCGGTCAGCCGCGTGAGCACCACCGTCGGCGGCGGCAGCGCCTACGAGCGTTTGAAGTCCGGTACGGACATCGACGACGCCCGGGCGACGACGGGTCCGGTCAACGACATGGCGCCGGGGTTCGCGGCAGCGACCGCGACCCTCGCCCCGGGGGAAGATGTATGGATGGCGTCGAGCGTGCTGTGGGCCCTCGACGAAGACGCCGGTCCCGACATCGACGCGCTGCGCACGTGGGCCGCGGGTCGCGCCCCGGCCGCCTTGCTCGCCGCCGAGAAGAGCGCCTGGGACGCTTGGCATACGACCCCGCCTTCGGGATTGAGCGACGCCCAGCGTGACCTCTGGCTGCAATCGGCGGCGATCTTGCGCATGGGCCAGGTCCGCGAGGCGGGCCCCGGATTTGGCCAGATCCTGGCGAGTTTGCCCCCCGGCCTCGGCTTTGTGGACGCTCAGTGGAACATCTCTTGGGTCCGCGACATGGCCTACGCCGTCGCCGGCCTCGCCCGGTCGGGGCACCTCGCCGAGGCCCGGGCGGCCATCGAGTTTCAGCTGAAGGCCCCGCGGGGGCGCCACGAGTCCGAGGTCGGCATGCCCTACCGGATCTCCATCACGCGGTACTTCGGCAACGGCGAAGAAGAGTCCGACTGCAACGCCGACGGACCCAACATCGAGTTCGACGGATTCGGGCTCTTCCTCTGGTCCCTCGGCGAGTACCTCCGGGCCGGCGGCGACGCGGCGGTCGTCGAGGAGTTCTGGCCGGTCATCTCTGGCGAGATAGCCGACGTCCTCGTCTCCCTCGTCGACGACTCCGGGGTCATCGCGGCCGACTCCTCCATCTGGGAGGTGCACTGGAACGGGCGCCAGCGTCGCTTCACCTATACGTCTCTCGCCGCCGTCCGCGGTCTCTGCGAGGTGGCCGAGTGGGCCGACGGTCGCGGCGACGCCGACGCCGCGACGCGCTACCGCGATACCGCCGAGGGGATCCGCCGCGCTCTCATCGCGCGCCACACGGACTCCCGGGGCGCCCTGGTGCAGAGCGCCGAGGACCTCATCGCGGGCCACCACTACGTCGACGCCGCGACCGTCGAGGCGATCAACTGGGGCATCATCGACCCCCGGGGGCGGACGGCCCGGGCGACCCTCAACTCGCTCATCGACAACCTCACGGTCACCACCGGAACGGGCTTCATGCGCAACGACGACGGCGGATGGTACGACTCCCAGGAGTGGGTCTTCGTCGACTTCCGCCTGATGCCGGCCCTCGGGGCGGCGGGCTTCGAGGAGCGCCAAGGCGCCATCCGCGGTTGGGTCGAGGGCCAGGCCCTGGCCAACGATCTCATGTTCTCGGAGCTCCACGACGCGGGGACCGGCGCCTACGCCGGCTCGATTCCCATGGTCGGCTTTGGTGCGGGGGCCTACATCGTGGCGCTCTCCGGGGAGGGCGTGGCGGGGCCGGCATGCGGCGCTTACGCCGAGGAGCCTGACGCTCCTCCGGTCGTCGACGGTGGTGCTCCGGATGGCTCGGTCGGTTCCGACGGGGGCACGTCGGATGATGGCGGGACCACTGCGCCGCCCTCGGACGATGGCGGCTGTTCCGCGGCGGGGTCGCCGGCGGCCTCGATGGGGCTCATGGCCATGGTGTTTGCTTTCTTCTTCGTTCGCCGGAGGCTCTCGTGAAGCGCCCTCTCGTCATGTTTCCCCGCTTGCTCGTCTCGCTCGTCTTGCTCGTCGCTTGGGCCGCCCTCCCGGCGTGCGGTGACGACTCCTCGATGGTCACCGACAGCTCCGTCGGCACCGACGGAGACACCCCCGATGTCGCGGTCCCGGACGGCTTCTGCCCCGCCACGGTGACCTTCCGGGCTACTGGCTCCACCCCCGATGTGCACATCGCCGGGCCCTTCAACGACTGGGACGAGACCGCGGACCGCATGGTCGACGACGGCACCGGCGTCTACCGCGTCACCCTGGCCCTGACCCCCGGGGTTCACCCCTACAAGTTCTTCGTCGAAGGCGACGGCCGCGAGCCCTGGCGTCTCGACCCCGACAACGCCTACCGCGCCTACGATAGCGGAGAGGAGAACTCGGGTCTCCGGGTGGCAGATTGCCGAGTTCCGGGCCTCACCGTCGATACGGCGACGGGCGTCCGGGGTGAAGACGGCGTGGGGCGCATCGACGCGACGGTGCGCTACGATCGACGCTTGGCGGGCCCCGCCGACATGGTCACCGCCGAACTCCGCAGCGGTCGGAGCACCCGGGCCCTCGATGGCGCCGAGGTGACGGTAGCCGGAGATGTGATCACCGTGGCCGTCACGGGCCTCGCCGAAGGCAAACACACGGTGCGCATTTCGGCCATCGACACCGCCGGCGTAGAAGCCGAGTCGGTGCTCCTGCCGGTTTGGATCGAGGCTGAGCCCTTCGAGTGGCGGGACGCCCTCATCTACATGATCCTCACCGACCGATTCAAAAACGGCGACGCGACCAACGACGGGGAGCCCACGATGGCGAGCCCCGGCGCCGAGTGGGACGGCGGCGACCTCGAGGGAGTGAAGGAGGCCATCGAGAGCGGCTACCTCGACCGGCTCGGTGTGAGCGCCCTCTGGCTGACGCCCTTCAACGACAACCCGGACGTCGCCTACGCCGACGCCGACGACTTTCATAGCGTCGCCGGCTACCACGGCTATTGGCCCGTCGATGCCCGGGCCGTCGACCCGCGCCTCGGCGGCGAAGAGGCCCTCGACGAGCTCGTCGCCGTCGCGCACGAGCACGGCATCCGCATCCTGATGGACCTGGTCGTCAACCACGTGCACGAGGACCATCCGTACTACCGAGACCACCCGACCTGGTTCAATACCGGGTGTATCTGCGGGACCGGTGGTTGCGATTGGACCGAGCGTCGCCTCGATTGCCTCTTCCGGGACTACATGCCCGACCTCAACTGGGAGGTCACCGACGCCTCCGAGCAGGTCATCGAAGATTCGCTCTACTGGCTCGAGCGCTTCGACCTCGACGGCTTCCGCGTCGACGCGGTGAAGCACGTCGTCGACGGCGCCATCTTCAACCTCGGCATGCGGGTGCGCGAGCGCTTCGAGACGGCCGGGACCGAGTACTTCCTGATGGGCGAGACCGCCCAGGGGTGGGACTCATCGTCCGGCCCGACCGAGGGCGGCAACCCGGGCAACTACGACATCATCTCGCGCTACATCACCCCCGACGGCCTCGACGGGCAGTTCGACTTCGTCCTCTACTACGCGGCGTCGCTCCAGTTCCTCGGCGATACGCCGGGCCGGGGCATGGCCCACGTGGACTTCTGGACCCAGGCGTCGATGGAGCGGTACCCGCGCGGGGCGGTGATGACGCCGTACATCGGCTCCCACGATACCCAGCGTTTCTTGACGCTCCAGGCCCACCCCGGCCAGGCGAACAACAAGTGGGACGACCTGCCCACGGCGCCGGACTGGGACGAGCCCTACGACCGCATGTACGTCGCCCTCGCGTGGCTCCTGGCCATCCCCGGCGCGCCGCTGCTCTACTACGGAGACGAGTATGGCGAGTTCGGCGGTGCCGACCCGGACAACCGCCACGTCATGCGCTTCGACGGGGCCCTCAATACGCGCGAGCAGAACCAGCTCGATCGCGTGAGTCGCCTCGGCCGCGCTCGCGCCGACCTGGTCGGCCTCCGCCGGGGCGCCTACCGCACCCTTCAGGCCGACGACGACCTCTGGGTCGTGGCCCGGGGGGAGGGCGAGGACCTCGTCCTCGTCGTCGTGAATCGGGGCGCCGCGCCGCGCGCTGAGTCCATCCCCGTCCCGGCGGACGTTGCCGCGGAGGGCCGTTCCTTCGTCGACGCCCTCGCCGGCGGCGCGACGCCAACCGTCGAACGAGCGGCCATAACGCTCACGATTCCGGGCCGCAGCGCGCTCTACCTGCACTGATCTCAGCGCGCCGCGGGGCGCGTTAGATCATTCTCGAGACAGGCGCGTCTAGCTCTCCCCATGACCCACCGGGAGAAGCTCATGCGCGCCTTGTTCACCCTTTTTGTCCTCGCGTCGGTGGCCCTGGTGGTCGGATGTGGGGGATCCGCGGCGGCTCAGAGCGTCGACCAACGCCAGATGCGGGTCGTCGTCGAGGATGGCTCGGGAGCTCACGTGGCCGGGGCCGGGGACGCTTGGATCGGGGGATCCACGGCTCAGACCCGCATCGTCGTCGGCGCCAATGGCGAGACCTACATCGGCATCTGGGTCGATGCGCCTCAGCACGTCGCCGTCGGCCGAAGGCAGCCCCTGGCGCTCTCGTTGGTCGTCGACACCTCGGGCTCGATGGAAGGGCAAAAGATTCAGAACGCGCGCATGGCGGCGGCGAGCCTCGTCGAGAGCCTGCGCACCGGGGACGTCGTCTCCATCTACGCGTTCAGCAATGGCGTGACGGAGATCGCTCCTCAAACCACGGTCTCGGCGGCCAACCGCGGCATGCTCGTGCAACAGGTCAACAACATCCAGGCCCTCGGCGGCACCAACATGTACGACGGCATCCGCGTCGGCGAGGACCGCCTCGCCCGGGCCCCGGCCACCCATCCCATCCGCCGCCTGGTGATCATCTCCGACGGCCGCGCCAATATCGGGCCTTCGGATGCTCAGAGCCTCGGCGCTCTGGCGGCCCAGGGCACCGAGTGGGGCGCTCAGATCTCCGCCATCGGCGTCGGCCTCGACTACGACGAGCGGACGCTGGCGGCCCTCGCGGTGCGCAGCGCCGGCCGCATGTACCACCTCGAGCACCCGGCCCAGATGGCGGTGATCCTCGAACAAGAGCTCGAGCTCCTCGGCCAGACCATCGCGACCAATACCATCATCGAGATCCTGCCGGCTGCGGGGGTGCGCATCCTCGGCGTCGAGTCGACCGGAGGCACCCTCGAAAACGGCCGCGTCCGCGTCAACGTCGGTGCGCTCCACGCCGGCCAGCGCCGTGAGGTGCTCCTGCGCGCCGAGATCGACACCGAACGCCTCGGCCGCCATGCCGTCGGCACGGCCCGCCTGAGCTTCGATGCCTCGACCGGAGAGCGGCAGGTTCAAAGGGTGAACCTCGGCTATGAGGTGGTCCGCAACCGCGGCGCCGCCGCCCGGAGCAGCGTACCCCGGGTCGCCGGCCTCGTCGCGAACCACCAGGCCGCCCAGGCCCAACTCCGCGCCGCCGTCGCCCTCAACGAGGGCCGCACCGAAGAAGCCGCCCGGGAGTTCGACTTCGCCGCCGACACCATCCAAGGCGCCCTGGTGAACCAGGCCCCCGCCGAGCGTCGCCGGATGATGGAGCGCGAGCGCTCGATCCGCGGTCAGGGCCAGCGCGCTGGGCGCCCGATGAGCGCCCCGGCGGCTCGGTCGTTGTCGCTCGAGGCGAACGACGACGCGATGAGCGGCATGGGGTACTGAAGGCATCTCCTTCGGTCGCGATGAGTCGAGGACGTAGGTCGGTCATCCGCCGTTCGATCTCACGCCGCAGGCGAGCGGTCGGTCGCGCGGGGAGGCCGATCTCCGGGAGCCGCTCGAGAAACGGGGCGGCCCGTTCGACCTCTTCAGGGGTCGAAGCACTCGAGTCGCATGTCGACGATGGTCGCCACGTCGGGGCCGTGGAGCATTCCGTAGCTCGTAAGGCCGACCATCCGCCGTCGCAGACACCTTCGCATTTGCCGAGTCAGGGGGCCCGGGTCCGAGAACCTGACCTCCGCGATCGCGTGGAATTCATCGACGGTGACCTCGACCGAGAAGGTTCCTTTTCGCACGCCTTCGAGGCATCCCCTGTCCTGTTGGATGAAGAAGGCGGGGCGGATCGCTCGATAGAGCGTGGCGCCCGAGTTGCGGGTGCTGCCGCGGGCGTGCGAATAGGCGTTAAGGGTTGCGCCATGGGGACAGATTTCCGCGGCTCGGATTCGATCGCCAGAGGGTTCCCGAGGGGCCCGTTGAGACATGGCGAGGGCGGGAGCGGCCGGCGTACCTTCAGGGGGCGCCGCCGACGCTGTCATTGGTGACGCCTCCTGTGGCGGATCGGTTGCGAGATCGACCGGTGCTATCGGTGCGATCGGCTCTATCCGAGTGATCTCGGCCCTCGTCGTCGTCCCCTCGTTCACGGGCTCCGAGGGGAGTGACCTGCCCGGGAGGAGGGTCCCTGCGATGAGACCGCCACCGACCAGACTCGCTCCCAAGAGGGCCATGAGGACTGCGGGGCGTCCCCAGAAATCGCCGGGGGATCTCGCCTGACCGACGGCGGGAGCCACGTCGGGCACCAAACTCTTGGCCCGGGGCGGGGCGGTCGGCGGTGGAGGTTCGATGGGGCTCGGGGCGCGGGCCCGGGGGCTAGCCTCCGCCCCGACCGTCCTCACGGACTCCGCGATGGCCAGCGCCGCTTCCACGGCTGTCTGATATCTGCCGGCGGGGTCCTTGGTCAGCATGCGATCGAGCACCGAGACGAAGGCGACGGGGAGATCAGGTCGAAACTCGCCGATTGGGACCGGAGGCTCGGTGAGCATGGCGATGATTCGGTCCGCCGCGACTTTGCCGGGGAAGGGGAGGCGCTTCGCCAGCATGGCGTAGAGCATCACGCCGATGGCCCACAGGTCTGCGCGCCCATCGACGGGCTCGCCCTGGGCCTGCTCCGGGGAGAGATAGCCGGGGGTGCCGAGGATCTGCCCGGTCTGGGTGAGGCGCGTGTGCCTCGCCTCGTCGAAGAGGCCGGCGATGCCGAAGTCGAGGACCTTTACGGTTTCGCTTCCGTCCGGCTCGACGGTGACCATCACGTTTGCCGGCTTGAGGTCTCGATGCACGATGCCTTGGGCATGGGCGTAGGCCATAGCCGACAGAAGCTGCTGTATCAGCTCGCTCGTCCGGGCGAGGCCCAGGGGCGCTTCGGCTTCGATGACCTTCCCGAGGGGCCGGCCTTCGACGTACTGCATGGCGATGAAGGGCTGGGCCCCTTCGATGTCCGATGCGATGACCCGGACGATCGCCTGGTGGGTGAGGGCGGTGGTGACCGATGCTTCCCGGGCGAAGCGCGCCGCAGCGCTCGTGTGGCCCACGAACCTGGGGTGAATGAGCTTGAGCACCACCTCGGCGCCGGCGGCGTCGGTCGCGAGGTAGACGGCCCCCATGCCGCCCTCTCCGAGCAATCGTCCGACCCGATATCCCCCGATCGTCGTGCCGGAAAGCGGTCGTTCGACTTCCACCGCGAGATCGTATCAGAGCAGGTCGTCAGACGCGCCGACGGGCCTGGTCGAGAGCGGCGTGGGGTGTCGACGTGATCCTCGGGGGCTCTTTACAGCCGGGTTCCGGGGCTTACCTCTCAGGTGTGCGTGTGGTCATCACATCGACCGCCGCGGCTGTGCTGGTGGTCATCGGCGGGTGTTCTTTGCTGGAGGGGCCTCCCTACTTCATCCCGGGGTCCGCCACGCTGCCCGATTGCACGGAGGCCCCGGCCGTCGACGTGACCGGTCGTTGGTTCGACGGGGGCGAGCTGACGATACAGACCGACGGCTGCGCCGGCACCGCCGCTGGCGACGTGCTCACCGTGTGTGCCCTCGATTGGCAGATGACGCAGTCGGGGGCCGAGGTGAGCATCGTGGTCGACGAGGAGTATCGCCTCGAGGGGCGCGTCTGCGGGGACCAGCTCTACCTTCAGGGAGGCTGGTGGTTGCCCACCGAGGACCCGCCGTACGGCTGCACCTACGAGGACGACACAGCCGAGGAGGTTGGCATCGAGGCCGCGGGCAACGTGCTGCGCCTAGCCGATGCGCGTCTGGCGGGGACCCTCGTGGTGCGGGGAGGGTGCCTCGCCGAATATGCGATGGCGCTCGAGCGCAGCGGGCCCTGACCTGTGACCTGATCGACGGCGCCGTCACCATCTGGGCATCCCAGTACGGTACCCGTTCACGTTCGCGGAATTGACCACGGTCAACGCCGCGGGGCCGGCCGTGCGTACTAACGGAGTTGTGCCGTCAGCTAGCGCGAGGAGGTCCGGGGGGGCTGTCGGATGCGGAAAGGTAGCGGCAATGCGTACGCTCAGTTGGATAGGGACAGTTACCCTTTTAGTCAGCCTCTCGATGCTGGGCTGCAGTGGCGGCGACGGGTCGAACGGGACCGACGGGACCGACGGAGCGGATGGCTCTGACGGTACCGATGGCACCGATGGCACCGATGGTACGGACGGGGCCAATGCGTTGGTCGCGATCACCGTCGAACCGGCCGGAGCGAACTGTGAGTTCGGCGGTCAGAAGGTCCAGGCCGGCACCGACCAAAATGGCAACGACATGCTCGACCCCGAGGAGGTCACCGCCATCACCTACATCTGTGACGCGTGCGAGGGTGAGGAGGAGTGCAATCCCTTCATCGAGGTCGCCCAGAGCGCCCAAACGGACGCCTGCGTGGCGTGCCACGAGACGACGACCCCTGCGATCGTCGAGCGTTGGCAGCTGAGTCGGCACTACCGTGAAGGGGCCGGCTGCTTCGAGTGTCACCAGGCCGACGCCACCGACGTCGACGCCATGAGCCACAACGGCGAGACCATCGCCATCCTCGTGACGCCGGACGACTGCGCGAGCTGCCACCCGGCCGCCTCGGCGGAGTTCGAGCTCAGCCACCATGCCCAGGCCGGTCAGATCCTCGGATCCCTCGACAATCGCCTGGCCGAGGTCATCGAAGGCGACCTGTCGTTCCACGGTGCGTCGCCGGTCTCGGTCATGGGCTGCGCCTACTGCCACGGCTCCGAGGTCGAGGTCGAGGCCGGGGGCACCCTCGCCGAACATACCTATCCCAACTCGGGCATCGGGCGCATCAACCCGGACGGCTCCCTCGGTGCTTGTTCGGCGTGCCACATGCGCCACGACTTCTCGCCCGCCCAGGCGCGGCGTCCCGAAAACTGCGGCCGCTGCCACGTCGGCCCGGACCATCCGCAGATCGAGATCTACAACGAGTCCCAGCACGGCATCCTCTTCTACGCCAACGAGGACGACATGGCCCTCGACAGCGAGACGTGGGTGGTGGGCGAGGATTACTCCGCTGCCCCGACCTGCGCGACCTGCCACATGGGCGCGACGAGCTCCCAGCCCGCCACCCATGACGTCGGCACCCGCCTGTCCTGGGTCTTGCGTTCGCCGGTGTCTGGTCACACGGCCGACTGGGAGACCAAGCGCGACTCGATGCAGGACGTATGCGGAACCTGCCACTCCTCCGGGCACGTCGATGCCTTCTTCGCTCAGCTCGATGCGGGCGTGGCGCTCTACAACAACAAGTTCGCGATCCCGGCGAAAGCCATCCATGACGCCGTCCGCGGCGGCGTCGTTCCGGCGGTCGGCGCGAGCCTCGTCCCGCTGGTGACCCTGGACACCTTCGATGACGAGATCGAGTGGGCCTACTGGTACCTCTGGCACCACGAGGGCCGCCGGGCGCGCTCGGGCATGGCGATGGTCGGCCCGGACTACGTCCAGTGGCACGGCTTCTACGACGTCGCTGAGCGGTTCTACTTCGACCTAGTCCCCGAGGCCCAGCACATTGCCGAAGAGGCGCTCCTCGACGGCGACGCGACCAACGACGCCACGGCCCAGGCCATCCTCGACTACATCGAGACCGATGTGCTCTGCCGACCTGAGCACACTTGGTTCAATCGCTGCCGAACGCCGTAGGCAGCGGGTCGTCGAGCTACCGAAAGGGCGTCTGACCAACGGGGTCGGGCGCCCTTGCTTCATTGGGGGTGAAGAGCCCCGCTCGCTTCGCCCGGGCGAAGGTGTCCGAGGGGCGCCTGGTGCGCCTGCGGCCTACTCGCCCCACTGCACGGTGACCGTGCTGAAGTCGTCGCTCTCGGGCCATGCAATGCCGGCGAGTTCGGCGGCCTTCGTGTCCCGGAAGTCCTTGGACGCGACGAGGACGAACTCGTCGCCCTTCTTCGCCCAGGCGATGGTCGGGGTGTCCTGGGGGCCGTAGTCGTCATCGTCCCGGGCCAGGCTGATCACGGCGAGGATCGCCTGATCACCATCCCGATAGAGCTTGGCGTTACCGGTCGAGTTCCATGTTTGATAGAAGCTCGAATCGAGGGTCTCGCCCACGAAGTGGATGAGGGCGTTGGCGAAGTCCTTGCCGTCCATTGCGCCGTCGACACCAAAGAAGACTCCGCCCGAGGCGGCGACCATCTTTCCCTTCTTGAAGAGGGATCCTTTGTGAGCGCCGTTGGTGAACTCGCTTCGATTCCAGTCGCTGAATGCGTCGGTCATGAACAGTGCTCTCCAAGTCGGGGTCGGGGAAGGAGGGTACGGGGCCAGCTGGACGCATCTTCCTTCGATGGGCATGCGAGGGCGGATACGGGTTGGCTACGCCGGCGTGGTGCGAAGGCGTCCAGCGTCGGCAGCCCATCAGACTCAGGTCAGGGGTCGAAGCACTCGAGTTCTACGTTGCCGATTCTCACCACATCGGGGCCACGGACGATGCCGCGGGCGTGGGCCAGGGCCGAGAGTAGCTGTTGCATCAGGTCGCTCGTTCGTGCGGGCGTCCCAAGGCGCCTCCGCCTCGATGAGCTTCCCGAGGGTTCGGCCCTCGACGTAGTGCATGGCGATGAAGGGCTGCGCGCCGTCGATGTCCGACGCGACGACCTGGCCGATCCCCGTGTGGGATAGGGCGGAAGTGATGGACGCCTCTCGGGCGAAGCGCGCCGCGGTGCCCATGCCGCCCGCGCCCAATAGCCGTCCGACCCGATAACCGCCGATGTCGGTGCCATGAATCGGGTGTTCGGGGCTCACTGTTGGAGCGCAACAGGGCAGAGCTTCAGAAGCTCCAACGCGCCTGCGTGGGACCTTCTCCGGCTGTGGTCCCATCTGTGGACCCGGGTCGGGCGCGGCGGACTGGTGTAGACTGACGCTGTGCGACAGCCTACCCGAGTGCTGCTTTTTTCGGTCGTCGCGCTGGCTGCGTCGTGCTCCTGCGAGGGGTCGTCCCACCCACCCCCGCCTCCACCCTCTGACGCCGCTGTGCCGACTGACACGGCGCTGGTCGACGCGTGCGGAGATGCTTGCGTGGCCAAATGCACGGCGGATTGGCAATGCGCCACGGGTCTGGACTGCGATCCTGCGACGTCCCGCTGCACCACGAGTTGCCGCGGCCCCGCACGCGAGGTCGGGCTCGACGTGCCCGTCACGCGCGTCAGTTTCGCGGTCACCCTCGACGGCGCGGCGCTGCCCACGGTGGCGTCCGTTGGGACGTATGGCGGAGGTCCCTCGATTGCGCTCGTGCCCGTTGAGGGATGGCGAGGCGCGCCCCGTCCGCAGGGGGTGAGCCTCTACGACAACGCCAGTGACCCATCCCGGTCCGAGTTCGTTCCGGCGGGCAGCGTGGAGATACGGGTATCGCCGGGCGAATATCACGTGGTCTACCGGATGTCCGAGGGTGACTCGAGCTTCACCTCCGAGTGGCCGGTCGCGGAGGAAGCGCGGCTCGCGACGCTCACGATCGATGGCGAGAGCGAGACGGTGTCCCTCGACGTGCCGCGCGCCAGGGTATTGCTCACGACCACCCTCGCGGGGGCGCCACTTCCGGCTTCCAACCAGTGCGCGTGGGGCCGTTCTCCCGAGATCGTGCTCGCCCGGGACGGTTTCACCTCGCGCCACTCCCTCTGCGTGGGTGACGCCCTCGGGACAGAACGCCGTGTGCGGGAGGCCATCGAAGTCTGGCTACTTCCTGGGACGGTTACCCTCCGGTATCGGTATGACCTGTATCGGTTCACTTCCCGCGCGATCGATCCCGAATGGCCGCACGCCCGCGAGACGGAGCTTCTTTCGGGCGTCTCCATCACCGATGGCGTGACGGTGGCGATCGACGTGCCGCGAGCGCGTTTCTCGGTCGCCGCTACCCTCGCGGGCGGTGCGTTGCCTTCGGTGCCGCGCATGTTCCGGTCCGAGAACGTGGAACTCGCGGTCCACGACGCGACCGGTCGCATTTTCTCTTTGCCGCTCTATGAGGAGAGCCTGGACGGCGCGACCTGGGAGCCCGCGGACCCACCTTCTGCCTGGGTGCTCCCTGGGCAGTTCACCGTAAGGTACGGGGGCTCCTGGTTCATTAGGGAGGACGAGTGGCCTCCGTACGCAGCGCCCCTCGACGTCACGGTGGAGGTCCTCGATGACACGGTCGTTGCCGTCGACGTACCGCGGGTGCGTATCACCGCGTCGGTACGCCTCGCCGACGACCCGAGCCCTTGTGAGAACTGGGCAGCGCGCCCAGCGGTTTCGATAGGAAGTATGCGCGTGCTCGCGCCCAGCCTCGACGAGCCGGGGCCCTCGACACGCTGGATCGTACCCGGAACCTACGTGGTCCGGTACAGCGGCGGGGGGTGCGGGGACGGGGCGCCCGAGTGGCCCCAGGGCGGTACGGTGCTGGACGAGGCGCTGGAGGTGCGCGCCGATCGAACCCTCGAATACGTCATCCCGCGGGTCCGCGTACACTTGACGACGACGCTCCGTGGAGCCCCGCTTCAGGCGCTCCCGGCCGAGCCGGGGGAGTGGTTCTCGTACTCGCAAAGCCCATTGTTGGTCTTGCGATCGGCGGACCCTAATGGTTTCAGTACCTGGCACTTGCCGCTCTACTCCAAAGAGGGTGTGCGTCTCGAGCCGATAGGCGAACGGGACGTGGTCCTGATGCCCGGGACGTATTCCGTGACGTATGCGGGCAGCCGAGAGGGAACGTTCGACGCGGACTGGCCGCACGGATACGGGACCGTAGTCGAGGCCTTCGACGCCACGAGCGATACAACCGTCGCGGTCGACGTTGGCGGGACGCGGGTCCGGGCCACGGTGACCCTCGGGGGGCGCGAGGGGCGCGCCGACATCGACGAGTCGCTGTTGGCGATCGAGACCCTTCGACCAGACGATTCTGCCGGGCCCTCGTTGGTCGTCGTGCAGTCGCCCGGGGAGCCGCGGGCGAGCGTCGAGGCGTGGTGGATGCCGGGGACCTACTCGTTGCTTGCGCTGACTCACCGCGAACCGTGGCCCGCCCTCCCGACACCCCTCGGGTGCTGGGTCATTCCCGAGCATTGAACGAGGTCATCACCAAGGGATCCGTCGGCAACCCGAGGCGCACCGTCGGCGGCCGCGATGGCGCGGCTCTTGGTGATCAGAGCGGGTCCAGCTCTACCAGGAGATCGCTGACCGCCAGAGCGCGCATGCGATCGCCGATGGGAAACGTGTGCTCACCGGCGTGCACCACGTCGAGAGTCGTCAGGTGAAGAGCGTTCATTGCGGCCGTCGTCGAGCGGGTCCGTCGTGGAGAACTGGTGCGCTTGAACTCGAACCCTCGCCGAGTTTCGCCACGGACCACCAAGAGATCGAGCTCCGCGCCGCCATGAGTTGCCCAGAAGAAGCACTCCTCGGGGCGCGCCCCGAGGCGCCGGATTGTTTGGCCGAGGATGAAGCCCTCCCAGCTCGCGCCGACCTTCGGATGGGCCAGGAGATCGGCCTCGGACCCAATCCCTAAGAGGGCGTGGAGGAGGCCGCTGTCGTGGAGGTAGACCTTCGGGGACTTCACCTGTCGCTTGGCGAGGTTCTCGTGCCACGGCTGCAGCTGTCGAGCGACATAGGTCGACTCGAGTATGTCGAGGTAGCCCCGGACGGTCTTGTCCGATACGCCGAAGTTTCGAGCGAGGGCCGACCCGTTCCAGGTCTGCCCATGCCAGTGGGCGAGCATGGTCCAGAACCTGCGGAGGGTCGGTGCACCGATCGTGATTCCGAGGCGCGGGAGGTCACGCTCCAGAAACGTCGCGATGAAGTCGTTGCGCCAGCGCGAACTCTCTGCATCGTCCGGAGCCAGATAGGAGCGCGGGAAGCCGCCCCGGACCCATCTTCGTTCGAGTGACTCGATGCCAACCTCGTCGAGACCGAAACCCGAGAGGTGGTGGAAGGCGATTCGACCCGCGAGGCTCTCGCTGCTCTGGCGGACGAGCTCCGGCCCCGCGCTGCCGAGGAGGAGGAACTTCGCGGGGCTGTCCGGGCGATCGGCCAGGACCCGGAGCAGCCCGAAGAGCTCCGGCGCGAGCTGCACCTCGTCGAGGACGACGAGCCCTTCGAGGGGCCCGAGGGCGAGCTTTGGCTCTTGGAGCCGCGCCCGGTCATCGGGGTCTTCGAGGTCGAACCAGTGGTGCTTGGAGTCGGCGGCGAGCCGTCTTGCGAGGGTGGTCTTGCCGACCTGGCGTGCTCCCAGGAGCGCCACCACCGGTGACACCGCGAGCAGCTCGCGGACCCGGCGAGCGTGTTCGGCGCGAAGGAGCATATTTAGCAATATACACGAAATGCCGGAGTCGGCATCCGAGTTTACGGTTTTGTTATGCCGTGGGAGCTCGGGAATCTGTAGGGGTGGCTCGTGCTCGGGGCTCTGCCCTCGGCGGTCTCCCGCGCGCTCATCCCCCGAGTTCGTCGACGAAGACGGCGCCGTCGAAGTCGTCTCGCGAGAAGGGCAGGTCGAGGCGCGGCGAGCGGGGGTGCTCTTCCGCGTAGACGTGCACCCGCGAAGGGAACCGGGTCGGGTAGTAGTTCATCTCGATGATGGTGCCGGCGGCCCGAGCGCTCAGGGGCTCGATGGCTGCGAGGCGAGCGCGGGTCGATGCCGTCTTGCAGGTGGTGATTGCTTCATCGACGCGCGTCTCGGAGTAGGCCGAAGGGGAGAACGGCACGGCGTCGGTCTCGTCACCGTCTACCGGCATCGGCAAGGCTCCGCCGCGCCAGAGCGATGCCTCGTCACCACGAGGGAAGGGGTCCACCGGCACTCCGTCGAGCCACGTGTTGAGATGAATGTGCGGCACTCCGAAGGGGAAGGTCACGAAGCCGTCGAGGCCGCTGTATCCGGAGAGCGCGATGGCCTCGCCCCGACCGACGACCTGGCCCTCCTTCACGAGGGCCCGGGCCAGGTGGGCCGAGCAAGTCATTAGGCCGTCGCCGTGGTCGATGAAGATCTTCAAGCCCCCGCGGTTGAACTCGGAGAGGATCAACACGACCTCCCCGGGCGCCGTGGCCAGGACGCGTGTTCCGACGGGGATCGAAAGGTCGGTCCCGTTGTGGCTGTCGTAGGTCAGGCCTCGGCCGCGGAAGTCTTCGACCTGGGTCTGCTTCACGGACCAGCCGTTTTCGACCGGGGTCTGGCGGTGGTTGAAGAGGTTGGTGAGGATGACCTTGCGTTCGATGAAGGGTCGGCCGCGCCATAGCGGGATCGCGACGCGGGGGCGCAGGAGCCGGAGGCTCGACAGGTCGAACTGGCTCGGCGGTACGTCCTGTTGGCCTTTGATGGCGATCAGCGCCTGGCGGTAGCGCTCGCGCCATGGGGAGAGGCCGAGGGCCTCTCGGAAGAACCGTACCGGTGGGTGAGTCGTGCCCATATCCGAGTATTGTCCACCTGACCCGAACTTTGCTAGGTGGCGCGGCGCCAAAGGTGCGCATACCTCGAGGCCGACCATGACATCCGATCACAAACGCAAGAGCATCAACGGCAAGCCCCTTCGCCCCGAGTCCATGATGATGCGCTACGGCTACGACCCGCATCTCTCCGAGGGAGCGATCAAGCCGCCGATTTTTCAGACCTCGACCTTTGCGTTTCGGACCGCCGAAGAGGGCAAGGCATTCTTCGAGTTGGCCTACGGCCTCCGCGACCGCGAGCCCGGCGAGAAGCTCGGCCTGATCTACAGCCGCCTCAACAATCCAGACCTCGAGGTCCTCGAAGACCGGATGACCCTCTGGGATGACGGCGACGACGCTGCGGTCTTCGACAGCGGCATGGCCGCGATCACGACCTCGCTCTTCACCTTCGTACGCCCCGGAGACGTACTCTTCTACAGCGAGCCCGTGTACGGCGGCACCCACCACTTCATCCAGCACGTGCTCAGCGAGTTCGGGGTGACGGCGATTGCGATCCCCAGCGGCGTGCCCCTCGCGGGCGTCGAAGGGGCGCTGCGCAAAGAGGTCGGAGGCCGTCGGGTGGCGGCCGCCCTCATCGAGACCCCCGCGAACCCGACCAACGCGCTGGTGGACATCGAGGCGGTGTCGACGTTTGTGCACAGCTTCGCGACGGACGACCACTGTCCGTGTGTGATGATCGACAATACCTTCCTCGGGCCCCTCTGGCAGCACCCGCTGAAACACGGGGCAGACCTAGTGCTCTACTCGGCGACGAAGTTCATCGGCGGCCACTCCGACGTGATCGCGGGCATCGCCGTTGGCGGGGCTGAGTGCATGGCGCAAATCAAAGGCATGCGCACCTTCCTAGGGACCATGGCGGGGCCCTGGACCGGGTGGCTGCTGATGCGCAGCCTCGAGACGCTCAAGATGCGCATGACGGCGCAGATGAAGAACGCCCAATACGTGTCGGACTTCCTCGCGGACCACCCGAAGGTCGAGAAGGTCAACTACCTCGGGATGATCAAGCAGGGAGACCCGATGTACGAGGTGTACCGGAAGCAGTGCGCGTCTCCCGGGTCCCTCATCTCCTTCGTGATCCGCGGGGAAGAGAAGGCCGCTTTCGAGTTCCTCAACGCGTTGCAGTTGGTCCACCTCGCCGTGAGCCTCGGTGGAACCGAATCCTTGGCGGAGCACCCGGCGTCGATGACCCACGCCGGCTACGACGCCGACTACAAGACCAAGCTCGGCATCGTCCCAGGGCTGGTCCGGCTCTCGGTAGGCGTCGAGCACTTCTCGGACATCATCGAGGATTTGACGCAGGCGTTTGACGCGATCTCGTAGCCCGCTCCTTCCGTACCGAGGCCTTCCTCACACCTCCGGAGCCTTGACCAGTAGGTGGTAAGACGCCATCTTACCATGGTGAAGACGACGCTATCCACCAAGGGCCAGATTGTCCTGCCGGCGGAGTTCCGCAAGAAAGACGGGATCGAACCGGGACAGGAATTCGACATCGAGCGGATCGAGCGGGGCGAGTATCGCCTCGTCCTCAGGGAGTCCGCGCAGAACCAAGGCTTCGTCGATTGGCTGCTGGCCTGCCCGGACAAAGAGTACTTCGAGTCGATTGCGTCTGAGTCGACCGATACGCTGGGCGCGACTGAATCGTGAAGTACCTGGTCGATGCCAACGTCCTGAGCGAAGCGACGAAGTCGAGTCCCGCGCCGATGGTGGTCAACTGGCTGAGGACGCACGAGGGTGACCTCGTCGTGGACCCGATCATCGTCGGCGAGCTTCGGTTCGGGATCCTCCTGCTCGAACCGGGACGCCGTCGCCAGCGACTCGAAGATTGGTTCGAACGAGGCGTGGCGACCATTCAATGTATCCCATGGGAAATGGAGACCGGGCTGCGCTGGGCAACGCTCCTCGCGCGCCTTCGCACTACGGGTCACGCGATGCCAATCAAGGACAGCATGATCGCCGCGACCGCCCTGGTTCATGAACTGACCCTCGCGACCCGAAACCGGCGGGACTTCGAGTGGTCGGGGCTCGACCTGATCGATCCTTTCGAAGCAGCGCCGTGAGCTGTGCAGCCGAATCACTCTAGCGGAGCACTGGTGATCACTCCCAGGTGAGAGCATCGTATCGAATGCGGCGGATGTGGGTCGTGTAGGGAAGTCCATCGAGCGCTGCCCGGGGTCCCGAGGCGATGGCGATCTCCTCCGGGCCGAGCCAGAGGACGCCTCCGCGTTGGAGGGTGGTTCCGACAGGGGTGTCGATGGTTGTTTCGGCTCCATCTGTGAGGCGGTAGAGGCGAAGGCGGCTCGCGGTCAGCGCAACGCCGGCATATCCGTGACCTGCGTAGAAATCGTCACTCAATTTCGTCAGCGGGGTGACGGCTATCCGTCTCGGGGCCAGGTCGTCGCGGCTCGTGGTGTAGGGCGCGGTCCAAATCTCGATTCGCTCGAAATCGTAGACGGAGGTCGGACCGTAGCCCTGGAGCCAGTAGAGCGATGTTCCGTCGGTGCGGAGGATTGCGGCCGCGGCATCGGTCGGCGCGATCAGGATGCGATTGGCGTCGCCGGGGACGGCGACGCGCACCTGCTGCCAGAAATCCCAGAAGGTGAAGAAGACCGCCGATGCGTAGAAGTCGGAGATGATGTCCTGGCCTGGGTCCGCGGGGGGCGACCCGAGCGAAGTGAGGGCACCGTCGGCCCAGGCGAGCTGATAGATGAAACCCGCTGGGAAGAGGTCGAGGACGATTCCCATTTCGGTTGGGCGGAAGGTGCCGATAGCGTTCAGGTACGATTCCTCTTCCCGAAGCACGCGGATCAGCCGCGGCTCACCGCCCGTTTCGGTGGAGACGGCACCCAGGTACTGGTCGTTGTCCTCAAGTACACCGAAGACGACATCCCCTCGACGCCCGGGTGCGATTCCTGTCATGAAGCACGAACCGTCGAACTCGGTGGGAAATTTCCCCCGGACTCCCCCGCGCGGCACGCCGTTCTCGCTGAAGATCGCGGTGACGACCTGATCATCGTCGAGGTAGTGACGGACCGAAAAGAGACCTCTGCTGCCGTCGTGAATACCGTTCCGGCTCGCAGCCAGATACAAGTTCTCTCCGTCGGGCCAGGAAGGCACGAGTTTCGTACAACCGGTGGCCATGCCGGTGCACGGGGTCTCATCGAACCGACCGATCAGCGCCTCGTCTTCGGTCCACTCGTTGCATCCATCTGGGAAGCCCGCGATCGTGTTCCAACTCCCGGTTCCCGAATCTCCGTCGAGGGCTGAATCCAGGGGTCCGTCGTTGCCCGTGTCGGCGGCATCGGACGTATCCTGGGTCGCATCGGTGCTGGCGTCGACGGCCGCGTCTCCCGTCGGGTCTCCAGGGCACGAGGTGAGGAGCGCGATGGCGCCGACCGCGAGAGCGCGGCCCAGGCGCTCAGAAAGACCCATCGAGGTCTCTCCGTGCTCCGTGGCGCAGGTCCGAATAGGGAACGCCCACGGTCGTCCATGGGCCTCGCCTCTGCGAAACCGGCAGTGTCACGCCCCGCTGTGTCGCTACGATTGGACCAATGACAGTGCCGGCGCCGCGGTGCGCCCCGAGCACGCGCACCTGGGCGTCCTCGACTGCTAGCCGAAGCACGACGTGCCGAACCCGGTTCTGGGAGGCGACCAGGATGAACGAGCCGTCCGGTGCCGAGGTCAGCTGGTGGTCACCGAAAGCCCCAACCGCGGGGAAGGTGGCTAGGGTTACTGACTCCCCGGTCGAGAGGTCGACCCGGAGTAGACGGTAGCGGGGAAGATAGGCGACCTGCGTGCGATCGAGCACGAGGGCCTCGGTCGCTATGGAGCTGACTGCCGCGGCTATGATCTCGTCTGGCACTGTGCCAGTGATCGAAACCTCGGATTCGCTCCCGGACACCAGGCCGACGCGAACGAGTGAGTCCGGCATGCGACCGGGGCCGCTACCGCCGAGGAGGTACATCGTCTCTCGATCTCCCCGAACCAACGCGACCGGCGGCTGGGAGTGGGCTCCGCACGCCAGGCGCAGCGGTTCGACGAGGGGGGGCAGAGGCAAGGGCAGCGGGTCCCCCTGGCCGGCGGGTAGGAACGCGAGGGATCCTTCGAATTGGCGTACGACGCCGAGGACGGACGATGTGTTGCGGTCGAGGGCGGCGAGCAGCACCGGCGATTGCGTGGCGACGGGGGAAATGGCGGCGACTACCCACTGTATCGTTGGGGAGCGCAGCGCATTGCGGAGCGACGGATCGAACGCATCCGTGATGTCGATCTCGGCTCCATCGAAGCGTGCGAAGAACTCCTCGGGAGGACAGATCCCACCGGGGCACGGCTCGGGTTGGGGCAGGTAGGGCACCGGGAACGCAGCAGCACACGATGGACAGGGCCACTGGGGAAGGAGACTCCCGGGCAAGAACGGCGGCAGGGCCGGGAAGGGCTCCCTTCCGATGCGCTGCTCGACCTGCCCAGACCAATAGTGGGAGCTGAGGAAACGGTTCAGCGGCGGGCATGTCGAAGTGGCGCCTTGGTTACAACCGTAGGGACGGCTGCGGTCGGGGTCGCGTAGGTACTCACGCCCGTGGAACCAGGTTACCGTGGCGAAGCTGGCAAAGAGGGGTGTTCCGCCCACGAGGCCGCCGGCGTCGCGCGCATCGGGAATGAAGTCCCACGTCGCCGAGAACTCGCCTCCCGGTGGTGTCGTGTCCGTCCGGTCCCGTGGCCGGTAGGGCAGCAAGACCTCGTCGTCGACGAGGCTCGGAACCGCTTCGAGGAGCGTGGGACGAATCCAGTTGGTCGTCGTTGCGTTGTACTGGGCTGGATTGAGAATGCAGCCGGATGCCGCAACGCATGCCTGCCGGGTGATCAGTTCGTCAGACGTTGCGTCCTCGCACGCGCAGAACCGAAACCCCGTCGCGATCGTGCCCCTCTCCGCAATCGGCGGCGCTCCGGCAGCTTGCGCCTTCACCACCCCATATCCGTCGAAGCTGGCGTTGCTCACTTGCCACGCCCCTCCCCCGGTGTCCGTCGAAGTTGTATTGACGAAGAGCGACGGACACGGATTGGGGTCGCACATGTCGCCGAGGACGGGGGTGCCTGGGGTGATCGCCTCCATATCGGCGTTGCAGTTCAGCTGAAGAGGGTTGCGGAGGTCCGGGCAGTTGTCGAAGCAGTCGGCGACGTCATCATCGTCCGCATCATCACAAGCGTCACCGACGCCATCGTCGTCGCAGTCGAGCTGCAACGGGTTGGTCTCTCCGGGGCAATTGTCGCAGAGTTCGGGGAATCCGTCGTGGTCTGGGTCGGGGCCCGCGCAGACCGTTCCGATACGCTCGCCCGTAGGCGCGAGACAGAATTCCTGCTCGGGATCCCACTCGTCCGGGCAGAGATCGCAGATGTCGCCAAATCCATCGCCGTCGACGTCGGATTGATCTGTGTTTGCCAGGCGCTCCGGAGCTGGGTCGCTTGCGCTCGGAGCGCAGTTGTCGTTGTTGCGTTCGGACAGCCCGTCACCGTCGCGGTCGGGGTAGCCCATGCCGGTGTCGATATCTCCCGGATAGAAATCGTCTCCGTCCGGGTCGATGAGGGCGCGGAGAAGTGGGGAAGTTCTTTGGTTTGCTAGCCAGGGGTTCGCATAGCCGCATCCCGAAAGGCCATTGACGGTCAATATGCGCGGTGGTCCGCCATCCGAGTAGAGCGTCGGCCCGCCGGAGTCTCCGCCCAGGAGGACGGTGGGGCCCGTGTGGCGCAGATTGCACATGTAGTTGCCGGACTCTCCGAGTACGAACGGGCACTGAAAACTCGTGGCCGATCGGAGCCCTGTGGTCCCTGCGCGACGAGTTCCGCTGAGGCTCGTGAACCTTGCGTCGAAACAATGTTCGACGTCTGATTCCGAGTAGGAGCCATAGCCGACCGCAGTTCCCGTTCGGTCTGACCAGTAGCCGATGTCGTGTGGATCGCCGCTGGGGTTCTCTAGAATCACTTTGAGCGGCGTTACCGCTCGTCCCTCTATGCTCGTCACCCGTCGTTCGAGTTGCCACACGGCAACGTCGGGACCGACGACGAAGTCTCCCTCGGCGAGCGGCTCGTCGCAGGTGGTGAGGTAGTTGCGATACCGTTGAGGGCTCAAGTCCTGGCACGCCCCGACTACCTGATTGCACTCTTCGTAGGCGCCGCAGCCACCGAAGCAGATCTCATTTGTACCGCACGTGCCGTCAGCGGGGTCGCAGATGGATCCCGCGTCGCATGTGACGCCGCTGCACGGGTTCGGCTCGCACTCGCCGGCAACACAGATTTGCCTGCTCCCACATCCATCGAAGCAACCGTCGAGGCGCGATCGCCGAAGGTACTCGCCCTCGGTGAGGCCGAGCGTCCCGTAGTCCAAGTGCCGGCAGCACTGGGCTGGCCCCGAGTCACGGAGTTCCCAGCAGCGTACTGCCTGAATCGCCTCGGCGGGATCAGTGATTCCGTTGGGACGTTCGGGAGCCGTTCTTGCGTTGACCCCGAAGATCACGTTGCGCTTCGCGGGGCTCAGCCCGGCGCGAGGAAAGCCCTGGTGCTCCGTCGTGAGCACCAGGGTTGGTGAGATCAGCGTACCCGAAGAGCATGGTCCGAAGACGCGCCCTGCGGCGCGGTCGGCCGCGCTCGGGCCGCCGCATAGAGCGACGACGGCGTCGTAGACCGGCGCCGTTGCCAGGGCGCCGCCATAGAGGGCTTCACGGGCGGAAGCCACCTCGCTATCGGAGGGGGGGGGGGGCGCAGCTCGTGGTGACGGCAATCAGAACCACAGCCCATCCGTTGAATCGCTTCATTTCATCTCCCCCTGTGATGATGAGTAATTGCCCAGTTCGAGACTGCCGCAACGTCGGTCCGACCACAAGCGCGCGTCAGCGACGTCGCACATGTACCCACAGCGCACACCACGCATCGTCCAATTGAACCCAGCCCATCACTGCCCTATACGTTCGCCCATGACGCGCACGCTTCCGGCTCTCTCGGCCATCCTCATGGTCATCTCCCTCGCTGCCTGCACCCGCAACCCGGAGGGTTCCGAGGGCCGGCGGGCGACGCCGCCTAGCCATGACCAGCCGGTCGCCGAAGCGCCGCAGCCCCGGCCCCTCGCGCCGGACCAGCTCCCCGAGGGGCATCCTCCCCTCGGCCAGGGCGGGCCCCAGGGAGGGACGGCTCCAGTCGGGGGACCGCCCCCCGGTGCAGACGCGCCCCAGCCCGACGCGGAAGGGCGCCTCACCGTCGCGGGTATCCAGTGGCAGGCCCCGGCGCCCCTCGTTTACCAGGCCCCGAGCTCCGCGATGCGCGCGGCTCAGTACGGCATCGACGGCGGCGATGAGGGCACGGAGCTCACGGTCTTCCACTTCCCCGGCGGGGGCGGCGGCATCCAGGCCAACATCGATCGCTGGGTAGGCCAGATGCGCGTCAGCGATGCCCGGCCCCCCGAGACCACCCGGTCCATGGTCGCGGGAATGCAGGTCACCAAGATCGACGTCTACGGCGGCTTCGGCGGCATGCAGATGCCGGGGCAAGCGGGCGCCGAGGGAGCGGACGGCGGCTACCGCATGCTCGGCGCCATCGTCGAGGGCCCGGCCGGCCCGGTCTTCTTCAAGATGGTCGGTCCCGAGGCGACGGTGAACCTCGCCGCCGAGGCCTTCGACGGACTCATCGCGTCTTTCCGCCCCGCATCGTGAGCATCAGGAGGGCGGGCAGGACGGTCAGCTCGGCGACGAGGGCGGCGACTACCGCGACGATGGAGAGCTCGCCGAAGAGGCGGATGGGCAAGAAGCCGCTGACCTGAAGGGCGAGGAAGCCGAGGAGCACCGCGGCCGAGCTCAGGGCGACGGCGCGGCCGGAGCCGGCGATGGCGGCTTCGATGGCCGCGGCGGTCGAATCGTTTCGCTGCCGCTCTTCCCGGAAGCGCGTCAGCAGGTGGATCGTGCCGTCGACGGCGAGGCCGATGCTCACGCCGAAGACGATGACCGTGCCGGCGTTGAGGGAGAGCCCACGAAGGCCCATCCACGCCAGGACCGCCGCGAGGGGGATCACGTTGGGCGGCACGCTGACCAGGGCGAGGCGCGGGCTGCGGAAGAGCACGCCGACCAAGAAGAAGATCACCACCACCGCGAGGGCGAGGCTCGCGAGGAGGTCCGAGATCACCCGGTCGAGGCCCCGGGAGGCGCGGTGGGCTTCTCCGGCGATGAAGCCGGCCATGGCGTCTTGCTCGCTGATGCGCCAGTCCGTGCGGTCGAAGATGGCGTTGAGGTGGCGGATGCCCCGGTCTTCGAGGCGAACCTCGACCCGGGCGAAGCGGCCGTCCGGTGAGACGAAGCGATCGAAGGCCGAAGGGTGTCCCGCGTGAGCCTCGTGACCTGGATGCCCGGGGTCGTGGGCGGCGCTCGAGCGCACCACCGCGGCGAGGCCCCGGATGCGCCCTCGGGTCTCGAACGCGTCCGCCGCTGAGTCGGGATCGCGTGTCACCAGGGCCCAGGTCTCTCGGAGCACGTCCCCGGGGGTGGTCACTCGGAGCACGCCGTCCTCATGGCGCAGCTCCGTCGCGATGGCGTCGAGCTC